>Ga0247773_1000093_pt1 | contig 40685 bp, 20 predicted proteins | sample UWRJL092311B6_FD_179934 | JGI IMG/M metagenome (GOLD analysis project Ga0247773, IMG submission 179934) | Plant litter microbial communities from Arlington Agricultural Research Station in Wisconsin, United States - UWRJ-L092-311B-6 | ecosystem: Environmental > Terrestrial > Plant litter >... | reverse complement strand
GGGTGAGGCGAAAGTGGTCGATGGGCAGGGGGATGTGACTGTCGGGATGCTCGCCCGTGGCTCCGGCCGGCGGACATCGGCGGGGAAGATTCGGGGCAAGAGGCGGACGCTGGCCGAGCGCCGGGCGGCCCCCTCCCCCCGGCCCCCTCGCCCCGCTCCGCGGGGGGAGGGCCGGGGAGGGAGGCCGGCTCGGCATGAGCCACCTCGTCCGAAGCGCCCCGGAGCTCGTCCGACGTCCGGCCGGCACTCGTCCCCGTCCCGGCGCGAACGACACCGAACGGATGCACGCGCATCTTTTGAGATAAAGCGATGAACCGCAAGAACGTAGAAGACCTGTACCCGCTCTCCCCGCTGCAGCAGGGGATGCTGTTCCACACGCTGTACTCGCCCGGCACCGGCGCGTACCTGGAGCAGTACGGGATGAACCTGCGCGGCAGCGTGGACGTGGACGCCTTCCGCGCGGCGTGGCAGCGCGTGGTCGACCGGCACGGCGTGCTGCGCACCGGCTTCGTGTGGGAGGGCGTGCCGCAGCCGCTGCAGGCCGTCTTCCGGCAGGTGGAGCTTCCGTTCACCTTCGAGGACTGGAGCGGCGTCAACGCCACCGAGCGCGAGCACCGCTACCAGCGCGAGCTGGAGCGCGAGCGCCGCGCCGGGCTCGACCTGGTGAAGGCGCCGCTGATGCACGTGCGGCTCTACCGCTTCGGACCGGCCGAGTGGCGCTTCGGCCTCACCACGCACCACCTCCTCCTCGACGGCTGGTCGCTCCCCATCGTGATGGGCGAGTTCGGCGCGATCTACGCGGGGCTCCTGCAGGGCGAGGCGCCGAGCCTCCCCGCGCGGCCGCCCTTCCGCGAGTACATCACCTGGCTCAACAAGCAGGACGCCGGCGCGGCCGAGGCGTTCTGGCGCGCGCGGCTGGCCGGCATCACCGCGCCCACGCCGCTCCCGCTGGACCGTGCCCCGCAGCGCGCCGGCGCCCACGCCGAACGGCACGCCACCGCCGAGCTCGCCCTCGACGCCGCCTCCACCGAGGCGATCGAGGCCGCCGCGCGCCGGCTGCGGGTGACCGCGAACGGGCTCTTCCAGTGCGCCTGGGCACGTGTCCTCGCCGGGTACACCGGTGAGACCGATGTCGTCTTCGGCGCGACCGTCAGCGGCCGGCCGCCGGAGCTGCAGGGCGTGGACGAGACGGTGGGGATGTTCATCAACGCCGTCCCCGTCCGCATCGCCGTCCCCCCGGCCGCGTCGGTCGCCGAGTGGGTCCAGGCCGCGCACGCCGCGCAGGCCGAGACGCGCGCCTACGAGCACGCGCCGCTCGCCAGCGTCCGCGCCTGGAGCGGCCTTCCGGGCGACGCGCCGCTCTTCGAAACGCTCCTCGTCTACGAGAACTACCCGCTCGACACGCTGCAGTCCGGCGCCGGCGAGGCACTCGACCCCGCGCCCGGCGACACGCACGACGGCTTCCGCATCGCCGGCGGGCACAGTGACGAGCGCACCAACTACCCGCTCTCCATCGTGGTCGCGCCGTCGCCCGCCGGCTTCCGCGTCACCGCGACGTACGACCCCACGCGGCTGGAGCCCGCGTCCGCCGGCGCGCTCCTCGCCGCGCTGGAGCGCGTCCTCGACGGGATCGTGGAAGACGCATCGCGGCCCGCCGCGAGCCTGTCCCTTCTGTCCGGCGAGGAGGCCGGGCGCATCCTCCGCGGGTTCAACCCGGCGGAGACCGAGTACCCGCGCCACGCCTCGATCCCCGCGCTCTTCGCGGAGACCGTCGCCGCGCACGCGGACGCGCCGGCGATCGTGACGGACGGGACGCGCTGGAGCTACGCGGAGCTGGACGCGCGCGCCAACCGCCTCGCGCGCTGGCTGCGCGGCGAGGGCGTGGGGATGGAGACGCGGGTGGGCGTGGCGCTGGAGCGCTCGCCCGAGCTGATCGTGGCGCTCCTCGGCATCCTCAAGGCCGGCGGCGCGTACGTTCCGCTCGACCCGGCCTATCCCGCCGAGCGGCGGATGCGGATGGCGCGCGACGCCGGTGTCACGCTCGTCCTGGCGGACGAGGAGTCCGCCCACGGGTGGGCCGATGGGATCCGCGCGATCGATCTCGCCGCCGCGCGTGGCGCGATCGACGCGCACCCTGCGGACGCGCTCGAATCGCCGGTGGATGCGGACGCGCTGGCGTACGTGATCTTCACCTCCGGTTCCACCGGTGTCCCCAAGGGCGTGGCCGTGCCGCACCGCGCCGTGGTGCGGCTGGTGCGAGGCCAAACCTACGCGGAGCTCGGTCCGGAGACGGTCCTCCTCCAGCTCGCTCCCGTCGCGTTCGACGCGTCGACCTTCGAGATCTGGGGCGCGCTGCTCAACGGCGGTGCGGTGGCGGTGCATCCCCCGTTCATCCCGCACCCCGATGAGCTCGGCGCCTTCGCCGGGCGCCACGGCGTCACCACTCTCTGGCTCACCGCCGGGCTCTTCCACCAGGTGGTGGATGCGGGGGCGCCCGGCCTGGGCGGCGTTCGCGAGCTCCTCGCGGGGGGCGACGTCCTCCCCGCCGCGCACCTGCTGCGGGCGATGGACGCGCTGCCGGAGACGCGCTTCGTCAACGGCTACGGGCCGACGGAGTCCACCACCTTCGCCTGCTGCCACGCCATCCGCCGCGAAGACGCGGAGGCGGGCGCCATCCCGATCGGGCCGCCGATCGCCCACACCACCGCGTACGTGCTCGACGGCGGGATGCGCCCCGTCCCCGCCGGCGCCCCGGGCGAGCTCTACCTGGGTGGAGACGGCGTGGCGCGCGGCTACATCGGCCGCGCGGCGCTCACCGCCGAGCGCTTCGTCCCCGATCCCTTCGCGCCGGGCGCGCGTCTCTACCGCACGGGCGACCGCGCGCGGTGGAACGCGCGCGGCGAGCTGGAGTTCCTGGGGCGCGCCGACCGCCAGGTGAAGGTCCGCGGCTACCGCATCGAGCCGGGCGAGATCGAAGCCGCGCTCCTTTCGCACCCCGCGGTCCGCGACGCGATCGTGGACGTCCGCGACGATGGGGCGGCCGGAAAGCGCCTCGTCGCGTACGCCGTCGTGAAGGACGGCGCGAACACGGAGACGGCCGGGCTCCGCGAGCAGGTGGCGGCGGCGCTCCCGGAGCACATGGTGCCGTCGGCCTTCGTCCTCCTCCCCGAGCTTCCGCTCACGCCCAACGGCAAGGTCGATCGCGCCCGGCTCCCGGACCCGGCCGACGCCGCCCCGGCCACCGGGTTCGTCCCCCCCGAGGGCCCGGCGGAAGAGGCGCTGGCGGAGATCTGGCGCGAGGTGCTGAAGGCCCCGGACGTCGGCGCGCACGACAGCTTCTTCCTCCTGGGCGGGCACTCGCTCCTGGCCATGCAGGTGGCGTCGCGCGTCCGCGCCGCGCTCGCGGTCGACGTGCCGCTGCGGGTGATCTTCGACCATCCCACGCTCCGCGAGATGGCCGCGCGGATCGAGGAGATGATGCTCGCCGAGATCGAGGCGGCCGAGGAGCCGGCGTCCACCGCGGTGCCCTCCGGTACCGCGCCGGATGCGCCAGCCGGCGAACCCGTCCCCGATCCCGGGATCGTCCCCGTGCGGCGGACGGGCGATCTCCCGGCCTCGCTGGCGCAGGAGCGGCTCTGGTTCATCGACCGGATGGAGCCGGGGAACGCGGGCTACAACGTGGTCACCGCGCTGCGCTTGCGCGGCGCGCTCGACGTGGACGCGCTGCGCCGCTCGCTCGGCGAGATCGTTCGCCGCCACGAGGCGCTGCGCACCGTCTTCGCCGAGGTGGAGGGGCGCCCCGTGCAGCGGGTGCAGCCGTTCGCCGGCTTCACGCTCGCGGTGGAAGACGTATCGAAAGAAGGGGCGGAAGAGGCGGAGCGCGAGATGGCGCGCCGCTTCCGCGACGAGGCGGGGCGCGGGTTCGACCTGGCCGCCGGCCCGCTGGTGCGCGCCCGGCTGCTGCGGCTGGGGCGCGGCGACCACGCGCTCCTGGTCGTCCTCCACCACATCGCCAGCGACGGATGGTCGATGGGGGTGATGTATCGCGAGCTCTCCACGCTCTACCACGCCTTCTCGCGCGGGCTCCCGTCGCCGCTCAAGGAGCTGCCGGTGCAGTACGGCGACTTCGCCGCCTGGCAGCGCTCCCCCACGGCCGCGGCCTCCATCGAGCGCCAGATCGCCTGGTGGCGCGACGAGCTCGCCGACGCGCCGCACGTCCTCGACCTCCCGACGGACCGGCCGCGCACCATCGCCCGCACCTTCAACGGCGGCCAGCACGGCTTCGCCCTCCCGACGGAGATGGTGCGCGGCGTACGCGAGCTGGCCCAATCGGAGGGGGCAACGCCGTTCATGGTCCTCCTCGCGGCGTGGCAGCTCCTGCTCGCCCGCTACGCCGGAGCGAACGAGGTGCTGGTCGGCAGCGCCATGGCCGGCCGCGCGCGCGCCGAGACCGAGCCGCTGATCGGCTTCTTCGCCAACACGCTGGTGCTGCGCGGCCGCATCCGCCCGGGCGAGAGCTTCCGCGAGTACCTGGCGGGCGTGCGCAACGAGGTGCTCAACGCCTTCAATCACACCGACGTACCCTTCGAGCGGCTGGTGGACGAGCTCCAGGTGGAACGCAGCCTGTCGCGCACGCCGCTCTACCAGGCGACCTTCGCCCTGACTGGCGCCACCACCGGGAGCGCGCCGGTGGAGCTGGACGGATTGACGGTGCAGGGCCTCGGGATCGGCGTCGCCACCGCCAAGACCGACGTGTCGCTCGGCATCGCCGAGGGCGACGAGGCGATGACGGGAATGCTGGAGTACAGCACCGATCTGTTCGAGCCCGCCACGGCGGCGCGGATGGCGAACCATTTCGGTGCGCTCCTCGCCGCCGCGCTCGCCGATCCCGCGCGCCCGCTCCGCGACCTGCCGCTGATGGACGCCGCGGAAGCCGAGCGCGTCCGCCGCGACGGCATCGGCGAGACGGTGGAGGTGCCCACCGCGTCGTTCCACCGCCTCTTCGAGGCGCAGGCGACCCGCACCCCGGACGCGCCCGCCCTCCGCTTCCACGGCCAGACCGTCACCTACGCCGAGCTGAACGCCCGCGCCAACCGCCTCTCCCACCGCATCGCCACGCACCTCGCCGCGGCCACGCCGGATCCCGTGTCGCGCCACGAAACGGCGGACGCGCCGGCGACTGGAGTCCGCGAAGGCGGACATCGTGTGGTCGTTGCCGCGAATTCATTCGCCCCTTCCAGCCCTGGCGAGACACGGCCAGCCGCCGGGCCGGTCGCATCGGCCCCCCGAGATCGCGGCATCGGGTCCGCCGAGCCGATCGTCGCGGTCTCGCTCGAACGTGGCCCCGAGCAGGTCGTGGCGCTCCTCGCCGCGAACAAGGCCGGCGCCGCCTTCCTCCCGGTCGATCCGCGCTACCCCGCCGAGCGGCGTCGCTGGATGCTGGAGGATTCCGCCGCGGGCGTGATCGTCACCACCGCGGCGCTCGCCGGAGAGCTCCCGGAGACGGGTGCCGTCGTCCTCGCGATCGACACCGACGCGCCATCGATCGCCCTGGAGGATGCGGCCGATCTCCCGATCGAAGCCGATCCCGACGCCGCCGCGTACGTGATCTTCACCTCCGGCAGCACCGGCCGCCCCAAGGGCGTCATCGTCCCGCATCGGGGGATCGGGAACCTCGCGGCGGCGCAGAAGCGGGCGTTCGCGATCGGCGCGGATGCCCGCGTGCTGCAGTTCGCCTCGCTGTCGTTCGATGCGGGCGTGGCGGAGGTGGCGCACGCGCTTCTGAACGGCGCCTGCCTCGTGCTGGCCGATGCGGATCGGTTGATCCCGGGCCCCGGCCTCGTTTCGCTCCTCCGCGACGAAGGCGTCACCCACGTCACCCTCCCGCCCCCCGTGCTCGCCGCGATGCCAGGCGCGGAGCTCCCGGCGCTGCGCACCGTCGTCTCCGCGGGCGAGGCGGTGGACGCGTCCGTCGCGCGCCGCTGGTCCGCCGGTCGCCGCTTCGTCAACGCCTACGGGCCCACGGAGACCACCGTCTGCGCGACGGTGTCCGCCGCGGCGATGCAGGATGAGGCGCGCCCGCCGATCGGCCGCCCCATTCCGAACGTTTCGGTGCATCTGCTGGACGATGCGATGCGGCTGGTGCCCCTCGGCGTCCCCGGCGAGCTGCACGTGGGCGGCGTCGGCGTTGCCCGTGGATACCTGGGCCGGCCCGCGCTGACGGCCGAGCGCTTCGTCCCCGATCCGTTCGCGACGGCGCCCGGCGCGCGCCTCTACCGGACCGGCGACCGCGCGCGGCTGCGCGCCGATGGCGAGCTCGATTTCCTCGGCCGCACCGACGCGCAGGTCAAGCTCCGCGGCTTCCGCATCGAGCCCGGCGAGGTGCGCGCGGTTCTCCGCGAGCACCCGTCCGTCCGCGACGCCGCCGTCATCCTCCGCGAAGACGCGCCCGGGGCCGGGCGGCTCGTGGCATACGTCACCCCGGCGGAGGGCGGCGCGGCCGACGTCGCGGCACTCCGGGAGCACGCGGCGGCCATCCTCCCCGAGCACATGGTGCCCAGCGCCATCGTCGCGCTCGACGCCCTCCCGCTCACCCCCAGCGGCAAGGTGGACCGCGCCGCGCTCCCGCTCCCCGAGACCCACGGTGGCGCGGAACGGCCGCTCACGCCCACCGAAGACGTGCTCGCCACCATCTGGGCGGAGCTGCTGGGCCCCGGCGAGACCCGGCCGGACGACAACTTCTTCGAGCTGGGCGGCCACTCGCTCCTGGCCGCGCAGGTGATCGGCCGCATCCGCACCGTCCTGGGCGTCGACCTCCCGGTCCGCACCCTGTTCGAGGCGCCGCGGCTCGACGAGCTCGCCGCGCGCGTGGACGCTGGCCGCCGCGCGGGGACCGGCGCCGACGATCCGATCGTCCCCGTCGCCCGCCACGGCGACCTCCCGGTCAGCTTCGCGCAGGAGCGCATGTGGTTCCTGCAGCAGCTGGACCCGGCGTCGTCGCTCTACAACATGCCCTCGCCGCTGCGCATCCGCGGGCGGCTGGACGTGGACGCGCTCCGGCGCTCGTTCGCCGAGATCGTTCGGCGCCACGAGCCGCTCCGCACCGTCTTCGCGCAGGCGGACGGACAGCCGGTGCAGCGCATCCTCCCGGCCGTTCCCGTCGATCTCCCCGTGGCCGACCTGTCGCACCTGGCCGAAGAGGAGCGGGAGGCTGGGGCGCACCGCCGCGCGGCCGAGGAGGCGGCGACGCCGTTCGACCTGGAGCGCGGGCCGCTCTTCCGCGTCTCGCTCCTGCGGCTGGGGGAGGAAGACCACGTCGTGCTCTGGAACGTGCACCACGCCGTGAGCGACGGCTGGAGCTACAACATCCTCCGCCGCGAGCTGGTCGCGCTCTACGACGCCTTCGTCCGGGGCCGGCCGTCGCCCCTCCCCGAGCTGCCCGTGCAGTACGCCGACTACGTGGCGTGGCAGCGCCGCTGGCTCACCGACGAGCGGATGCGGAAGCAGGTGGCGTACTGGAAGGAGCACCTGGCCGGGGCCCCGCCCGCGCTGGAGCTTCCGACCGACCGACCGCGGCCGCCCGTTCAGCGCCACCGTGGGGCCTGGGAGCGGATCCATCTCCCGGCGGAGCTGCACGAATCCGTTCACGGGGTGGCCGCGAAGGAGGGCGCCACCATGGCGATGACGCTCCTCGCCGCCTTCGCGCTGGTGCTCGGCCGCCTCGCCGGCCAGGACGATGTCGTGATCGGCTCGCCGATCGCCGGCCGCGCCCGCCCCGAGACCGAGCCGATGATCGGCCTGTTCCTCAACACCCTGGCGATCCGCACGCGCCTCCCCGCGGACGAGACCTTCGCCGGCCTCCTCCGCCGCGTGCGCGAGGCGATGCTGGGCGCGTACGCGCACCAGGACGTTCCCTTCGAGCGCCTGCTCGAAGAACTGTCGCCCGAGCGCACGCTCAGCCGCGCGCCGGTCTTCCAGGTGATGTTCAACATGCTCAACCTGGAAGGCGCGTACACCGGCGCCACGCCGCCGGAAGACGCGACGCTGCTGCGGGCCGAGGACCTGGGGGGCTCGCTGGAGTACGGCGCCAAGTTCGACCTGACGCTCTACGCGCAGGAGCTGTCCGACGGCATCCACGTCAACGCGTTGTACGATGCCGATCTCTTCGACGGCCCCCGCGTCTCCGCGCTCCTCCGGCAGATCGGCGAGGTGCTGCGGCAGGCGTCCGCCGACGCGGGGGTGAAGCTCCGCGACATCACCCTGCTCCCCCGGGAAGATGCGGCGCATCTCCCCGACCCCGCGGCGCCGCTCCCGGCGCACTGGTTCGGTGCGGTGCACGAGATGTTCACGGCGCGCGCCGCGGAGCGCCCGGGCGCGATCGCCTTGATCGACGCGGAAGAGGAGTGGTCGTACGCCCGGGTCGAAGCGGCCAGCAACCGCATCGCCCGCCTCCTCCGCGAGCGTGGCGTGCTCACCGGCGACGTCGTCGCCGTCCACGCGCACCGCTCGGCCTGGCTCCCGCTCGCGCTCCTGGGGATCGCGAAGGCGGGCGCGGCGTGGCTCATCCTGGACCCCGCCCATCCGGACGCGCGGCTCGCCGAGCGGGTGGAGATCGCCCGCCCCCGCGCCCTCCTCCGCGTGGACGCCGCCGGCCCGCTCTCCACCGATCTGCGCCGCTCGGTGGAGGCGCTGTCGCCGGCGCTCACGCACGCGCTCACCAGCGACACCGCGCACCCGGACACCGCCGTCCTCGCGGCCGTGGACGCCGCGCCGGTGGACGTTGCCATCGCGCCGGATGATCTTGCGTACCTCGCGTTCACCTCGGGGACGACGGGCGCCCCCAAGGCGATCGCCGGCACGCATCGCCCGCTCAGCCACTTCTTCCGCTGGTACGCCGGCGCGCTCGCCGCCGCCCCGGCCGACCGCTTCACCATGCTCGGCGGGCTCGGCCACGACCCGCTCCTGCGCGACGTCTTCGCGCCACTCACCTCGGGGGGCACGCTGCACATCCCCGATCCGGCGCGGATCGGCGAGCCGGGGTGGCTCGCCGCCTGGTTCGCAGGGGAGGGGATCACCGCCACGCACCTGACGCCCGCGATGGGGCGGATCCTGGCGTCCAGCACGGATGTGCGGCTTCCGGCGCTCCGTTTCGCGGCGTTCGGCGGCGACGTGCTGCGGACGCGCGACGTGGCCGCCCTCCGCGCCCTGGCTCCCTCCGCCGAGGTGGTGAACGTCTACGGCGCCACCGAGACGCCGCAGGTGATGGCCCTGCATCCCGTTCCGCGGGAAACGGGTGGCGATCCGGGTGACGCCGCCGCGAGCACGTCGATCCCCGTCGGCCACGGGATCGACGGCGTGCAGCTTCTCGTCCTGAACGCGGCGGGGACGCTCGCCGGCGTCGGCGAGCGGGGGGAGGTGGCGATCCGCACGCCGTACCTGGCGCGCGGCTACGCCAACGACCCCGAGCTGACCGCCGCCCGGTTCCGCCCCAATCCGGCCACCGGCGACCCGACGGACCGCGTTTACCTGACCGGCGACCTCGGCCGCTACCGCCCCGACGGCGCGGTGGAGATCGCCGGCCGCGCCGACCGCCAGGTGCAGATCCGCGGCTTCCGCGTGGAGCCCGCGGAGGCCGAGGCCGCCATCTCCGCGCACCCCGCCGTGCGGCAGGCGGCCGTCGTCCCGGTCGCCGGCGCGGATGGCGAGCCGCGCCTGGTGGCCTACGTCGTCACCCACGCGCGCACGGCGGAGGTGTCGGCCGAGCTGCGCGGCTGGCTGAAGGGCCGGCTTCCGGACTTCGCCACGCCGTCCGCGTTCGTGCGGCTGGATGCGCTCCCGCTCACCGCCAACGGCAAGCTCGACCTCCGCGCGCTCCCGGACCCGGAGCCCGTCGCGAGCGTCGGGCACGTCGCCCCGCGCACCGCCGCGGAGCAGGTGCTGGCCGAGCTCTGGGCCGAGGTGCTGCGCCTGGAGCGCGTGGGCGTGGAAGACAATTTCTTTGCACTCGGTGGCCACTCGCTCCTGGCCACCCAGGTCCTCTCGCGCGTGGACCAGGCGTTCGGCGTGAAGCTCCCCGTCCGCTCCCTCTTCGAGCACCCGACGGTCGCCTCCCTCGCCGCCGCCATCGAGGCCACCGGCACCGGCGTCCTCGCCGAGCCGCTCGACGGCCTCGACGCCCTGAGCGACGACGAGCTCGCCGCGCTCCTCGCCGAAGTCGAAGCCGCGGAGGGCGATTAGCCGCGGGCGCGGTGGGGCAGCGTCGATCAGACGCGGGGTGCGGACGCCGGCCGGCCCCCTCTCCCCGGCCGAGTCGGGCTGCATCGAGGGGCGGAGGACGAGGAGATGAGGAGCCGCCGCGGCGCGAACGCCACGTTTCGGAGCGCTTCCGAGCGTACGCCGCCCGCGTGCACCAGGGCAGTTCAGCGCGCAACGCACCAGACACCAGCAGTCGTGTTCGATAGATGACAGAAGTGACCCGCAGGCTGGCCGATCTCACGCCCGAGCAGCGCAAGCTCCTCGCGCTGCGGATGCGCATGCAGAAGGCGAAAGAGTCCGCCCCCGCGCCGGTGGAGCGCGAGGGCGGCGTCTTTCCGCTCTCGTTCGCGCAGCAGCGGCTCTGGCTGCTGGACCGGCTCGAGCCCGGCGCCACCGGATACAACATGTCGTTCGCGCGGCGTCTCCGCGGGCCGCTCGACGTGCCGGCGCTGGAGCGCGCGCTGGCCGAACTGGTGCGGCGGCACGAGACGCTGCGCACCCGCATCGAGGTGCGCAACGGTGAGCCGGTGCAGGTGGTGGAGCCATTCACCGCGTGGACGCTCCCGGTGCTTCGTCATGAAATCCCTGGCGGGGACGATGATGCCGAGCTCCGGGCGCTCTCCACCGCCGAGGCGAACCGTCCGATCGACCTCGCCGCCGGGCCGCTCTTCCGCGCGACGCTGGTCGAGCTCGGCGCGGACGACCACCTCCTCCTGTCGACCATCCACCACGTGGTGAGCGACGGGTGGAGCACCGGCGTGTTCGATCGCGAGCTCGCGGCGCTCTACGAGGCATTCGCTTCGGGCCAGCCGTCGCCCCTCCCGCCGCTGCCGCTGCAGTACGGCGACTTCGCCGTGCGCCAGCGCCAGCGGCTGTCGGGAGATGCGCTCGAGCAGGAGGTCGCCTGGTGGCGCGATCGGCTCGCGGATGTGCCGGCGCTCCTGGAATTGCCGACGGACCGGCCGCGCCCCGCCGTCCGCTCCGACCGCGGCGCCACCCTCGGCTTCGAGCTCGGCGACGACGTGGCCCCGCGCGTGGAAGCCCTTGCCCGCGCGGAAGATGCGACGCCGTTCATGGTGATGCTCGCCGCGTGGCAGGCGCTCCTCTCGCGCTGGTCGGGAGAGCACGACGTGCTGGTCGGCACCCCGATCGCCAACCGCACCACGCCCGACGTGGAGGGGCTGATCGGCTACTTCGCCAACACGCTCGTCCTGCGCGGCGACGTCGGCGGCGACCCCACCTTTCGCGCGCTGCTCGCACGCGTCCGCGAGGCCACGCTCGGCGCGTACGAGCACCAGGACCTCCCCTTCGAGAAGCTGGTGGAGGAGGTCAACCCCGAGCGCTCGCTCAGCCACACGCCGCTCTTCCAGGTCGCCTTCGTGCTGCAGAACCTGGGCGGCGGCGCCCCGGCCGCGCCCGGCCCGCGGCGGCTGGGCGCGGCGATCGTCGAGCCCGTCGGCCGCGCGCGCGAGTCGGCGCGCTTCGACCTGATGCTCACGGTGGCGCAAGAGGGCGGGCGCACGATGGGGAGCATCGAATACGCCGCCGACCTCTGGGACGAGGCGACCGTGCGGCGGATGCTCGGCCACTTCGCCGTTCTCCTCAGCCGCGCGCTCGCCGAGCCCGAGACCCGCGTCTCCGGCCTCCCCATGCTCCGGCCGGAGGAGCGCGCGGAGCTGGAGGCCCGTGCCCGCCCGGCGGCCGAGTTCGCGCCCGGCGCGCCGCTGCACGCGCGCTTCGCCGCGCAGGCGGCGCGCACCCCTGGCGCCACCGCGCTCACGTACGCGGAATCATCCCTCACCTACGCCGAGCTGGACGCGCGCTCCAACCGCCTCGCGCACCACCTCGCGTCCGTCGGCGTTGCGCCCGGTGACCTGATCGGGCTGTGCGTGGAACGGTCGCTGGAGACCGTCGTCGGGATCCTCGCCATCCTCAAGGCGGGCGCGGCCTATCTCCCGCTCGATCCCGCGTATCCGGACGAGCGCATCGCCCACATGCTGGAGGATTCCGGCACCCGCGTGGTGGTCGCCACCGCCGCGCTGGAACCGCGTGTCTCGGGGGATGCGACCCGCGTGATCGCACTGGATCGCGACGCGGTGCGGATCGGTGCGCACCGATCCGATGCGCCCGCGGTCGCCGTCGGGCCGGATGCGCTCGCGTACGTCATCTACACCTCCGGCTCCACCGGGCGCCCCAAGGGCGTGCAGGTGACGCACGCCAACGTCACCCGCCTCTTCGCCGCCACCGATGCATGGTTCGGCTTCGGCGCGACGGACGTGTGGACGCTCTTCCACTCCTACGCCTTCGACTTCTCGGTCTGGGAGATCTGGGGTGCGCTCCTCTTCGGTGGCCGCCTCGTCGTCGTCCCGTTCTACGTCTCGCGCAACCCCGACGCGTTCTACGCGCTCCTCGAGCGCGAGGGCGTCACGGTGCTCAACCAGACCCCGTCCGCGTTTCGCCCTCTGGTCCGCGCCGACGACGAGGCGGCGGCCCGTGGCGCCGCGCGGGACCTCTCGCTCCGCGCCGTCGTCTTCGGTGGCGAGGCGCTGGACCCCGTCTCGCTGCGGAGCTGGGTCGACCGGCGCGGCGACGAGCGGCCGCGGCTGGTCAACATGTACGGGATCACCGAGACGACCGTTCACGTCACGCACCGCGTGATCCGCCGCGCCGACGTGCTGGCCGGCTCCGCGAGCCCGATCGGTGTGCCGATCCCCGACCTCTCCGTGCAGGTGCTCGATCCCGGCGGCCAGATGGTGCCGGTGGGCGTGGTGGGCGAGATGTACGTCGGTGGGGCGGGTGTCGCGCGGGGGTACCTGGGCCGGCCGGAACTGACCGCCGAGCGCTTCGTTGCCGATCCATTCGGGGCACCGGGCGCACGGCTCTACCGCTCGGGCGACCGGGCTCGCTGGCTCCCGGACGGCGGGCTGGAGTTCTTCGGGCGCGCGGACGACCAGGTGAAGGTGCGCGGCTTCCGCATCGAGCCGGGTGAGATCGAGTCGGTGCTGCTGGAGCACCCCGCCATCCGCGAGGCCGTGGTCCTCGCCCGCGGGGCGGGAGATACAACGCGCCTCGTCGCCTGGATCGTCACCACGGGCGATCCAGCGCCGGCCGCGACGGAGCTGCGGGCGCACCTCTCCGCGCATCTTCCGGACTACATGGTGCCGTCCGCGTTCGTGCCGCTCGACGCGCTCCCGCTCACCCGCAACGGCAAGGTCGACCGCCGCGCGCTTCCGGATCCGGCTCTCTCCGCGAGCGCCGCCGCCTACACACCGCCGCGCACCGCGACCGAGGTCGCGCTCGCCGCCATCTGGGCCGAGCTGCTGCAGGCCGATCGCGTCGGCGCGGAAGATGGGTTCTTCACGCTCGGCGGGCATTCGCTCCTGGCCATGCGCGTCCTCTCGCGCGTGCGCGAGGCGTTCGGGGTCGAGCTTCCGCTCCGTGGCATCTTCGAATCGCCCACCCTCGCGGCGCTCGCCGCCGAGATTGACCGGCTCCATGGCGCGGAGGGGAACCCGGCCGATTCCACGCCGCCGCTCGTTCCCGTGGACCGGTCGGGCGATCTCCCGCTCTCGTTCGCGCAGGAGCGGCTCTGGTTCGTGGACCGGCTGGAGCCGGGGAGCCCCGTCTACACGATGGGTTCCGTCTACCGTTTCCGCGGTGTTCTCGACGCGTCCGCATTGGAGCGTGCGCTCGCGGAGATCGTTCGTCGCCATGAATCGCTGCGCACCGTCGTCCCCGAGTCCGGTGGCCTTCCCGTTCAGCGCATCCTGTCGTGGGACGAGGGTGTCGATGCGTGGGGTGCGGATGGTTTCGCCTATCACGACCTGGCCTCGCTCGCGCCCGCCCTTGCCACCGCGGAGGCCGAGCGCCTGGTCCGCGCGCCGTTCACCGAACCCTTCGATCTCGCGCGGGGGCCGCTCCTGCGCACCATGCTGGTGCGCACCGCGCCGGACGAGCACCTGTTCGCGTTCAACCTGCATCACGTGGTGGGCGACGGATGGTCGCTCGGCATCTTCTTCCGCGAGCTCGGCGTGCTTTACGCCGCCTTCGCGGCGGGCGAACCGTCGCCGCTTTCCGCGCTGCGGGTGCAATACGGCGACTACGCCGTCTGGCAGCGCGCGTGGCTCACCGGTGCGGTACTCGAGCGCCAGGTCGCGTACTGGCGCGACACGCTGGCCGGCGCCCCCCCACTGCTGGAGCTCCCGACCGACCGTCCGCGACCGGCGCTGCAGGGGTACCGCGGCGATGCCGGGCTGCTCGTGCTCTCCGCGAGCGAAGCCGCGGCGCTCCAGGCACTTGGCCAGCGTGAAGGCGCCACGCTCTTCATGACGCTGCTCGCCGCGTTCAGCCTCGTCCTGTCGCGCCTCTCCGGGCAGGACGACGTGGTGATCGGCACCCCGATCGCCGGGCGCACGCGTGCCGAGACCGAGCCGCTGATCGGCCTCTTCCTCAACTCCCTCGCGCTGCGGACGGATCTCTCCGGCGATCCGTCGTTTCGCGAGCTGCTGCGCCGCGTTCGCCAGACCACGCTCGACGCGTACGCCCACCAGGACGTGCCATTCGAGCGGCTCCTCGACGAGCTGCGGCCGCGCCGCGCGCTCAGCCACACACCGGTCTTCCAGGTGATGCTGAACCTGGAGAACTACGCCGGCGGTTCGATGGATTTCGCGGGCGTGGAGGTGGATGCGTACGGCCGGGCGGACGAGCAGACCAGCAAGTTCGACCTGACGCTGTACGCGATGGAGACGCCGGAGGGCCTCTCGCTTCGACTGGTCTACGCCCGCGACCTGTTCGATTCGGTGCGGATGCGGGAGCTGCTCTCGCAGCTCCGCACCATCCTGTCGCAAGCCGCCACCTCGCCCGACACGGCAACCACGCGCCTCTCACTCGTTTCCGACGAGACGCGCGCCGTCCTGCCCAACCCGGCCGAGCCGCTGTCCACCGCGTGGCGTGGCAGCGTCCCCGAGCGTTTCGCCCGCCGCGCCGCCGAGGCGCCGCACGCGCTCGCGGTCGAAGATCCGCACGAACGCTGGACCTACGCGGAGCTCGACGCGGCCAGCGCCCGCATCGCCAACCGCCTCGCCGCCGCCGGAGTGCGGCCCGGTGACGTCGTCGCGATCTGGGGGCACCGCAGTGCCGCGCTCGTCCGCGCCCTTCTCGCCACCCTGCGCACCGGCGCCGCGTTCCTCGTCCTCGACCCGGCCTATCCCCCCGGCCGCCTCGTGGACTACCTGCGCATCGCCCGCCCGGCGGCGCTCCTCCGCCTCTCCGCCGCCCCGGAGATCTCCGACCAGGTCGTCTCCGCGCTGGCCGAAACCACGCGCTGCACCATCCTCCTCGGTCGACGCGACGATGCGGGGAGCCGTGATGGGGGGTCGAACGTCGCGGATGCGCCGGCGGGAATCGACAGTCTCGGTGACGTCTCACCGGAGGCGCCACTCGTCGAGATCGGCCCGGATTCGCTCGCCTATCTCTCGTTCACCAGCGGCACCACCGGCACGCCCAAGGCGGTGATGGGGCGCCACGGCAGCCTCACGCACTTCACCCCGTGGCTGGCGGAGACGTTCGAGCTTACGCGCGCCGACCGGTTCAGCATGCTCAGCGGCCTCGCGCACGACCCGCTGCATCGCGACGTGTTCACGCCGCTGCAGCTGGGCGCCGCCATCGTCGCGCCCGAGCCGGACGAGGTCGGCGCGCCGGGCTACCTCGCGCAGTGGATGCGCGAATCGGGGCTCACGGTGGCGCATCTTACGCCCGCGATGGGCCAGCTCATCGCCGACGTACCCGGTGGCGTGGAGGCCGCCGCGCCCGTCGAATCGCTGCGCCGCGCCTTCTTCGTGGGCGACGTGCTCACGCGCGGCGACGTGGACCGCCTGCGGCGGCTCGCGCCGAATCTCACCGTCATCAACTACTACGGCAGCACCGAAACGCAGCGCGCCGTCGCCTACCATGTCGTCCGCGACGGCGCCGGCCGCGAGCGCGAGGTGATCCCGCTCGGCCGCGGCATTCCCGGCGTGCAGCTGCTCGTGCGGAACGCGGCCGGCGGGCTGGCGGGCATCGGCGAGGTGGGCGAGATCTGGTTGCGCAGCCCGCACGTGGCGCTCGGCTACCTGCACGATCCCGAGCTCACCGCGCGGCGCTTCGTCCGCAATCCATGGACGGGCGATGCACACGACCTGCTCTACCGCACCGGCGACCTGGGCCGCTACCGCCCCGATGGCGAGGTGGAGCCGATGGGCCGCGCCGACCAGCAGGTGAAAGTCCGCGGCTTCCGCGTGGAGCTCGGCGAGATCGAGGCCCGGCTCGCCCGCCACCCTTCCGTGCGCGAGGCCGTCGTCGTCGCCCGCGGCGAAGGAGCCGCCCGCGGCCTCGTCGCCTACGTCGTCCCCAACCGGGATGTGAGCGCGGTTCCCGCGCTGTCGCCGTCGGAGCGCATCTCCGCGACGGACGTGGAGACACCGCCCGTCCCCGCGCTGGCCCTCTCGGAGCGCACGGAGACGGAGGCATGTCATCCTGAGGGCGACCAGGCCGAACCCGCATCCGCACCGCCCTCTCGCGCGGACGTCGCCGCGGAGAGCGCCACCGCCGCGCCGCCGCTCGACATCGAAGCCCTGCGCGCCCACCTCCGCGCATCGCTTCCGGACTACATGCTCCCGGCCGCGTTCGTCGTTCTCGACCGGCTTCCGCTCACGCAGAACGCCAAGGTCGACCGCCGTGCGCTCCCGGAGCCCGAAGCGGCCACCGTGGAAACACGCATCGAGCCGCGCACGGAAACCGAATGCATCCTCGCGGAGATCTGGCACGAGGTGCTGGGCCACGAGGCGGGCGTGGAAGACGATTTTTTCGCCAGCGGGGGGCACTCGCTTCGCGCCACGCAGGTGCTGTCGCGCGTGCGGCAGCGCCTCGGCGTGCGCCTGCCGGTGAAAACCGTCTTCGCCGCGCCGACCATCGCCCTGCTCGCCGCCGCGATCGATGCGGAACGCGCCGCATCCCCGGCCGCCGCCGAACAGGATGGTGCGGACGAGGCGTTCGGCGGCGTGTACCCGCTGTCGTTCGCGCAGCAGCGGCTCTGGGTCCTGGACCGGCTGGAGCCCGGCAGCGCGGCCTACAACCTCCCCGCCGCGTACCGCATCCGCGGCGCGCTGAATGTGCCAGCGCTCGAACGCGCCCTCTCCGAGATCGTCCGCCGCCACGAGACGCTGCGCACGCGCCTGGAGCTACGCGAAGACGACGAGGCGGTGCAGGTGGCCGATCCCGCGGCGGTGTTCCATCTCCCGGTGCTGCAACGGCCTGGCATCTCGGATGATGACCTGCGGCGCCTTGCTAGCGACGGGGCGTCGGCACCGTTCGACCTGTCGCGCGGCCCGCTCTTCCGCGCGTCGCTGGTGCGGATCGCGGACGATGAGCACGCGCTCCTCTGGACGCTGCACCACGCCATCAGCGACGGCTGGAGCAGCGGCGTGCTCCTGCGCGAGCTGAACGCATTGTACGAGGCGTTCGCCGCGGGCCAACCCTCGCCGCTGCCGCCGCTTCCGCTGCAGTACGGTGTCCACGCCGCCCGCCAGCGCCGCCGCCTCTCCGGCGCCGCGCTCGGCGCGCAGGTCGCCTGGTGGAAGGACGCGCTCGCCGGCGCGCCGGCATTGCTGGGGCTTCCCACGGACCGTCCGCGCCCGGCGGTGCGGAGCCACCGCGGCGCCACGCTCGGCTTCGGCCTCCCCGCCGAGCTGATGGCGCGCGTCTCCGAGCTGGCCCGAAAGGAAGGCGCCACGCCGTTCATGGTCTTCCTGGCCGCGTACCAGGCGGTCCTCGCGCGCTGGTCCGGCCAGGACGACGTGGTGGTCGGCACCCCCATCGCCAACCGCACCAGCGCGGAGGTGGAGCCGCTGATCGGCTTCTTCGCCAACACGCTGGCCCTGCGCGGCGACCTGCGCGGCGAGCCGACCTTCGCCGAGCTGCTGGCGCGGGTGCGCCACGCATCTCTCGGCGCCTTCGACCACCAGGAGCTTCCGTTCGAGAAGCTGGTGGAAGAGCTGCAGCCGGCCCGGTCGCTCAGCCACGCCCCCGTCTTCCAGGTGATGTTCGCGCTGCAGAACGTTCCGCGCGAAGGCGCGCGGCTCGGCGGGCTGGACCTGGCGCCGATCGGCCGGCAGTCCGAAGCGGCCAAGTTCGACCTTTCCCTCACGCTGGTGCAGACGGAAGGCGAGACGTACGGCACCGCCGAGTACGCCAGCGACCTGTTCGACGCGGAGACCGTCCAGCGCTTCCTGTCGCATTTCGCCACGCTTCTCGACGCCGCCACGCGCCAGCCCGCCATGCGCGCCGCCGACCTCCCGCTGATGCCGGCGGACGAGCGGGACGCGCTCCTTCGCCTCTCCGCGGGCGCGTCCATCGAGCGCGATCCGGCGCTCACGCTCGCGGGGCTCTTCGCGGCGCAGGTGGCGCGGACGCCGGGCGCCGTCGCCATCACCTTCGGCGACTCGTCGCTCACCTACGCGGAGCTCGACGCGCGCTCCAACGCGCTCGCCCGCCGTCTCCGCGCTGGCGGAACCGGCGCGGAGACACCGGTCGCGGTGTTCATGGAGCGGTCGCTGGAGATGGTGGTCGCGCTGTACGGGATCGTGAAGGCCGGCGCGTATTACGTTCCGATCGACCCCGAGTACCCGGCCGCGCGCATCGCGTACATGCTGGAGGATTCGGCCGCGAAGCTCGTGCTGACCCAGACGCATCTCCACGCGCATCTTCCGCGAGCCGTCGAGACGCTTGCGCTCGATGGTCCACCGGTGTGGCGGGGAACGGATGATTCAGCGGCCGACTGGGAGATCGATCCCGGTTCGCTCGCCTACGCCATCTACACGTCGGGCTCCACCGGGCGCCCGAAAGGGGCCGGCAACGCGCACCAGGGCATCGTCAACCGCATCCTCTGGATGCAGGAGACCTTCGGCCTCACGCCAGGCGACGTGGTGCTGCAGAAGACGCCGTTCAGCTTCGACGTCTCCGTCTGGGAATTCTTCTGGCCGCTGATGGCGGGAGCCCGGCTCGCGATCGCCGCGCCCGGCGCGCACCGCGATCCCGCCGCGCTCTCGGATGCGATCCGTCGCGAGGGCGTGACCACGCTCCACTTCGTCCCGTCGATGCTGCGGCTCTGGCTGGAGGACGAATCCTCGGCGGAGTGCGGCTCGGTGCGCACCGTGATCGCGAGCGGCGAGGCGCTGCCCGGTGCGCTGCGTGGCCGCTTCTTCGCGCGCCTGCCGGACGCGGCACTGCACAACCTGTACGGGCCCACCGAGGCCGCGGTGGACGTCACCTGGCACCCGTGCGCACCCGACGAGGGCGGCGCGGCCGTGCCGATCGGCCGGGCGGTGACCAATACGCGCATCCACGTGCTGGATCCGCGCGGCAACCTCTGTCCGGTCGGCGTCCCGGGCGAGCTGCACATCGGCGGGGTGCAGGTGGGGCGCGGGTACCAGGGCCGCCCGGGGCTCACGGCGGAGCGCTTCATCCCCGATCCGTTCGGGTCGGCCGGGGGAGCGCGGCTCTACCGCACCGGCGACCGCGCGCGCTGGACGTCGACCGGCGAGCTGGAGTACCTGGGCCGCTTCGACTTCCAGGTGAAGCTGCGCGGCCTCAGGGTCGAGCTGGGCGAGGTCGAGTCCGCCCTGGCCGCCGATCCCGCGGTGCGCGAGGCGGTGGTGACCACGCATGGGGCGGGGGATGATGCGCGGCTGGTGGCCTACGTGGTGGCCGCGGAAGGCGCCGTCGTCTCGGACGATGCGGTGCGCGAGCGGCTGGCCCGCGTCCTCCCGCCGTACATGGTCCCCGGCACGATGATGGTGCTGGACGCGCTCCCGCTCACCGCCAGCGGCAAGGTCGATCGCAAGGCGCTCCCCGAGCCCGGCGCGCGTGCCGCCTCCGGCGCGTACGTGGCGCCGTGGACGGCCACGGAGATCGAGCTCGCCGACGTCTGGCGCGAGGTGCTGGGCGTGGAGCGCGCCGGCGCCGCGGACGGCTTCTTCGCGCTCGGCGGGCACTCGCTTCTCGCGGTGAAGCTCGTTTCGCGCATCCGCCAGCGCTTTGGACGCGAGGTGGCGCTCGCGGAGCTGTTCCGCACGCCCACGCTGCGCGGGCTCGCGGCCAGCATCGACGCGGGGGCCGGCGGCACGCCCGCATCTCCGCTCGTCGCCATCCATGCCGCGGGGAGCAAGCCGCCGATCGTCTGCGTGCACCCGGCGGGCGGCACCGTCTTCCGCTACACCGACCTGGCGCGGCACCTGGGCGCGGACCAGCCCTTCCTCGGCCTGCAGGCGCGCGGCGTGAACGACGACGTCGATCCGCTGCCGACCGTGGAGGCGATGGCCGATTCGTATCTCTCCGCCATCCGCGCGGGGGTGCCGGAGGGGCCGCTCGTCCTCGCCGGGTGGTCCGCCGGTGGCACCATCGCCTACGAGATCGCCCGCCGCCTCCGCGCCTCCGGCGGCGAGGTGCCGCTCGTCGTCCTCCTCGACACGCACGCCCCCAAGGCCGACTGGGAGGCCCGCTCGCCCGACGAGGTGGACCTGTATCTCCGCTACACGCACGATCTTGCCGGCATCGCGCCGGACCGGCTGGCCGAGCTGGAGCGCGAGTTGCGCGCGCTGGCCGCCGGGGAGCGCCTCGCCGCGCTGGCGGAGTGGATCGCGCGCAGCGACGTGCCCGTGCACGAGACCACGCTCGCGCAGATCGCCCGCAGCGTGCGCGTGTTCGCCACCAACCTGCGCGCCGTGAACGAGTACGAGCTGCGCGGCTACGACGGCGACGTGCTCCTGGTGGAGGCCGCGGAGGGAATCCCGGGTGTCCCCGCGCCCGAGGGCGGGGTCGCGGCCGCCTGGCGCCGCCACGTCCGCGGCCGGCTGGAGGTGCGCACCGTTCCCGGCACCCACGGCACCCTCGTCGGCGAGCCCTTCGTCGCCCACGTCGCGCGGGAGATCGCGGATGTGCTCACGATGGGAGCGGAGGGTTCCGACGGTGGCTGAATGCTGGCGAAGGGTTGGTGAGTCGGGGCTGAGTATCTAGTTTGGATAGAGGGCCGACGGATCCGAACCCAGCCCAACGCCGAGCTTCATGAGCAGTCTTTCGTCAGAGGATCTCTCGCGGTTCCGGGAGTGGTTCTACGACTTCGACGCCCAGGTATGGGATCGTCAGTTCGAAGAGGATGTCGCGGCAGGGCGGCTCGATTGGCTGGCCGCGGAAGCAGTGGAGGAGAATCGGGCAGGCCGGACACCCCCGCTATGAACCATCGTGCGTCGGCACGGTTTTGGGAGGCGTATCATCGCCTTCCGTTGGAGGTGCGTAAGCTGGCTGACGAGAACTACGAGGGTTGAGGAACAATTCTCGGCACCCTTCGCTTTCTCGGCACCCTTCGCTTCGATTCAAGAAGGTCGGCCGATTCTGGTCTGCGCGCGTAGGTGCTCACGCGCCCTCGCTGTCGAGAACGGGGATGACCTGATCTGGTTCTGGATTGGTCGCCACGACGAATACGACAGGCTGATCGACAGATAGAATGCGAGCGCGAAGTCCGGCCGCGTTTGCTTTGAGAGGTCGTGGCGCCACTCTGGCTGACACTTGCGTGCGCTTCCTCGCCCCGTGGGAACGAGAAAAGCAGCGCAGGCACCCCCCAAGCCTCGAACCAGCCAATGCGAACCATCCTCCGTCCGCTCCTCGCTATCGTGCTCGTCACGGCGGGGCTCGCGGGCACCGCTGATCGCGCGGCGGCGCAGTACACGCGGCTCGGCTTCATCGGCGCCGGGCCGGCGGGCGCGCCGGACGAGGCGTACCTGGATCCACAGTTCACGCTCGCGGGTGGATTCGTCGCGCGGTGGGGGCCGCCGGTGGGGATCACCATCGGCCTGCGCACCCTCACGGCATACTCGCGCTTCACGGCGAACGAGGGGGCGCTGCTGGATTCGCTCGGCGTCACCTCCGGCAGCGTCGAGGGCGGCTCGGCGACGGTCACCGAGACGGGCGTGGACGGCGTGGTGGCGTACGACACGGGCGTGCTGGGCGGCTATGGCTGGTACGGCATCCACTACTACAACGAGCGCCGCGGCGACGCGGTGATCACCACGCCCGGCGGCGAGCACAGCGTCGGCGAGCGCAGCCGCGGCGACCTGGGGCCGAGCTACGGCGCGGGCCTCAACGTGCACGTCTCGCGGCGCGCGTCGGTCTTCGGCGAGTGGACGATCGGCGGCGGCTTCGACGACCGGATGATCCGGATCGAGGGCTTCCGCGCCGGGATCATGGGGGTGTTCTGATGGCGGCGATCTCGATCCGCACCACCGCCGCGGCGGTGGTGCTCCTGCTCTCGTCCGCACTCTCGCGCGGCGCGGACGCGCAGCGCGTGACGGTGTACGACGCGCGCCGCGAGCCCTCGCCCACGGGTGCGCGGCCGGCGGACGCGGCGGTGCTGCGGCGCGACGTGCTGCCGGTGGCGCGCCGCCTCTGGCCGCGCGAGGAGAATACCTGCGAGGAGAAGTTCGAGGCGATCGATGCCGCCGCGGGCTCGTTCACCGGGCGCGGGCTGGCGCAGCGCGCCGTGCTCTACCGCTTCTGCGAGACGGGGCACGATTTCGCGCGCGGCGGCATCGCCATCGTGCAGGGCGGCCGCGTGGTCGCCCACGTCACCATCGTCGATGCCGAGCCGGACGCGGTGCGCGCCCTCGCGGACATCGACCGGAACGGCGTGTCGGAGCTCGTGCTGGTGGACCACGCGCTGCACCAGGGCGAAGCCACCACCTCGGTCTCGCTCCTCCAGCTCGCCCCCGGAGCCGTGCGCACCCTCGGCGGCACCGGCGTTTACTTCGACGTGGGGACGACGCGGCGTGACCATCACGAAAGCGCCAGCGTGCTGTACGCCGTTCCCGGCACGCGTCCGCGCTTCGAGGTGGAGACGCACGAGCATCATGCCGGCGACCGCTCGCGCTGGCGCGGGGGCGAGAAGCTCCACCCCGTCACGCTCGAACGCGATCGCGTGACCTACCGCCGGCTTCGCTGACGCCGGCCGATCCGCGCGGGCGGGCGAAGGATCGGATACGCGGACGAGCGAGGCTGGATCAGCCCCGCTCGCCGGTTCCCGCCGTGATCTGGTGGACGCAGGTCAGCGCCGGCTGACCTGTACCGGGCCGTTGGTGGTCACCACGCGCACCGGCGCGCCGCCGCCGCCCAGCTGCGTGGTGAACTGCCGCGGAAAGCGGCCCTGCACGGTCACGGGGATGTCGATGTTCATCGGCCCGTTCACGGTGCCGGTGGTGAGCGTGGCCGCGTAGCCGCTGGGCACCGACAGCGTGATGGGCCCGTTGGTGGTCTCCGCGTCGAGCCCCGCGCCGTTCCAGCGCTGGCCGGCCAGCGACACCGTCAGAGGCCCGTTCTGCACCCGGGCGCGCACGTCGCCGCCCACGTCGCGCAGGGCCACGGGGCCGTTGGTCGCCGTCAGCACCATCCGCCCCTGCACGCCGCTCACCGCCAGCGGGCCGTTGTTCGTCTCCAGCGTCAGGTCGGTACGCGGCGGCACCAGCACCAGGTAGCTCACCGAGTAGCCGCGGCGGCGGCCGCCCTCCGGCCCGTCCGCCTGGATGCGGCCACCGTCCGTGCGCACGCGCACCTGCTGCGCGAGACCGCGCGCCTCCTCCCGGGTGGGCGCCCACGCGTGGATCCGCTCGCGCACCTCCACCCCCGGCCCGTTCCACGCGCGCACCGCCACGCCGCCGTTCTCGCGCCCGTCCACCTGCAGCGACCGGGTTGCCGCGAGGCGCACCACGCGCTCCTCGCAGAACTGCTCGCGGTCGTCGGCGTTGTTCTGGTTCAGGCGCTCGCAGCGTTGCACCCAGTTGGCGTCGCCCGCATCGTCCGAGTCCTCCTGGGCGGCGGCGGGGCGGGGGATCAGGGCGATGGCGGCCAGCAGCGGCAGCGCGTTCAGCAGGCGGAGGGTGCGCATCGAAAAGTCCTCGCGAGAGGGTGGATGAGACCGGGCCAGGTTCCGCCGCGGGCGCCTCCCGCGGCATGGATCATACGCTTGGACGGACGGAAGCCGCCATTGGTTTGAATCGCCCGCCCGCATCCGCTTTCGCCCCGCATCGCGGCGCGCCAGATTGCGCCCGGGCACGCCGCGCCGCTCGCCCGCTCCCCATCACCCCGCCCGCCGATGCCGACGCTGCGCGTGAACGGCGCCACCCTGTGGTACACGGACCAGGGCACCGGGCCGGATACCATCGTCTTCGCCCACGGGCTGCTGTGGGATGGGCGGATGTTCGGCGCGCAGGTGGCCGCGCTGAGCGGGCGCTGCCGCTGCATCACCTTCGACTTCCGCGGCCAGGGGCGGAGCGAGGTGACGGCGGACGGGTACGACATGGACACCCTCTCGGGCGACGCGGCCGCGCTGATCCAGGCGCTGGGCGCGGCGCCGTGCCACTTCGTGGGGCTGTCGATGGGGGGATTCGTGGGGATGCGGCTCGCCGCGCGGCGCCCGGAGCTGGTCCGCTCGCTGGTGCTGATGGAGACCTCGGCCGATGGCGAGCCCGCCGAGAACGCGCCGAAGTACCGGGCGATGGGGCTGGTGGGCCGCCTCTTCGGCCGGCTCGGCTTCCGGCTGGTCGCCGGCCGGGTGATGCGCATCATGTTCGGCCGCAAGTTCCTGGACGACCCCGCCCGCGCCGCGGAGCGCGCCGAGTGGCGCCAGCGCCTGCTGTCCAACCACCGCGTCGGCATCACCCGCGCGCTCGGCGGCGTGATCGACCGGGCGCCGGTGTACGACGAGCTGGACAAGATCGCCTGCCCCACGCTGGTGATGGTGGGCGACCAGGACGTCGCCACCGTTCCCGCCACGGCCGGGCGCATCCATGCCGCCATCGCCGGCTCGCGGCTGGTGACCATTCCCGGCGCCGGCCACACCTCGATCGCCGAGGAGCCGGCGTTCGTCACGGCGGCGCTGGAGGCGTTCCTGTGGTCGCAGTCTTCGAGCGCTCCGGTGGGACAGCCCGCCGGCTGAAAGCCACGGCAACAACCACGGGAAGCCTCGCAAACCGCGCGAGGCTGCAGCACGAGCATCGCGCGCGACCCCACGCGGACGGAGCCGCGACGCCGGCCCGTCGGGGTGAGGGCCCGCGGGACCTCGCCACCATCCGAGTTCACCCAATGATCGCCACCGACGCATGATCGCCGATCCCACGCCCGAGCTCGCCGGCCTCCTCGCCCGCATCCGCGCGTTCGTGCGCGACGAGCTGGGTCCGCTGGACGAGCGCTTCTGCCGCGAGCCGTTCCGCGCGCTCCTCCCCGCCGTGGCGCGGGCGCGCGAGGCGGCGAGGTCGGCGGGGATCTGGGCGCCGCATCTCCCCCGCGAGCTGGGCGGGCTGGGGCTGCCGCTGGCCGATTTCGCGCGGGTGAGCGAAGAGCTGGGGCGCTCGCCCCTGGGCCACCTGGTGGTGAACGCGCAGGCGCCGGACGTGGGGAACATGGAGCTGCTGCACGGCCATGGCACGGCCGGGCAGCAGGAACGGTGGCTGCGGCCGCTGGCCCGCGGCGAGATCCGCAGCTGCTTCAGCATGACCGAGCCCGAGCACGCGGGCTCCAACCCCGTGTGGCTCTCCACCACCGCGCGGCGCGAGGGCGGCGAGTACGTGATCGACGGCCACAAGTGGTTCACCTCGTCGGCAGACGGGGCGGCGTTCGCGATCGTGATGGCGGTGACCAACCCCGAGGCCGGGCGGCCGCACGAGCGCGCCAGCATGATCATCGTCCCCACCGACACGCCCGGGTTCAACCGGGTCCGCAACATCCCGCTGATGGGCGATGCCGGCGAGGACTACTTCACCCACGCCGAGATCCGCTACGAGGGGTGCCGGGTGCCGGCCGGGAACCGCATCGGGGCCGAGGGGGCGGGTTTCCTGCTGGCGCAGGAGCGGCTGGGGCCGGGGCGCATCCACCACTGCATGCGCTGGATCGGCGTGTGCGAGCGCGCGTTCGAGCTGATGTGCCGCCGCGCGCTCGGGCGCGAGCTCTCGCCCGGCGAGGCGCTGGGCGACAAGCAGGCGGTGCAGCACTGGATCGCCGAGAGCCGCGCCGAGATCGACGCGGCGCGGCTGCTCACGCTGCACGCGGCCGGGCGCATCGACGCGGTGGGCGCGCGCGGGGCGCGGGTGGAGATCAGCACCATCAAGTTCTACGTGGCCGGCGTTCTCCAGCGCGTGCTGGACCGCGCCATCCAGGTCCACGGCGCGCTTGGGATGACCGACGACCTCCTCCTCTCGTTCTGGTACCGCCACGAGCGCGGCGCCCGCATCTACGACGGCCCCGACGAGGTCCACAAGTCTCTCGTCGCCCGCGAGACCCTGAAGCGCTTCGCGCGAAGTTGATGGACGGTGCTAGGTAGATTCCTGGTCGTGTGCAGATGCAGGGGATTGTCATCCTGAGGAGCGTCCGCGCCCAACTCTCACGCTCGCGGACACCGGGACGCGACGAAGGATCTATGGCCGACCAGCGCCATCGCCCGTGATCCGCGTGGACGACGGCCGTTCGTCCACCGAACGAAACGGAGAACTTCGCGCGCGAAGTTCTCCGTTTTTCCATCACCCCGATGCGTGCCCCGCCGTCCCGCCGTCCACGGAGCCGCGGCGCGATCACTGGATCACGAACAGCTTCCCGATCAGGCTCGCCACGCCCGAGACCACGAGCCCCAGCGGCCCCAGCACGCGCGGCCGGTGGATGTCGAGCGTCACGCGCGAGAGCGCCACGCTCGATCGCATCTCGCGCAGCCGCCGCTCCAGGATGTCGATCTCGGTCTGCACGCGGGCGAGCTCGCGCTCCACGGCGATCACGTCGGCCATCGCGGCGGAGCGCGCCAGGTGCTGCCGCAGGCGGTCGCGCACGGCCAGCAGGTTGGTGAGCCGCGCCTGCAGGTCGGTGGTCTCGTCCGTCACGTCCACCACGCCGACCTGACGGTCCTTCACCCTGCCCAGCGCGCCGATGGCGCCGAGCACCGAGTCCAGCGAGGCGGCGGGAACGCGCAGCACCATCCGCACGCGCTTCTCCTCGTGGTTGGTCGCCTCTTCCACGTGGCCGCCGCTGCCGGTGGTGATCGCCTCCACCTGCCGGGCCACCTCCGCCGGGCGGCGCGCCTCCAGCTCCATCTCCGCGCGGCGCACCAGCAGCCGCCCCTGCGCCGAGGCGTCGGCGCTCGCGGCGGGCGCCGGCGAGGGAAGCGGCGCCGCGGCCGGGGTGCACGCGCTCAGCAGCGAGACGGCCAGGAGCAGCACGGGGATCGCCTTCATGGGCAGGCCTTTCGCGAAGGGCGAAGGTCGGTGGAACGCGGGGGATGATGGGCACGGGACAGTCGGAGAGTGCCGCGCGGCGCGAACGCTGTCAACGCCCCTGCACCGCCGTCACACCGGACGATGCGGAGGCGTTCTTCACCCGGCCCGGCGCATCACGCGCGAGACGCGTCGCACCGGGCGAGACGTCCTGGCACCGCCGTCGTCTGGCGATAAGCGGCGCGGGCGCCGTATATCATCCCTCCCGCTCCTCGTCCACGCATCACCCCGCACCCCGATGCGCCCGATCTCTCGCTCCCGTCTCGTCTTCGCGCTCGCCGCGCTGGCGTCCGCCATCTCCGCCGGACGCGCGGCGGGGCAGTCGGCCATCGGCCTGACGTTCACCGTGCGCGCGGACGCGAGCCACGAGCCGCTCTCCGGCGCGCACGTGGAGGTGATGGGCACCGGCCGCGCCGCGAACACCGCCGCCGATGGCACGGCGCGGCTGCGCGTGGCGCCCGGGCCGGCGCTGATCGAGGTGCGGCGGCTGGGGTTCGCCACCGAGCGGTTCAGCATCAACCTTCCCCAGGCGGACACCATGGGGATCGACGTGGACCTGCGCGAGGCGGCGATCCGGCTCGCGGGCGTCACCGCGACCTCCACCGCCACCGAGCTCGCCCTGCGCGAAAGCGGCTTCTACGACCGCCAGCGGATGGGGATCGGCGTGTTCCTCACCGCGCGCGACATCAACCGACACCCCGCGGCCCGCACCGTCGACGCGCTCCGCCGCGTGCCCGGCGTTCGCCTGGTGCGCTACCTGGAGCAGGGGCGCCGGGCCGCCGGCGACGGAGATCCGTCGGCCACCAACGTGGTGGAGGACTACCGCATCGCGGCGGCGCGAGGGAGCGCCAGCATCGTGAGCGGCGGGAGCTGCTTCATGAACCTGTACGTGGACGACATCGACATGGGCGACGCGGCGATGCCGAACATTCCCGTTCGCGACGTGGTGGCGATGGAGGTCTATCGTGGGTCGGCCGAGACCCCCGCCCGCTATCGCAAGGCGATGAACGGCTGCGGCGCCGTGGTGATCTGGACCACGCGCGGCCGCCCGTCGAGCTGAGGGAGACCCGGGCGGCCCGCGGCAAACGGTACGGGAAGCCTCCCAAACCGCGGCAGGCTTCGGATCAAAGGATCATTGGAGGTGGGTGATTTCGAGCCGCGGCGCGCCACGTATCGCGGACTCCGGGTGTCCCCGGCGCGCGCCGCCGAAACGGATGACTGTCGCGCGGCGCATCCGCGCGCCAGAATGTTGGCGAGCCGCAGCCGACTCATCATCCCCCGAAGCGCACCGCATGACCGCCGCCGACACCCCGCCGCCGCTGGACCGCGCCGCCGACGTGCGCCCCGGCGAGGAGCTGGACGCCGCCGCGCTCGCCGCCTACCTCCGCGAGCACCTGCCGGAGGTGGATGGCGAGATCGAGGTGCGGCAGTTTCCGCGCGGGTTCAGCAACCTCACCTACCTGGTCGCCGCCGGCGGGCGCGAGATGGTGCTGCGGCGGCCGCCCTTCGGCGCGCAGGTGCGCGGCGGGCACGACGTGGTGCGCGAGCACCGCATCCTGGCGGCGCTCCGCCCCGTCTATCCGCGCGTTCCCACGCCGCTCCTCTGCTGCGAGGACGATGCGGTGATCGGCGCGCCCTTCTACCTGATGGAGCGGGTGCGGGGGATCGTGCTGCGCGACCGCCCGCCCGCCGGCGTCACCCTCGGCGAGGCCACCATGCGCGGCGTCTGCCTGGCCGCGGTCGACACCCTGGCCGAGCTGCACCAGGTGGATTGGCGCGCCGCGGGGCTGGAGGGGATCGGCCGCCCGGAGGGCTACGCCGAACGGCAGGTGCGCGGCTGGACGGAGCGCTGGCACGCCTCGCGGACCGACGAGGTCCCCGCGCAGGACGAGGCCGCCGCCTGGCTCGCCGCCCACCTGCCGCCCGAGGGCCCGCCCGTCATCATCCACAACGACTTCAAGTACGACAACCTGGTGCTCGATCCGGCGGACCCCACCCGCGTCCGCGCCGTGCTGGACTGGGAGATGGCCACGCTCGGCGACCCGCTGATGGACCTGGGCACCACGCTGGCCTACTGGGCGGGCCCGGACGATCCGCCCGCGCTCAAGACCTTCGGCGTCACCCATCTCCCGGGCAACCTCGATCGCCGCGGCGTGGTGGAGCGCTACGCCGGGCGCACGGGGCGCGACGTGAGCGGCATCCTCTTCCACTACGTCTACGGCCTGTTCAAGGTCGGCGTGATCGCGCAGCAGATCTACGCCCGCTACCGCGCCGGCAAGACGCGCGACCCGCGCTTCGCCGGGCTGATCCACGTCCTGCGCGCCACGGCCGACACCGCCACCGCCGCCATCGCCCGCGGCGACGTGGGGCGGTAATCGTGATTCAATGAGGTGGTGGCACTTGATCCACTGACTGGTACAGAGCCGTTGCACACGTCCGAAGTGCGTCGGATACATGGAGTCCGAGCAGCCATCCGTCCGGGTCACGAGTCAGCACGACGAAGCCTTCCGCGAGCAGGAGCTTCTGCATTCGTCCGGCTTGGTAGTAACATCGTGCGAGGCACGGTCGGTTCGAATCTGCCGCGAGAACCAGTTCGATCGCGCCTTTCACGAAAACAGATCCGTACCCGTGACCACGGTACTCATCGTACAAGCCGGCCATCCACAGTTCGACAGCGTTCTGAGTGACTTGCGGCCTGTCGCGAAACACCACGTATCCAACTGGTTTTCCATCGACTTCAGCGATGAACAGGCTGCGGGCTCGATCAGCGACGGCCGATTCTTCGATGAGCCGCCGCACTGCTTCCGCCCATTTCCCCGGTTTTCCCTCGCTATAGAGCCCTTGAGCGGCGTGGCGTTCAAGCTGAGCAGCAAGGACGTCGCGATCAGAAAGAACAGGATTTCGAAAGGTGATCTTGGACTGGGTCATGGCGAGATCAATCCTGCAACAGGCCAGCCGTGTGGTCGCATTGCGTCCGCCATCTAGCTGAACGATCTTTCATTCGGCCTCTTCTGCAGGTCACTCGCCACCATCTCCACTCCGTTCCAGAGATCCACCCGATGAAGCACGCCATCACCCTGGGCGCCGCGGCGCTCGCGCTCGTCCTTGGCGCGTCCGGCGCACGCGCGCAGGCCACGCCCGCCGACTCCGCCCGTCCCGTCGCCGCCGCCGCGGCGGATTCGGCGCACGGGGCGAGCGCCCGCCGCCCGCGCCGCAGCGGAAGCGAGATCTCCGTGGAGGAGATTGCCGACGCGCACCTCTCCGATACCTACGACCTGGTCGCTCGCCTTCGCCCCGCGTGGCTGCGCAGTGGTGGTAACAGGGACTTCTCGGCCGACAATGGCGACGCGCAGGAGGTGCAGGTTTTCCGCAACGGCCAGCAGCTCGGCGGCAAGGAGACGCTGCGCGACGTCGACCCGGCAGACATCGGCAGCCTCCGCTTCCTGTCTCCGGTAGCCGCGAAAGCACAGTTCGGTCCCCGCGCGGCGCGTGGCGCCATCGTGATCGTCGACAAGCATTGACCCGCCGCGCGGATCTTCACATCTTCCGAATCGGGCGCTCCGCGTGGGGCGCCTGATTCGCATGCATCTTCCATCGACCGGAACCGACGTGACCGCGTACGCCGCCACCCGCCGATTTACCTGCCCCCGCACCCCAGCCGGGACGTGGAGGATGGCCGCGCGCGTGCGGTAGACGCGACGGACGGATCTCTCCGGTGTGAGCCCCTGGGCGCACGCCTCCCGGCCGCGGTGCCGGGGGGCGTTTTCGTTTGCCCGTGCCCGGCGGACGTGCCGCCCGGGCCGCTCACGCACACACCGGAGAGAGACCGCCATGCACCCCGCCATCCTCACCCCCGAAGCGCTCGGCCGCGCCCTGGCGCTGCGCGACCTGAGCGATCCCGCGCAGGGCCCGCACGCCATGCAGACGCTCGTCGCCCGCATCACCGGGGCGCTCGCCGGGCGCTGGGGGTGCGGCACGCGCATCCACCGCGCGCACCCCGTGGTCGCCGTGGCCGACAACTACGACCGGCTGCACATAGGCCCCGGCGCGGTGACGCGCGACGCCCGCTACACGCGCTACGTGGCGCCCGGCCGGGTGCTGCGCACGCACACCACCGCCCTGATCCCCCCGCTCCTGCGCGGGCTCGCCGCCGCCCCGCCGGCCGACGTGCTGCTGGCGTGCCCCGGCCTGGCGTACCGCCGCGACCAGATCGACCGGCTGCACACCGGCGAGCCGCACCAGATGGACCTGTGGCGCATCGCCGCGCGCCCGCTCGGTGGCGACGACCTGCGGGAGATGGTGGATGCGCTCGTCCAGGCGATCGTCCCCGGCGCCGCGTACCGCCTCAACCCGTCGCCACATCCATACACGGTGGATGGGGTGGAGATCGAGGTGGAGTGGGAGGGCGAGTGGATGGAGATCGGCGAGTGCGGCGTGGCGCTCCCCGCCATCCTGCGCGAGAGCGGCCTGCCGGATCCGCACGCCGGCCTGGCGATGGGCGTGGGGCTGGACCGCCTGCTGATGCGGATGAAAGGAATCCCCGACATCCGCCTCCTCCGCTCCGCCGATCCACGCATCGCCGCGCAGATGCGCGACCTGGAGCCGTACCGCCCCGTCTCGCACCAGCCGCCCATCCGCCGCGACCTCTCCGTCGCGCTGGCGGAGGATACCACGCCCGAGGAGGTGGGCGACCGCGTCCGCGGCGCGCTCGGCGACCGCGTGGAGAGCCTGGAGGCCGTCGAGGTGCTGAGCGAAACGCCGCACGACGCGCTCCCGCCCGCCGCGCGCGAGCGCATCGGCCTGCGCGCGGGGCAGAAGAACGTGCTGGTGCGCCTGGTGATCCGCGACCTGTCGCGCACCCTCGCCAACGCCGAGGCCAACGACCTCCGCGACACCGTCTACGCCGCGCTGCACCAGGGCGGCGCATGGCAGTGGGCGGGCGGGCGGATGGCCGCGGCGTGACGGGGGTCCCCGGCCGGGCGAAGCTCCACGCGCGCGCCTTCCGCCGCGCGCGTGTCGCCGGGGGCGGGCGCGAGACCGGCGCGGAGGTGCGCCGGGAGCACTTTTTGCCTTCTACGGGCGAACGGGACGGACCTCGCGAACAGGGAGGGCGTGATGCGGACGGGAACGGAGAGCCGGGCCGGGCGCTGGGTGGCCGCGGCGCTGGTGGCGGGTGGAGCGGCGGCGTGCGCGGTCAACCCGGTGACGGGGCGCAGCCAGCTGTCGCTGGTGAGCGAGGCGCAGGAGGTCCAGCTGGGCCGCCAGTCGGCGGTGCAGGTGTCGCGGGAGATCGGGCTGGTGCCCGATTCGGCGCTGCAGGCCTACGTGCAGCGGGTGGGCGGCACGCTCGCCGCCGCGTCGGAGCGGCCCAACCTGCCGTGGACCTTTCGCGTGGTGGACGACCCCACGCCCAACGCGTTCGCCCTTCCCGGCGGCTTCATCTTCATCACCCGCGGGTTGATGGGGATGATCGGCAGCGAGGCGCAGCTCGCCTCGGTGCTCGGGCACGAGATCGGCCACGTGACCGCCAAGCACCAGGTCACCATGATCAGCCGCGCGCAGCTGGCGCAGGTGGGGCTGGGGCTGGGCAGCGTGCTGGTGCCGCAGCTGCAGGGGCTTCAGTCGCTCGCGAGCACCGGACTGCAGCTCCTCTTCCTGCGCTACAGCCGCGACGCCGAGCGCCAGGCCGACCTGCTCGGCTTCCGCTACGCGCTGGGGCAGCACTACGACGTGCGCGAGATGGCCCGCGTGTTCGAGGCGCTGCAGCGCGTGGAGCAGGCCGAGCAGGCGCGCTCCGGGCGCAGCCCGCTTCCCACCTGGGCCGCGTCGCACCCCGGCGAGGCCGCGCGCATCGCCGACGTGCAGCGGCGCGCGGCCGAGGTCCCCGCGGGCACGGCCACGCGGGTGGAATCGGCGGTGTACCTGCCGCGGCTGAACGGCCTGGTGTACGGCGAGAACCCGCGGCAGGGGTACTTCCAGCAGAACGTCTTCCTGCACCCGGACCTTCGCTTCAGCCTGACCTTTCCCAACGGCTGGAAGACGCAGAACCTGCCGCAGGCCGTGACCGGCGTGAGCCCGCGCCAGGACGCGGTCGTGCAGCTGGCGCTGGCGCAGCAGGCACGGAGCGCCTCCGAGGCGGCGCGCGCCTTCTTCTCGCAGCAGGGCGTCCAGGCGGGGCAGGGCGGGCAGACCACCGTCAACGGCCTGCCGGCCGTGGTGGTCGCGTTCCAGGGGCAGACGCAGCAGGGCGTGGTCGCGGGGCTGGTGGCCTTCATCGAGCACGGCGGCAACGTGTACCAGGTGGTGGCCTACACCCCGGCGCAGCTCTATCAGCAGTACCAGGGGCTGTTCCGGCAGGTGGTGAGCAGCTTCGGCCCGGTCAGCGACCCGTCGGTGCTGAACGTGCGCCCCAACCGCATCGCCATCGTGCGGCTGCCGCAGGCCATGACCCTGGCCGAGTTCAACCGCCGCTATCCGTCCAGCATCCCCATCGACGAGCTGGCCATCATCAACGAGGTCGCCGGCGCCGGGACCACGCTCCCCGCCGGCACCCTCGCCAAGCGCGTCGTGCGCCAGTAGCGGCGCGCGGTGGTGGGCCACATGGCGAAGGGCCGCGTCCGGGGGGTGGACGCGGCCCTTCGCCACGTGGGTGAATCGTCCCCGCCTTCAGCCCACGGCCACGCGGGTGGGCGCGGCGACGGGCCGGCGCTGGCCGCGGCAGAGCATGTAGGCCGAGAGGCCCCCGCCCAGGAAGCCGAAGAGGTGGCCCTGCCACGAGATCCCGCCCTGCGGGAGCACGCCCCACAGCTGGTAGCCGTACATCACGCCGATCACCAGCGAGAGCAGGATCGACCAGACGCTCCGGCGGAAGAAGCCGCGCAGCATCAGGTAGCCCAGGAAGCCGAAGACGATCCCGCTGGCGCCGATGTGGGTGGAGCCCGGCATCCCCGTGAGCCAGGTGCCCACCCCCGCGACCAGCAACGTGGTCAGCCACACGGCCACGTAGTCGCGCACATTGTGCATCAGGATCAGCGCGCCGAACACCAGGAAGAGCACGGTGTTCGCCATCAGGTGCGCGAAGCCGAGGTGCAGGAACGGCATCGTCACGATCCCGATCAGCCCGGGGATGCTCCACGGGCGCAGGCCGAACCGGTCCAGCGAGTGGAGGGTCAGCGCGTTTACGACCTGCACGATCCACATCACCGCCACGGGCCCGAAGAGCAGCCATCCGTGCACCTTCAGCTCCCGCTTGAGCGCCTGCCAGTTGCCCGCCATCCGGTACTCCATGGTAATGTGATCCGATCCACCCGTCGCGTGGAAATCTCACATCGCGGCGCCCGCCCGCACAAGCCGCCGCGCCGCCATTCATCGCGCGCTCATCCGGCGCGGACGCGAGCCCGGCCGTCTCGACCGTGTCCCCCGTGGCTCGCGCGAAGCGCCCTCTCTTTTCGCCGTTCGCTGGAGACGCGCCGGGAGCCACGCGGTCGGCGGCGCATCTGGAGATGCGAGCCGCGTCGTACACCCGTCACGATCGGACAACCTGAAGCGTTCCGGTTGTCGCCCGCGCGGGTGATGTTCTAGCTTGATGCGCGGGCGGCCCGGAACCCAACCCCGGACGGATGATGAAGCTCTACCGCTTCGACGCGACCCAGAAGCTCCCCGGAACCATCGAGCGCGCCTGGGAGTTCTTCTCCGACGCGCGCAACCTGGCGCGGATCACCCCGCCGTCGATGGGCTTCGAGGTCACCAGCCCGCTCCCCGAGAAGATGTACGCGGGGATGATCATCACCTACCGCGTGCGCCCGCTGCTGGGCGTGCCGGTGCAGTGGGTCACCGAGATCACGCACGTGGACGAGCCGGCGCTGTTCGTGGACGAGCAGCGCTTCGGGCCGTACCGCTTCTGGCATCACCAGCACCTGTTCCGGCAGATTCCCGGCGGCGTGGAGGCCACCGACATCGTGCACTACGCGCTTCCGCCGGGCGGAGGCCTGGTGCGCGGCACGCTGGTGGCGCCGCGGCTGCGCGAGATCTTCGACCATCGCCGCGAAGTATTGGAACGCACCTTCGGGAAGTGGACCGGCTAGCTACCGACACCCGTCCGGCCGCCGGCGGCGCGCCGCGCACCCCTTCGCCCCCCGGCGGCGGGGCGTACCCGCGCGCGCACCGCAGCCTCACCTGGGTCGCCGTGGTCTGCGGAGGGCTGAGCCTGCTGGTGATGACGGCCGACCTGGGGTGGCGCGCGCTGGGGATGGGCGCCGCGCTGGCCGTGCTCCCCGTTCCCATCTACGTGATGATGGCGCTCTGGCTCGACCGGTTCGAGCCGGAGCCGGCGCGCACGCTGGCGCAGACCTTCGCCTGGGGCGCCAGCGTGGCGGTGCTGCTGGCGCTGCTGCTGAACACCTGGGCCGAGGCGCGGCTGGGCCAGCTGATCGGCGTGGAGACGGCGCGGCGCTTCGGCGCGGTGTTCAGCGGCCCGCTGATCGAGGAGGTGGCCAAGGGCGCCGCGCTTCTCTGGCTCTTCCACGAGCTGCGCGACGAGTTCGACGGCGTGATCGACGGCGTGGTCTACGCCGCCATGGTGGGGCTCGGCTTCGCCATGCTCGAGAACGTCCAGTATTACGGCGAGGCGATCAAGGAGGGGCACGACAGCTCGGTGCTCACCTTCGTCATCCGCGGCGTGGTGGGCCCGTTCGCGCACCCGCTCTTCACCAGCATGCTGGGGATGGGGCTGGGCTACGCCCGCGAGCGTGCCGACCACAAGTCGCGCCGCTGGGCGCCGCCGGCGGGCTTCGCCGCCGCCGTGGCGCTGCACGCGCTCTGGAACTACGCCGCCAGCCGCGACGACGTGCTGTTCATGACGCTGTACGCCGCGGTGATGGTTCCCGTCTTCGTGGGCGTGCTGGTGGTGATCTACCAGTCGCTGCGGCGCGAGGGCATGGTGATCCGCGAGCACCTGGCCGCGCTGGTGGACGAGGGCGTGCTCACGCCCGACGAGCTGGAGCGCCTGTGCGTGGTGCGCAACCGGCTGCGCGCCACCTGGCAGGCATGGCGCGTGGGCGGCATCCCCAGCTGGCGCGAGCGCCGCGAGCTGCACCGCATCGCCAGCGACCTCGCCTTCCACCGCTGGCGCGTGCGCCGCGGCCTCACCCTGGGCGCAGATGCCGACGCCGCCCGCGACACCGAGTACCTCCGCCGCCTGGAAGCCCTCTGCCGCGCCCGCTCGCTCGCCCAGGGCCAGGCCCCGGAACCCGCGGCCGCCCGCGACGACCTGGTCCCCACCCCCGTCGCCCACCTCTTCGTCACCCGCGCCCTCGCCGCCGAGACGCCGCCCCCGGCCCGCGGCGACGATCCACCCGCATCGCCGACGCCGAACGGCGGCTGAAGCCACGGCTACGACAACAGGAAGCCTCCCAGACAGCGGGAGGCTTCTTCGTTGCGCCGGACACCGTCTCACATGGGGACCGGACACCGCGATCATGGACGGATAGGCGCCCTCCGGCACGCTCCAGCCGCGCCCCGCGCCGTTGCTCGCGGGGCCCGCCGATTCTCCCCCTCCTCCGGGCAGTTTTGGGGGAGGGGTCGGGGGGAGAGGGCCTTACCCCTTGGCATGTCCCGATTTGCGCCTTATCTTCGCGGCACCCCCACACCTCGGTTCCCGTGCGCACCCATTCCCGCGCGCGGGCCGCCTCCGCACACGCAGTACGCGCAGCAGGTCCATGCCACGAACGCATTTCCACGCGTCCGCGCCGTTTTTCGCGTTGCTCCTGGCCGCGGGCGCGGCCGCGTGCTCCAGCGGGCCGCGTTACGCCCGCACCTCGCCCACGCCCGAGGTGGCGGTGGCGCCGCTCCCGGACTCCACCCCCGCACCCGCGGCCGTGGAGCCCGAGAAGGTGAACGACGACGCGGTGAGCCTGGGCGGCCAGAACGGCGCCGTAGGCCGCGAGCTGCTGGGGAGCGCCACCTACGACCTGCCGGTGGAGCCCAACCAGTGGGTGGCCATGGAGCTCGGCTTCCTGGTCAACCAGCGGCACGACGTGGTGGGCCGCTGGCTGGAGCGCGGCGAGCGCTACTCGCAGTTCGTGCAGGAGACCTTCGCGGCCGCGGGGATCCCGCGTGACCTGCACCACCTGGCCATGGTGGAGAGCGGCTACCTGCCCACGGCGCGCAGCCACGCCGGCGCGGTGGGGATGTGGCAGTTCATGTCCGCCACCGGCCGCGGGATGGGGCTGCGCATCGACGACCAGGTGGACGAGCGGATGGACCCCGTGCGCTCCACCCGCGCGGCGGCGCGCCACCTGCGCGACCTCAACCGCGACTTCGGCGGCAGCTGGGCGCTGGCGGCGGCGGCGTACAACGCGGGGAGCGGGCGCATCAACCGCGGGCTGGCCAGCTACGGCGCCCGCGATTTCTGGGACCTGGCGGCGCGGGGGAACCTGGCGCAGGAGACCCGGCGCTACGTTCCGCGCCTCTACGCCGTCACCATCATCGCCAAGGACCCGGCGCGCTTCGGCTACGTGAAGCCCACCGGCCCCGTGCGCCGCTTCGAGTTCGACAGCGTGCAGGTGGACCTGCCCACGCCGCTGCCGGTGGTGGCGCGCGTCGGCGGGATCCCGCTGGGGCAGCTCGCGGAGCTCAACCCGCACCTGGTGCGCGGGATGGTGCCGTCGTTCTACTGGCTCTGGGTGCCCAAGGGGCAGGGCGAGCCGCTGCGGCAGGCATGGGCCACCAGCGACTACCGGCGGCGTGGCGGCTACCAGATGTACACGCTCCGCCGCGGCGAGGATGCGCAGAAGGTCGCGCTCGCCAGCAACCTCACGCTCGACCAGCTCCGCGAGCTGAACCTCTCCACGAACCTGGACGAGCTCGGCCGCGGCGACCGCATCCGCCTGTACGCCGACGCGGCGCGCGCGCTCGACACGCGCCCCATCGAGCGCGCCGCCGCCCGCGACGACGAATCGGGCGACGAGCCCCGCGCCGAGCGCCGCCGCTCCCGCGCCTCCGGCGACGACGGCGACGTCACCCCCACGCGCCGCACCCGCGCCGCCTCCTCGGACGATTCCGAGTCCTCGGCGCGCCGCGCGCGCACCGCGTCTTCGGACGACGAGACGCCGGCTCGCCGCACGCGCACCGCGTCTTCGGATGATTCGGAGACGTCGACCCGCCGCCGTTCGTCCACTTCGGGAGATTCGGAGACCCCGGCGCGTCGCGCGCGCACCGCGTCGTCCGATGACGAGACGCCGGCTCGCCGCACGCGCACCCCGTCTTCGGATGATTCGGAGACGTCGACCCGCCGCCGTTCGTCCACTTCGGGAGATTCGGAGACCCCGGCGCGTCGCACGCGCACCGCGTCGTCGGACGACGAGACGCCGGCTCGCCGCACGCGCACCGCGTCTTCGGATGATGAGACGCCGGCCCGCCGCACGCGCACCGCGTCTTCGGATGATTCGGAGTCGCCGGCCCGCCGCACGCGGACGGCATCGTCGGATGATCCCGAGCCGGCGAGCCGCCGGCGCGAGGGCGATTCGTCGGCGCGGAGGCAGGAGGAGAGCACGTCGTCGCGCTCGTCGATCCTGCGGCACACGGTGGAGGGCGGCGAGACGCTGATGGCGATCGGCCGCAAGTACGGCGTCACCGCCGCCGCGATTGCCCAGGCGAACGACCTCACCACCGCCGCCGTGCTGCAGCCCGGCCAGCGCCTGCGCATCCAGCGCGCGTCGATGCGCGTGGCGAGCGCCGAGTCGCGCCCCACCGCCGAGCGCCGCCGCGAATCTGATGCGCGGCCGACGGAGCGGAGTGAGAGTCGTTCGGCGTCTCCGCGCAGAAGCGCGCAGCAGCACGTGGTGAAGAACGGCGAGACGCTGTGGAGCATCGCCCGCTCGTACGACACCACGGTCGCCGCCATCCGCGACGCCAACGACATGCGCGCGGACTCGGTGCTGCAGCCGGGCCAGACGCTGCGCATCCCGCGCCCCGCCCCCGAGCGCGCCAGCGACCGCTGACGTCCATCGGGCCGGATCGGCATCCGGCCGGGATGCCGTCAGGACCGGAACGACATCGGGGCGAGCCGCATCACCGCGGCTCGCCCCGATCTTCGTTCGCGCCATCCGCATCGTACGGCACGATCTCGCGCTCGCGGCCCGGATCGTGACGACGGGCTCATCCGCCAGAACGCGCCGATCGACCGCCCATCATCATCCCGACCATGAGCAGGATCTCCAACGCCATCTTCCCCGCCGGTGCGCGGCTGCCGGAGTGCGCGCGGGCGCTGCTGCGGGCGCTGTATCCCACCATCCGCTGGAACCAGGTCACCATCCACCCGGTGGTGCCGGCGTTCCTCCTGAAATTCACCCGCGACGCCGTCACGCTCCCGGATCCGCTCAGCCTGACGCGCGTCCGCATCTTCGTGGCGGCGGAGAAGTGGAACGGGGGGAAGATGGATCGCGAGCTGCTGGGGATCCTGGTGCACGAGAGCTATCACGTGCTGCAGTACCAGCAGCGCATGGGCGGCTACGGCCTGGGCCCGCTGCGCCCGTTCGTGATGGAGTACCTGGCCGCGTCCATCCCGCACGGCGGCGGGCGCGAGAACCGCCTGGAGCGCCCCGCCTACGCGCAGGAAGAAGCGTTCCTCCGCGCCTGGAACCGCACCGCCGCAAAGCCCTGCGCCGCCACCACGCCCGAGGTGATCCACGCCTCCGTCGCCGAGCTGCTGCGCGCCGATCCCGCGCTGGTGAAGCACCGCGCCGAGCCCTGATCCGGAAGCCGGGTGAACGCTCAGTGTTCACCTCCCGACCAGGCGATGTCATCCTGAGGCCGGCCACGGCACGACCCGTTTTCTCACCTCGGGTTGCAGGCCGAAGGATCGATCACCTGAATGGCGCTCCGGCAGAGGATACAGCAAGCGTTCTTACGAATCCGGGATGATCTCCATCGACGACGAAGCCCCGGCACAGGCGCCGGGGCTTCGCATCCATCGAACCACCCAGGGATCGTCGACGCTACGACGTCGCACCCCCGGCGGCAGAGCTCGTCTTCTCGGCCTCGTCGTCGCCCACGGGCTCCACCTCGTTCTCGGTGAAGCCCACGATGGAGCCGTCGGGG
>Ga0247773_1000092_pt1 | contig 40718 bp, 38 predicted proteins | sample UWRJL092311B6_FD_179934 | JGI IMG/M metagenome (GOLD analysis project Ga0247773, IMG submission 179934) | Plant litter microbial communities from Arlington Agricultural Research Station in Wisconsin, United States - UWRJ-L092-311B-6 | ecosystem: Environmental > Terrestrial > Plant litter >... | reverse complement strand
GCCCCCTACGGCGCCTTCACCTCGGGGACGCTGGACGTGCGCCGCTACAACCGCATCGGCCCCTGGTCGCGGCTCAACCTGCGCGCCATCGCCGGCGGGTCGCTGGACGGCTCGCCGCTCCCGCCGCAGCGGCAGCACGCGCTGGGCGGCGAAGGGTCGCTCCCCGGCTTCGCCCTGTTCTCGCGCGACTGCGGGGCGCGCCGCTCGCGCGTGTACCGCGCGTCGGACCTGGCCGGCGGGGCAGCCACGCTGGCCGAGGTGCCGCAGTACTTCACGGCCTACGGATGCGACCGCTTCGCGCTGGTGCAGGCCGAGTACCGCGGCGAGCTGAACCTGCGCCTGCACTGGGATGCCGAGGACGACGACGACGCCGACGAGGGCGAGGGCTGGGCGAAGACGGCGCTGCGCAACGGGCTGAGCGCCGGCTTCGGCTGGGTCCTGTTCGCCGACGCCGGCCGCGGCTGGACGCTGGACGACCGGCTGGGCGGCACCGACACCGCGGTGGACGTGGGCGCCGGGATCATCATCGGGCGGCTGGGGGTGTACGCCGCGCTCCCGGTGAGCGAGGGCGGCGGCATGAACCTGTTCATCCGGCTGAGCCCCAGGATTTGACCCTGCTCCGCCGCGCCGCCGCCGCGCTCCTGCTCGTCGCGGCCGCCCTGCCTCCGGGGCCGGCCGCGGCGCAGGCGCGCCCCGTGTCGCTGGCGGTGGCCGGCCGCGCGGAGGGATGGCGCCCGGTGGTGCGCATGGACGGCGTGCTGCGCGACGACGCGCTGCTGGACGCGCTCAAGGGCGGGCTGCCGCTGCGCTTCCACTTTCGCGTGGAGCTGTGGCGGCGCGGCGGCGGCGTGGACCGCCTGGTGGAGGCGCGCGAGAACGCCCGCGCCATCCTCCGCTCGCCACTGGACGAGGGCTACACGCTGGAAGACGGCCGCGCGCAGCGCGCCTACGCCACCCTCCCCGAGTGCGAGGCGGCGCTGGAGCGCGCGTTCCAGCCGCCGCTGCAGCCGCGCGGCCGCGGGCGCTACTACTACATCGCGGTGCTCAACGTGGAGACGCTGTCGGCCAACGACCTGGACGAGCTGCGCCGCTGGCTGCGCGGCGAGGCGGGCCCCGCGGTGAGCGGCAACCGCCCGGTGGGCAGGGCGGTGGAGAGCGGCCTGCGGCGCTTCTTCGTCCGCCTCCTCGGCATCCCCACCCGCCGCTACGACGTGCGCACCCCCGTGTTCGAGGTGCGCTGAGACACGGACGATCCCCGTCCCAACGACGAAGCGCCCGCAGCCGTGCGGGCGCTTCGTCGTTTGGGGGATGCGTCGCGATCAGGCCGCATGGCGCACGTCCCCAACATCCCGTCCGTCACGCCTCTCGTCCACCGACGGGTGATCGGATGGCTCCGGCGCCTTCACCGGCAGCCGCACGCGCACCCCCCGCTCCTCCGCCAGCCGCGCGACGACCTCGGGGTGGTCGCGGACCACGCGCAGCAGCGTGTCGGCCGTGGCGTTCTGCGCCACACTGCCGCGCTCCCAGCGGACGACCGTCTTCTCGCCCGAGCCGATCAGGGTCTCGAGTCCGGATTGGCTCAACCCATATGCAGTGCGGATGGCGCGGACTTCTTCCGGCTGCAGCAAGCCGTCCTCCGTCCGGATCGCGGCGGCGATCCGGCGGTCGTGCTCCTGAGCCATGAATCCATCATAGAACGCCTCTCCGCAAGACGAGCAGCGATAGAACTCGTCATTGATCATGACCTTGCGAGTGAGCCACACCGCTTCGCGGTGCTCCGTGATTCGATGCGCGACGTTGTTGCAGAGGTAGCAGTACTCAACGTGTCCAGGATCCATCGCTCACCTCTCCTTGAACTGAATGATCACGGCGTCTCCCCTGCCATCGATCTGAACCTTCACGTACAGCACGCGTCCGGCATACGACAAATGGTAGACATCCTGCCACATTCCAGGGTTCAACTTCGACGGCATCGACTTGTAGAAGTCGCTGGCTTCCAGCGACAGTACAGCATTGATGACATCCGCGTGCCCGTGGCCGAGCGCGCGTGCGTGGGTCAGCGCAACTTGCGAGACCCGGCACGAGATCGGCCCCTGCCCCACCAGACGCTGCACTGCTTCCAGGTCATAGGTGGGCGTACTGCTCCGGTCAAATGGTAGCATGATGCTACCGGCTGCTCAAGCCCTGCATCGTCGCCTCCGCAGTTGGGGATGTTCATTTGTGGATAATTCTGCACAAACTGAACGCCGCCCACGTTAGGGCTGAACGAAGGGGAATGCGAGAGGTCGAGCTGGCGGAATACAGGCGGGGCGCCACCTTTCGGTAGCGCCCCGCTTCGTTACGTCCGTCTCTGCGCGTCCACCGGCGACGATCAGGCCGACATCGCCGCGTAGTCCTCGATGGGCACGCACGAGCAGATCAGGTTGCGGTCGCCGGCGGCGTTGTTCACGCGGCCCACGAAGGGCCAGAACTTCCGCTCGCGCAGCCACGGCGCCGGATACGCCGCCCGCTCGCGGCCGTAGGCGTGCTCCCACTGGTCGGCCGTGACCACGGCGGCGGTGTGGGGCGCGTGCTTGAGCGGATTGTCGTGGCGGTCCAGGATCCCCAGCTCCACCTCGCGGATCTCTTCGCGGATGGCGATCATCGCCTCGCAGAAGCGGTCGATCTCGCTCAGGCTCTCGCTCTCCGTGGGCTCGATCATCATCGTGCCCGCCACCGGGAAGGAGACGGTGGGCGCGTGGAAGCCGTAGTCGATCAGCCGCTTGGCCACGTCTTCCACCTCCACGCCGGCCGACTTGAGCTGGCGCAGGTCCACGATGCACTCGTGCGCCACGGTGCCGTTGGTGCCGCGGTACAGCACCGGGTAGTGCTCCTCCAGCCGCTTCGCGACGTAGTTGGCGTTCAGGATCGCGATCTTGGTGGCCAGCGTGAGCCCCTCGGCCCCCATCAGCTTGATGTAGACGTAGGAGATGGGGAGGATGCTGGGGCTCCCCCACGGCCCCGCCGACACCGCGCCGTGGTCGCCCTGGCCCACGGGGACGACCGGGTGACCCGGGAGGAACGGGCGCAGGTGCTCGGCCACGCAGATCGGCCCCATCCCCGGCCCGCCGCCGCCGTGCGGGATGCAGAAGGTCTTGTGCAGGTTCAGGTGGCACACGTCGGCGCCGAAGTCGCCCGGGCGGCACAGGCCCACCTGCGCGTTCATGTTGGCGCCGTCCATGTACACCTGCCCGCCGTGCTGGTGGACGATCTCGCACACCTCGCGGATTTCCTCCTCGAACACGCCGTGCGTGGACGGATACGTCACCATCAGCCCGGCCAGGTTGGCGGCGTGCTGCGCGGCCTTGGCGCGGAGGTCGTCCAGGTCCACGTTGCCATTGGCGGCGGTGCCCACCACGATCACCTTCATCCCCGCCATCACCGCGCTGGCGGGGTTGGTGCCGTGGGCGCTCTGGGGGATCAGGCACACGTCGCGGTGCCCCTCGCCGCGGCTCGCGTGGTAGTCGCGGATGCACAGCAGCCCTGCGTACTCGCCCTGCGAGCCGGCGTTGGGCTGCAGCGACACCGCCGCGAAGCCGGTGATCTCGGCTAGGTCGTGCTCGAGCTGGCGGAACAGCTCTTGGTAGCCGCGCGTCTGCTCCAGCGGGGCGAAGGGGTGGATGCGGTTGAACTCGGGCCAGCTCACGGGGAACATCTCCGCCGTGGCGTTCAGCTTCATGGTGCAGCTTCCCAGCGGGATCATGGAGTGGGTGAGCGACAGGTCGCGCCCCTCCAGCCGCCGGATGTAGCGCAGCATGGCCGTCTCGCTGCGGTGCGTGTTGAACACCGGGTGCTGCAGGTAGCCGCTGGTGCGCGCGAACGCGGCCGGCACCTCGCTGTTCACCTCGTCGGCCAGCGCGGTCACCTCGAAGGGGAGCGGCGAGCCGCGGTTGAGCGACACGAGCACCGCGTCCAGGTCTTCGATCCCCACCGTCTCGTCCAGGGCCACGCACACGCTCTTCTCGTCCACCGCTCGCAGGTTGTAGCCGCGCTCGCGGGCGGCGGCCATCACCGACACCAGGCGGGTGCCCACGTCGATGCGCACGGTGTCGAAGAACGCCTCGTGCTCCACGCGGTAGCCCAGGCGCGTGGCGCCCTCGGCCAGCATGCGCGCGTAGAGGTGGACGCGCCGGGCGATCTCGCGCAGGCCGTGGGGGCCGTGGTACACGGCATACATCCCCGCCATCACCGCCAGCAGCACCTGCGCCGTGCAGATGTTGCTGGTGGCCTTCTCGCGGCGGATGTGCTGCTCGCGCGTCTGCAGCGCCATGCGCAGCGCGGGGCCGCCCTGCGCGTCGGTGGAGAGGCCGATGATGCGGCCGGGGATCTGGCGCTTGTACTCGTCGCGGCACGCGAAGAAGGCCGCGTGCGGGCCGCCGTAGCCCAGCGGCACCCCGAAGCGCTGCGTGTTGCCCACCACGATGTCGGCGCCCCACTCGCCCGGAGGGGTGAGCACCGCCAGCGACAGCAGGTCGGCCGCCACGGTCACCACCGCGCCCGCCGCGCGCGCGCGCGCCGCCAGCCCCGAGTGGTCCACCAGGGCGCCGTCGGTCGCGGGGTACTGCAGGAGGATGCCGAACACGGAGGCGAAGTCGGCCTCGGCGGCGTCGCCCACTTCCACGGTGATGCCGCGGGCGGCGGCGCGGGTGCGCACCACGTCGATCGTCTGCGGATGGCAGTCGCGCGAGACCAGGAAGGTGTTGCGGGCCTCGGAGCCGGCGGCGTGGTAGGCCAGCGCCATCGCCTCGGCGGCGGCGGTGCCTTCGTCCAGCAGCGACGCGTTGGCGATGGGCAGGCCGGTGAGGTCCACCACCACCGTCTGGAAGTTGAGCAGCGCCTCCAGGCGGCCCTGCGCGATCTCGGCCTGGTAGGGCGTGTACTGCGTGTACCAGCCCGGGTTCTCCAGGATGTTCCGCTGGATCACCGGGGGCACGATGGTGTCGTGGTACCCCATGCCGATGAACGAGCGGAACACCTTGTTCTTGCCGGCCAGCCTGCGCAGCTCGGAAAGGAGCTCGTACTCGCTGCGCTCGGGGCCCAGCCCCAGCGGGCGGCGCAGCCGGATGGACGCGGGCACGGTGGCGTCGATCAGCTCGTCGAGCGACCGGTGGCCGAGCGTTTCCAGCATCTCGGCCACCTCGGCGCCGTTGGGCCCGATGTGCCGGCGAACGAAGGTGTCGGGGTGCGTAAGTGCCGATCTATCCACAGCGTACGTTCCTGTCTGGTGACCCGGGGTGTGAGCGCGCGGAATCTAGAGCGTGAGCCCGGGCCGGGCAAACCGCTGCAGCCGCGTTTCGGCCGGTTGATACACCGCTCGTTCCGCCGCGGTCGCATCCCTCCTCATCCGCCCGATTGCGTGCGGGCCGCCGCGGCCGGCCGCACCGGAGACTCCCTCGCGGCCAGCGGGCGAGGACGAGACGAGGGATCCGGGGAAGTCGTTGCGGCGCAACGCCTTCACGCCATCGTCCTCCTGCCCTCGTGCCCCGGGTGCACCGCGCGTTGGGATGCGTCCGCGCGAGCCATCTTGTGCCAATGAGCGCCGCGTCGTAGTCTATCCAGTGTAAATCAATCAGAGTTATACAGTTTAGACGGCAAGCGTGCCGTCTCGCGCCGGTGAGGGCCGATGCCTTCACCTGATCGCGGCGTGCGCGTGGAAGCCATCCGCGAGGCGGTGCGGCTCGCCACCGAGGCCACCTCGCTGCGCGCCGTCGCGCGCGCGGTGGGGATGAGCCCGATGGGGCTCAAGCACTTCCTGGACGGCCGCAGCCCGTACACGGCCACCCTGCGCAAGCTCACGATCTGGTTCGTTGCGCACGGCGCCGAGGGTGGCGCGTCGGACGAGCTGATCCGCGCCGCCATGGGGATGCTGCTGGAGGGGCTGCCCGAGAGTGGCCGCGCGCGGGGGAGGCAGGCGCTGCTCGACGTGGTGGAGCGGATGCATCGCCAGGCCGGCACCCAGCCGCCCGCGTGGCTCGCCATCCTCCGCCCCGACGGCGATCCGGCGGGGTGAGCGGCATCGCCGCACGAGGGCCGGACGAAAGGAGACGGGGCGCACCGGATTTTTCACGGTGCGCCCCGTCTCGCGTTCCCCATCTTGCCTGCCTCGTCCTCCGCACGCCACCGGCTCGATATCTCGATACGCCGGCGCCCCGCCGCGCCGGGGGAACGGCGCGACGGGGCGGGTCCGGAGAGGCACCGGGCCGGGCGCCGAGATTTCCGTGACGACGGGACGCCCGGCCGGCACATTCCGCGCGAAAGGGCCGCCTTCGCGCGGTTCCGCATAGCTCCCCGCGGCCGGGGCGGGCCGCCGGCGTTGGCGCGAAACGGGGGCCGGTGCCGCGCCCCGCGTCCGCTTCGCCGTGTGTGGCGGCCCGGTAGAGGTCGCCCGTGCGGGGCGACGAATCCGCGGTGATCCCCCACCGCTCTGTTCCGCATCGCGCGCCGAAGCCCGTCGGCCCCACGCGCGGCACCGGATCTTTACCCTTCGATTTCCCCTGCGCTCACCGGTCAGCCTCCATCCTAGCCCCCTCCGGAACGCCGTGGATGCGGGCGGCGCGCACGCCGCACGGATGATCTCCCCCTCTATCAACGCCTCGCCCGGGCGGCTTCGGACGTTTCCGCCCTGAGTAGCCGGTCCTCCCGATCCGGCTCGCCATCGGCATATCAGGAACGCACGGCAACGGGCGGGTGAGACGCCCTTGGGGCGAGATGCAGGATCGCCGTGACGAAGCGCTGGAAACCCGGGGTGAGCGGTGCCGCGCCAGGAGCCGGTGGATAGCGCGCCAAGAGTTGGACAGCGTGTGCGCACGGTGGCGGAACTTACGCTCTTGACGCACGCCGTCGGGGCCTTTACTTATGATCAGCCTCAGCCTCAGGAGGAGCCTGCTATGAGCATTGATTCTCAGCGCGTCAGTCCCAAAGCGCCCGACGTCGAACAGCTGACCGCGCGTCCGTTCGACGGGGAGCTGGACATGACCCCACCGCCCGATCACGAGGGTTGGTTGGAGCTACGTGCCAACGGGTTGAGAGAGACTCGGAAAGGCTGGGAAACCCGCCGCCGGCTTCGGTCGCGAAGCTGACGGCCGGAGGCTACTACCGAGCGAGTGGGATTCGAGAAGCACGGCTCGTCACGAGCGATATTCTGGAGCGTCTTTCCGTAGCCCGCGTCCCCTTTGAGACATTACACATGCAGCGTCGCCCCGGAGAGGTCTGGTTCCTTCCTCCGCAAACTGAGGATGGTGGAGACGGCAAGTCCCGGCGGCACGTCCTCCTTACCTCGTGCGACGAGGGCGAGGGTGGGACCGTCGCCTATGCGAGCACCAAAACGACTGAGCGGGCGTTTGGCGCCTCCTCGCTTTTCGTGAATCCCTCCCTGTCCCGCGGATCCGGGTTCACTAAGCCAACGCACATTTACCCGGGCCGGCTCGTGCTGGCCGCATCTCGTGACTTCCTGCGGATGACGGGGCGGCTGGTGGCCGAATTGCCAGAACTCCGTTCGGCGCTGATGCTTGCGCTGGGAATCGGGACGGGCTGCGCCCGCAGGCGAGCGGAGACGGCGGCGAGTTGGCGCGGCAAGGTCGTTCGGTTCAGCTCCGGCTTTCGGGAGGCGGTCGGCTATTCATTCGGGATCGTGCTTACCGAACATCGCTATTCGGCGTGGCGGAGATACCAGATCATCGTCCCCATGGATGACCTGGCGATGAGCCAACCCGTCGAGGGCGACATCCCGATTACCTCGGGTACGTGGTTCCGCGATGTCAGCCGTACAATGATGGGCGTGCTCCTGTCCGTCTCGGAGATCCAATCCGTCTTCCATCGCGACGAGATAGAGTCGTGGACCGGCGCGACCATCGACGATTCGGCCCTCGCGGTACTTGAGGCGGCGATCGAGCGAACGTTCCTGGTCTGAGCGGCGGGTGATCCTTTTCGGGTCCAGCAGCTCTCGCACGGAGCAGCCTGACGCCCACGACGCACAAGCACCGGCGCGGCGCCCCCTGGAGAGGGGAGCACCGCGCCGGTGTCGGCTTTGGATCTGTCGATTGGGGGTGCCGGCGCGGGCCGCGCCGGCGGGCGGCTCAGGTCAGTTGCCGCGGGCGCACTTGCCGCAGGCCAGCGTCTCGGGGAACACCATCAGCCGCTCCATGGGGATGGTGATGCCGCAGCCGTTGCACAGGCCGTACGTGCCGTCCTCGATGCGGCGCAGCGCCTCCACCACCTGGCGCAGCTGCGAGCGCTCGCGTTCCTGCAGGTTGGCGGTGAGCCCCGCGTTCTGCAGCGCGTCGATGCGCGAAAGGCGGCCCACCGTGTCCTGCTCCAGGTCGCGCGGGCGCGCGCTCTCGCCGCTGATCTTGAGGCTGCGCTCGAGCTTGTTCAGCGAGCGCAGCAGCTCGTCGCGGACCATGGACAGCTGGTCCGCACGCAGCGGGGTCTGAACTGCGGTCATGCGTCGTCCTTCTGGGTGGTGAAAGGGGGTAAGCCGGGAACCCGGGTCTGGTCGTGACGCGCCGGCCGGCGGCGCGATCAAACGGATCGAGAGATGGACGGTCATCCAGCGGGCCGAACGCCGCCCGCGGGGGCGACCCGCTCCAGGAAAACGTCGAAGGTGCCGCCGCACACGGCGGGGCTCCACGAGAACAGGTCTTCGGTCAGGTCCACGCGCACCAGCCGCGGGTCGCCCGTGGCCAGCACGTCGCGCGCGGCCTCGATCACCTCGGCCTCGCCGCAGCCGCCGCCCACGGTGCCGGTCAGGCCGCGGTCGGGGTCCACCAGCATCTTGCTGCCGCAGCCGCGCGGCGTGCTGCCGCGGCAGCGCACGATGGTAGCCAGCACCGTCGCACGGCCATCGGCGGCCGCGCGCTCGGCGGCGGTGTAGACGGCCAGGTCTTCGCTCATCGGAACCCGAACAGGTGCGTGAGTGCGCGAGTGCGCCGGTGCGTTCTCGACCCGATGCGAAGGCCGGGCGCCGGGGAGACGGCTATTCCACTCCCGCCGGGAGCGCCAGCCGGTCGGCCACGGCGGCCAGTGCCTCGGCCTCGCGCCAGGCGCTGGCGAGCAGCGTCAGCTCGCCGTGCAGGGCGCGGCGCTCGCTCTCCTCGTGCAGCGCCATCTCCAGCATCAGGGCGCGGGGCACCGGCGCGGGCACGCCGCCGGTGCGGTGGCTGCTCATCACCCCCAGCACGCCCAGCCGCACGCCGGCCTTCAGGTACCACGTGTCCGTCAATCCCTCGGCCGAGCCGGCCTCGGCGAGCGTGGCCACGGCGGCGTCCACGTCCTTGCGGCTGCCGCCCAGCCCGTTGACCAGCGGCATGGCGCGCTCCAGCGTGCGGCGCGCCACGTCGCCTTCCAGCGTGACCACCGGGGCCGAGGGTGCGCGGATGTTCTTGGCCACGCGGCTCCAGAACCCCTCCATCGGCAGCTGCACCTGCAGGGTGCCCGGCGCGCCGCCCTGCCTCACCACGGCGCCGGCCACGTGCGTTCCGCGCACGTCCAGCTCGGCACCGGTGGGCGACTGGGCGGCGGGGATGCGGATCACGCGGCGGCGCCCCATCGCCCACTGCGCCGAGGCGAACCAGATCCCGGGGGCGAACACCGCCGCCGGGCCCAGCGGCAGCACGTGCAGCACCGCCGCGCCCGCCGTCATCGCCACGGCCGGCCAGAACCAGCGGTGGCGCCGCCGCAGCTCGGCACCGTAGCGCCACGCCGCCAGCTCGCGCGGCGGCGCCCTGCCGATGCGGATGAGCCGCGTCCCATCCGCCAGCCTGGCCAGGCCGATGTTCTCGCGCTGCACCCGCAGCCGCGAGTCGGCGAAGCGCCGCTCGGCGTCTTCCACCGCCTCCCAGCGCTCCTCGATGGGCGCCAGGTTCCAGCGCGCGCACTTCGCGCAGACGGCCCAGAGGCGTCCCTTCTCCGCGTCGAACGCCACCCGCCGGCCCACCGGGAAGTTCTCGATCTGCTCGTTGGTCCCCAGGTCGGCCGAGCAGTAGATGCAGTGGCGGTACATCATCGCGTCACCGACCCTCCAACGGGGGCGCGTCGAGCGCCAGCCCGTCGGCGATGCCGGCGATCTCCTCGGCGTCGCGCCAGGCGGCCTCCAGCAGCGTCAGCTCGCCCTCCAGCGCGCGGCGCTCGCTCTCCTCGTGCAGCGCCATCTCCAGCGCCAGCGCGCCCGCGGGCACCAGCGCGCGGCCGGGCATGTCCTTGCGCTTGCCCAGCGTGCGCCCGCCGGCGGCCGAGCGGCGCAGGAACTCCTCGGCCGTGCCCGCCTGGCCCAGCAGCCCCACCGCGTCTTCCAGCGTGCGGCGGGTGGCGCCCTTCTCGTTGAGGTGCACCATCGCGCGGTTCAGGAAGGCGCGGGCGTCGTGGTCGGCCAGCACCAGCGGCTCGGCCACGTACTTGTGCTTGCCCCAGCCGTCTGTCTTGGGGTCCTTGCGCGCGGCGTCGGGCACCACCAGGGCGATGCCGTCCACCTGCCCCGGCCGCAGCACCGACCCCGCGGCGTGCCAGCGCCGCAGCACCACCTCGCGCCCCGTGGGCGAGCGGTGGGCCGGGAGGCGGAAGATCACCTTGCGGTTGCGGCGCGCCTGGTAGACCTGCACCCCCACGTTCACCAGCGAGTAGATGCCGCCGCTGGCGGTGAGCGCCATCATCCCGCCCATCACCGCCAGCCCCGCGGCCGCCACCGCGCCGGCGGCCACGTAGTAGCGGGTGCGGCGCTTCACCAGCTGGTCGCCGTAGCGCCAGGCGGCCAGCTCGCCCTGCAGCGCCTGCCCCACCCGGATCAGCCGGGTGCCGTCGCGCAGCTTGGCCAGCCCCACGTTCTCGCTCTGCACGCGCAGGCGCGCGTCCACGAACAGCTTCTCGGCGGCTTCCACCGCCTCCCAGCGCTCCTCCAGCGGCGCCAGGTTCCAGCGGGCGCAGCGGGGGCAGATGGCCCAGAGGCGGCCCTTCCACCCATCGAAGGCGATGCTGCGCGACACCGGGAACGCCTCCAGCGCGTCGTTGGTCCCCAAGTCGCCCGAGCAGAAGATGCAGGTGCGGTACACGGCCCTTCTCGTGGTCTCGCGTTTCCGGCCGCGCGAGCCGCCCGGCCCGCGCCGGCGGGCACTACGTGCGCGGGGCCCGCGCGGTTGCGCTACTCTGCCGGGCGGCGGATCCAGCGCTCGTACACGCGCTCGGTCTCGCGCAGGGGGCGCCCGGTGCCGCCGCGGCGCACCAGCACCAGCTCGGCCGCGATGGCCACCGCGATCTCGCCCGGCGTCTCGGCGTGCAGGTCGAGCCCGATCGGCGCGCGCACCGCCTCGATGCGCGCGGGGTCGATCCCTTCGCGCACCACCTGCTCCAGCGCGGCACGCGTGCGCCGGCGGCTGCCCACCATCCCGATGTACGCCGGCTGCTCGGGGCGGCGGAGCACGTCGATCAGCGCCTCGAAGTCGTACTTGTGGCCCCGGGTCACCAGCACCAGGTACGTCTGCCGGCCGATGGGCACGCCGTGGAACGGGTCGCCGAAGTCGGCCCGGCGCACCTCGGCCGCCTCGGGAAAGCGCTCGCGGGTGGCGAAGTCGGGGCGGTCGTCCAGCACCGTCACGCGAAAGCCCAGCATCGCCCCCGCCGCGCACAGCGGGCGGGCGATGTGCCCCGCGCCCACGATCACCAGCTCGGGCGGCGGATGGTGCGGCTCCACGTAGACCACCGCGATGCCGCTCTCCGTCTCCACCTCGTGCGAGCCCGCGCGCCCGGGCCCCGCCAGCGCCTCGCGCGCCACGTCGGCCGCGCGCGCGTCGAGCCCCGCATCGCCCAGCGTGCCCCGCGACCGCTCCGCCCACACCGCCATCCGCGCGCCGGCGGCGGGAGCTTCCGCCGCCGTCGCCCGGGGGCGCCATTCGACCACGGTGACGCTGGCCATCGGCTCGGCGCCTTCCAGCGCCTCGCGGGCCAGGCGCACCGCCTCGGCGGCGCCCAGCGGGCCGCTGTCCGTCACCCCCCGCCCTCCAGCAGGCGCCGGTAGTCGTCGGGCGTGTCCACGTCGGCGTGCAGACGCGGGACGCGGACTTCGGCGCGTGCGGCGGCGTGCGCGTGGATCACGGTGCGGGCGCCGTCGGGGAGCTCGCCGTCCAGCAGCTCGGGCCAGAGGGCGCGGGCCAGGAGCACCGGGTGCCCGTGCCGCGTGCCATCGTACGGCTGGACCACGGGCGCCGTCGTGGAGCGGAAGGCGCCGATCACGGCCCGCACCAGTTCGGCATCCACCCCGGGTACGTCCACCGGGAGCACCACGGCGGCCTCGGCCTGCTCGCCCAGGCCACGCAGGCCGGCCCGGAGCGAGTCGATCTGCTCCGAGCCGATTTCCGCGTTCTCCACCACCGCCGCGCCCAGCCGCGCCGCCAAGTCCGCGATCTCGCGTGCGGGCGGTTCGTCGCCCGGGCCGGTGACCACCACCACCGCGTCGCAGCCGCCGCCTCGCAGCGCGCCCACGGCGCGCTCCAGGAACGTGCCGCCGTCCAGGCGAAGGAACGCCTTGGGGCTCCCCATCCGGCGCGAGCGCCCGGCGGCCAGCACGATCCCGGCGATCATCAGCGTGAAGACGAGCGGGTGGGCGGGCCGATGGAGATGAAAAGGAGGCGGCCGGCAAAGCAATTCCCGCCGGGCGATGGTGCCGGCGGGAACGGGAACGAGCGTCCGAACGGGTGACGCCCTAACGGAGTATGGCACCGCGCGCCGGATTCGTCAACCGACCGCCCCCGGCCGCCCGCGGCGGACGGGTTAAGCCGATGCGCGCCAAATGGTTGACGGAGCATTTCGAAAGCCGTTCTGAAGGCCAACGATATAGCCAGAACAGCGGTTTCAGCGGAATGTCTAGCGAGGATAAGAGCCGAGATCGCTCGCTTAGCCACCCTCTTCGATCTGCGTTCCAACCTCTCCTGCCATGTGCCACGTCAACCGTTCGACGATGCGCTTCGAAATGCCCTTAGACAATTTCTGAGGAATCTCAGCATGCGCGGGGTTATCCGGCAGCGGAGCTTCTTCAACTGTAATACTCACCGGAGGGTCTGCGGCTGCGCCGATTGACTGAAGTTCACCGATGTTGATCTCACCTATCCCTTTCAGCAGTTTCTCTGGCGGACTCGTAAGATCTCGCCGAAATATCTCAATCAATTCGGCGAGCCCTAAAATCGCCAAGCGGGACACCGACGTATTCGGCCCGCGAAATATTCCATAAAATGCGCGGTGCTCGGCTTCGTCCCAGTTCGCCGAAGTTACCGCCCGTACAATGTTCTCCGACGAAGCGCACTCACGCGGCATAGGTGGCGTGACGTCGGATTCTCTCGACTAGCGCGCGCATGCCCACCTCGTCGGTACTGAACGTAAACTCCTCGTCGGTGGCAGCGAAGTAGACCTCCACTCCTGAAGGAGCGAATTCGACTTCGATCCGGGCATCTTTAAGATCCTCCCACGCCAGTACAAGATACCCCTCACGTGTAAGGAAAACGCTAGGGGTCCTCTGAAATTCCGAGTAAATTGCCGCGAAATCCTCAAGCAGGCTTACCGAAATGGGAGACAGAGGGCTACCCCTGCCTGCATCCCATCCAGAGGGGTAATTCCAAAACTCCCGAATCCGCGCAACCCCGTTCGGCCCGATGATCGAAGCAACGTGCGCCGTTAGGATGGCCGGTTCAGTGGCGGCGATTGCCCGCTCGTTAACGACAGGGGTCCAAAGGGAGTACCTTCGGCTGACGCAATCGATAACACAGAGTCGAGGGGCTGCGCGTCTGCTGCGGGTCCAAGACTCGACGCCATTCATGCGAAGCTCCGTAGGTATGCGGGTTGAATCAAGGTCCGGAACGCGTGGCGATGCACTTCATGTGCAGCTTCAAGCCAGCGACCGAATCCCGCTGAGGAATAGTCAGCATTTGTGCCAAGTGACAGCACTTGTGTTGTCATCAGAAACCCCTCTCGTCCGAGAATCTCTCCACTATCTACTTTTATTGTAAGGAACCCTTCAGGTTCCACGAGAGCACAGTTCACCAAAAATCCCGCGGACCACGGTTCGTCTTTGAGGAAGGGAGTATTGAAGAAAGCCTCGGGCACTTTAACACGGACGGCGAGCTTGTTACGAAGAAATTCCTCGGGCGTTTCATTCTCCTGTAAAAAGAAACCATCGGCGTACGTCAATTCACAGCCAAAAAACGGAGTCTCATCGTAGAAGCTCGCCAACGACTCACGGAGTAGTGCAAATCCCGCTAGAACGTCATGCTTGTAGCTCGGCCAATCATATCCCTCATTAGTCTGATTGATCACCATTACACCGGTGCCGAGTTGGTAGATGAGCCCTGGGCTAGCTTCTCGAATGTACGCGTGCGCAGGCATAAACGGATTATCGTCGTGACGCAGAGAACCGCCGCGCGGCACCTCTGCGAAGCTGTACGCAGAGGCGGCTTCCAAAAAGCGACGGCTGTGGTGCTCAATCTCTTCCGTTTGAAAATCGAACGTCACCTCACGCCCCGGAGATTGATCTTCTGAGGAGGGGCTCCGTATCCCCCAGCGGATCTCTGTGGCAACCTCCAAGAGAGGTGCCTTCGCTAAAGTCGTCACGTGTTGGGAGAGGCGTTTGGGTTGGTGCCAACTGCGGCACGCGACGCAGGTGCCCTTACTTTTTATCCTAAGCAGAATAGTGTGTCAAGGAGTTGCAGGGCAGTCGATCGATTCACCTCCTGCGTAGACGCGTGCGGTTTCACACTTCATCACACGATCAACGATTAGAAACGTTCTCGGTCGGATTGGGAGATGAGACTTCCCGCATCAGCACGCTTTACCATAAGGGCCTCACGAGTGCGATTTCGCTGATGACACAGGACACTCAGTTGTACACCGCAGATCGACTGCATCCGCTCCGCAACTTTATTGTAGCGACTACTGCTCTAGCCCGATCGTGAACTCCTGCCACTACCCCAACCGTCCCCCCGTGTGCGGACCGCTCGCGCCACCCGTGGCCGGCGGTGGCCGCCGCTCGCGTGAAACGGGCGGGCATTTTCGCGGGATGATCCGCATTCGCGCGGGTGCTAGCGTTGTGTGGCGAGAGGGGCGGGTGTCGTTTGGTGTGCAGGTGAGTGGCGGGTGGCGAAAGCCCGTTTCCGCCGCTGGTCAGTCCCTTTTGTCCGCTCTAGAATGTGATGCATCGCAAACGGGCGCGCCGGAGCGGTGCGGCGCGCGCGCACCCATTGAGATGACGAGGCGAAAAATGACTGGTCGCCGGCGCAGCCCTTCCGAGCTTCCCCATGCCCCGCTGGAGCTGATGCACCCGCTGCTCCTTCCCGGCGCCGAGGTTCCCGGCGCCGAGATCGTGGGCGAGCTGGGCGAATGCAACTCGGCCACGCTGCTGGAGCTGCTTCGCGCGGTGCTCGCGTGGAGCGCCCATCCCGAGCACTCGCCCGCGCTCGACTGCGCCGCGCTGGAGCGCACCGAGTACGCGCTGCTCTCGCGCGGCCCCGACCCGCTGGCCTCGCCCGCCGGGCTGCTGGCCGGCTACATGGCCGACCCCGAGGCCGCCTGCCCGCGCGAGGTGGCTTGGGCGTGCGTGTGCATCTCCGACTGGGCCGCCGAGCGCGGCGCACCCAAGACCTCGCTCCAGTTCGCGACCGCCGCGGCGCTCGCGTGGCCGCGGCATGCGCGCTACGCCTGGCTGGTCGCGCGGATGCTGCGCACGCAGAGCCGCCTGGGCGAGGCCGAGGCATGGTTCCGCCGCGCCCACCGCGTGGCCACCTGGACGGATGACTGGGAGGCCAAGGCACGCACGCTGAACAGCCTTGGCAACCTGCACTATGCCCGCGGGAGGATGGGGTTCGCGAAGCGCCTCCACGTCCGCGCGCTCCGCGTGGCCGAGCGACATGGCCAGATGTCGCTCCAGGGCGAGGTGTGCCATGACTTGTTCGTGGTGTACGCGTCTGTCGGAGAGCGCGAAAATGCGGAAACCTTTGCCGCTCGCGCCTTCGCGGCGTATGGGTCGAAGCACCACAATCTGGCACGGCTGGCGCACGACACCGCCCAGTTCTGGACTGAGCAAGGATTCTACTGGCGCGCGCTGCCCGTCTTCAAGTCGCTCCTGCTCCGGACCGACCTACCCCTTCATGGAATCCGCGAAACGGCTGGAGCGAGTCACGCTTCTGGCGCCGCTGGTGATCGCGCCCTCTTCGACAAGTACACGGCGCAGGTACGAAAGTACGTCCCTGTGGTACCAGCCCGAGATGCTGCCGCCGCGCTTCTGGAAGTCGGCCTGGGAGCAGAATGTCTCGCGGAGTTCGCATCCTCAGCGGAAACCGTGCGCGAAGCACTCGCTCTGGCGGAGTCCTGTGGATCTGGCGATCTGATCGCCGAATGCGAGATGGTGCTGGCCCGAGCAACTCTTTGCCACGACGCCGCAACGATCCAGAGGGGCCGGCGTGAGCTCGACCGTGGACATCCCGGCGACCTCCTGGCGCTCGAACTGGCCCGCGCGGCCATGCCAGCCCCGCGTGGGTGAGTAGAACCCACGCGGAGCTGCTGCCCGCCAGCGTTCAGTTCCCGCTACCGTGGTAGTTGCCCCCGCGCTCGGTGGCCTCGGCGCTATCTACAAGAGCGGCGTTCGCGGCCGTATCGGTCGCGTGACCGCCGCCGAAGAAGATGCCTCCGTCCTCGGCGGATTCGCCGCCGCCATTCCCCATGAAGATCGCGCCGTCGGACGAGCCGGAGGCAGTGACGTGGCCCGACCCCATCGTGTTCCCTCCTTCGTCGACTACGCTCCCCGATCCGTAATAGTTATCCCCCCGCTCGGTGGTGTTCGCCCCCGCATCGGTGACACGACCGCCGCCGATGAAGATTCCTCCGCCTTCGGTGGTGCCGCCGCTCGGCTGCACGACGTTGCCACTGCCGAAGTAGTTCCCGCCGTCGAAACGCACGGCGGGGCGCTTCGTCGCGGCGGTGGGCGACTGGGTGCAGGCGGCGGCCAGGATCACGGCCGGGATCAGCAGCGCGAGCGAACGTCTCATGGTTCATCCTCCAGAAGGGAACGAAGAAATCGGATGCCTGAATTTAATGGTCAAAGTGGACATTACCACACATCGACTGCATGAAATGAGTGTACGTCACGCCCCGCGCCCCGAGCGGACGCTGATCATCACCGACACGCCCTCGCTGCGCCGGCTGTCGCAGCTGCCGCCCGAGTACCGCGTGCGCTCGGTGAGCGGGTGGGCCGGGCTGGCCGCCGCCATGGACCAAGCGCCGCCCAGCTGGGCCGTGCTGGCCGACCCCTACATGGGCCGGCGCACCGCGCAGGGCCCCTCGCCCGAGCTGCACCGGCAGCTGCTGCGGCGCCCCAGCGTGCCGGTGATCGCCGTGATGCCGCTGCGCGACGAGCGCGCGGCCGACGTGGCCGCCCTGCTGGAGTGGGAGGTGAGCGACGTGCTGAACCTGAACACCCAGTGCTCGCCGCACGCGGTGCGCGAGTGCCTGCGCGGCGTGCGCGCGCGCCCGCTCAAGCGGCGGGTGGAGCCGCTGCTCACCCACTTCGCCAGCGAGAACGCGCGCAACGTGGTGCGCGCCGCCTGCGAGACGGCGGTGGAAGGCGGCGCCGCGCCCGAGCTGGCCGCCATCTTCGAGGTGGACCCGCGCACCGTGACGGCCTGGTGCCGCCGCGAGGGCCTGCCGCCGCCCAGGCGACTGCTGGCGTGGATGCGCGTGCTGCTGGCGGCCATGATGCTGAAGGAAGACGGCCGCAGCGTGGTGAACGTGGCCCGCGGCGCCGGCTACGCCACCGACCACGCCCTGCGCCGCGCCATGCGCGACCTTGCCGGCGGCGAGCCCGCCACGGTGCCCCGCGGCGACCTGTTCAAGCAGGCGTCGACGCGCTTCCACGACGAGCTGCGCGGGCTGCGCGACAGGGCACGCGAGCGCCGCCGCGACACCCGGGCCGGCCGCCCGCACCCGCCCTACGGCTGAGGCCAAGGCGCCCGGCCAGCCTCTGTTCATTTGTGGCTATTTTCACGAGATGACACCGGTGGCGGGGCCGGCGCGCGCCCCGTGCAAAAGACCCGCATCCGGGCATCTCGCCAACGAATGTTTACGCCCGGCGCATCGTCGCCGGCCGGCTGGGGCGTTCAGGCGTGCCGCTGCTCGGGCCGGCGTAGCGGAGCCGGGCCAGGGCGGCGAGGCCGGCAAGTCTCACGTTGGAGCTACTGCCGCCGCATCGCTGGAGCCATGCGAGTGGGGCCACGCCACGCGCGCCGCCGGGGCCAGCGCATACCCCCCTCCCGCAAACACTTGAATCCACGCCGGCCCGTGGACGGTCACGTCCCTGCAGGCCATCCACAGTGCACGAATTGGCCGAATCCGCACATACCGCCACGAACGGCTACCTGCCGATGTGACGTGCGGCTAGCTTGCACCGTCAGCTTTCCGCCACGAGACAAAACGCTCCCCAAGAATCCCTTGGCCGCCCCGTGCATGCGGGGCACGGTGTTCGCAACGTGGACCCCTCCCCACGCTGCCACTCCCGACCCAGGCGCCCATGCCCGCTCCAAGCGTACCGGCCGTCTCCGCGCTGCGCATGCCGGCCACCCCGGCCGAGGGGCACCCCGCGCTGGGCCGCCTGGCACAGTTCGCCGAACGCATCCTCGACGCGCCGCTCGCGGTGCTGTCGATGCAGGGCGGCCGCACGTATTCGTCCATCCCGCCAAACCCCGACCCCTGGCACGCGCGCCGCACCGCGCCGCTGTCGCGCACCCTCTGTCGCATCCCCGCGCAAACGGGCGAGCCGCTGCAGATCGACGACGCGCGCGCTCACCCTGCGGTGAGCGAGCACCCGGCGCTGTGGATGGGCGAGGGGGCGTACCTGGGCGTGCCGGTGCGCGGCGGCGACGGGGCGGTGCTGGGCACGCTGTGCGTGGTGGATGGCAGCCCGCGCCAGTGGACGCATTCGCACGTGGACGCGCTCGCCGACTTGGCGGGCTTCGCGGGGCTGGCCCTCGACCGGCCGATGGGGGGCGAGGCCGGCTTCGTGGGCAGCATAGCGGGCGCACGGGGGCGCCTGTCGCTCAAGATGCTGGAGAAAGCCGTGGAGACGATGCAGATCGGCGTCACCATCACCGACGTGGACGGGCGCATCCTCTACACCAACCCCGCCGAGGCGCGGATGCACGGCTACGCGGTGGACGACCTGCGGGGCAAGCACGCCCGCATCTTCGCCCCGCCCGAGCACGCGCGCCCGCTCCCCGCCGAGGCGATGGAAGAGGTGACCAGCTGGAGCCGCGAGACGGTGAACGTGCGCAGCGACGGCAGCACCTTCCCCGTGCTCCTGCGCTCCGACGTGGTGAAGGACTCGCGCGGGCAGCCCATCGGCCTGGTCACCTGCTGCGAAGACGTGAGCACGCGGCGCGAGATGGAGCGCCAGCTGGTGCGCAACGCCTTCTACGACGCGGTGACCGGCCTCCCCAACCGCGGCCTGTTCACCCACCGCCTGGAGCTGGCGGTAGACCGCGAGCTGCGCGGCGAGGGGAACTTCGCCGTGCTGGCCGTGGGGCTCGACCGCCTGCAGCTGGTGAGCGACTCGCTGGGCCGCGCCGCCGCCGACGAGCTGCTGGCCGACGTGGCCACCCGCCTGCGCGGCTGCGTGGGCGGCGACACGCTGGTGGCGCACGTGGCGCGCGACGAGTTCGCGGTGCTGCTCGACGACATCGACGGCTTCGCCGAGACCACGCGCGTGGCGGCCTGCGTGCAGGAGACGCTGGGCCGCCCCTTCGACCTGCACGGCACCGAGGTGTTCACCGGCGCGGGCGTGGGGATCGCGCTGAGCTACACCGGCTACGAGCACGCCGAGGACGCGCTGCGCGACGCGGCCATCGCCATGTACCGCAGCCGCGACGCCCGCCAGGGGCAGTACGAGGTGTTCGACCGCGAGATGCACGGCGAGGTGGCCGCGCGGCTGCGCGTGGAGACCGAGCTGCGGCGGGCGCTGGAGCGCGGCGAGCTGCGCGTGCACTACCAGCCCATCATCTCGCTGGGCACCGGCCGCATCGCGGGCTTCGAGGCGCTGGCGCGGTGGGAGCACCCCCAGCGCGGCCTGGTGCTCCCCGACGACTTCATCCCCCTGGCCGAGGAGACGGGGCTGATCCTGCCGATCGGGATGTGGGTGCTGGAGGAATCCTGCCGCCAGCTGCGCCGCTGGCAGGACGCGGCCCCCCCGGGCGAACCGCTGACGCTGGCGGTGAACCTGTGCGCGCGCCAGTTCCTGCAGCCCGACCTGGTGGAGCGGGTGGAGCAGGCGCTGGCCGGCGCGGGGGTGCCGCCCCACACGCTCAAGCTCGAGATCACCGAGAGCGTGCTGATGCAGAACACCGACGCCGTGGCCGCCACCCTGGGCCGGCTGAAGGCGCTGGGCGTGCAGCTGCACATCGACGACTTCGGCACCGGCTACTCGTCGCTGGGCTACCTCCACCGCCTTCCGCTCGACGCGCTCAAGATCGACCGCTCGTTCGTGCGCCCCGAGGGCACCAACCTGCACCTGGTGCGCACCATCGTGGCGCTGGCGCACGCGCTGGGCGTGGCCGTGGTCACCGAGGGGATCGAGAGCGCCGAGGTGCTCAGCGAGCTGCGCCTGCTCAACTGCGAGTTCGGCCAGGGCTACCTCTTCTCGCACCCCCTCCCCAGCGACGCCATCGACGCCCTGATCGCCACGGAGCCGCGCTGGTGACGGGGTAGCCGGCAGATCGAAGGATCGCCAGAGAACCGGGGCGCCGCACGGACTGTGCGGCGCCCCGTTCACTTTTGTGCCCGGCGGCTGTACCTTACGTTCACTTCCCGCTTGAATTGCCCTCCACCTGCTACCCCACCCCCCGCCCGTGCCGAGCTTCAGCGACTACATCGTGTTCGTCGACGAAAGTGGCGACCACGGCATGGAAACCATCGACCCGAGCTATCCCGTCTTCGTGCTGGCCTTCTGCATCTTCGAGAAGGAAGCCTACGCCGGCACCGCCGCGCCCGGTGTCCTGCGCTTCAAGTTCAGGCACTTCGGCCACGAGCAGGTGATCCTGCACGAGCACGAGATCCGCAAGACCAAGGGGCCATTCCAGTTCCTCTTCGACGCCTCGCGGCGCGAGCCCTTCTACAACGACCTGAACGAGCTGATCACGGCCAGCCCCTTCACCCTGGTCACCAGCGTGATCGACAAGCACCGGCACCGGAAGCGCTACGCGCAGCCCAACAACCCCTACAGCATCTCGGTGGGGTTCGGGCTGGAGCGCGTATTCAAGCACTTGAAGGGATTGGGCTGCGAAGGCGGCACCACGCACTTCGTGTTCGAGAAGCGCGGGCCCAAGGAGGATGGCGACATCGAACAGGTGTTCCGGCGGGTGTGCGAGGGGGCGAACTACTCCGGCCAGCGCCTACCGTTCGAGATCGTGATGGCCGACAAGAAGTGCAACTCGGCGGGGCTCCAGATCGCCGACCTCGTGGCACGCCCGGTGGGGCGGAGGGCCCTGAACCCCGACCAGCCCAACCGCGCCTACGACCTGATCCTCCCCAAGTTCCGGCGCAGCCCCACCGGGCGCCTGGATGGTTGGGGCGTGAAGATATTTCCATAAAAGCGAAAGGCCCCGGTTTTCACCGAGGCCAGGCGCCGACCAGGTATTCCCAGTCCACTTGCCTGTAATGTACAAAGAGCTCACCTCTTCGTCAAGGCCCTCACCTGCTTCTCGTGCGATCCGCGGTTAACGTCGCTGGCCGGCTATGGACGAGGCACGCCTCGTCCCGACGAAGTGGTGCGCAAGCCGACAGCGCCTCACCATTCGCCGCCCAGCACTACCTCCAGCAGCTCCGACGCGGCGCCGGGGTCGTCGCGGTCGATGACGGCGTGGAGGCGCGCGGGGTCGTCTGGGTGCGGGAGGATGCCTTCGATCTTGCCGGCGTAGCGACCTCCGCGTGACTCCTCCACCATCGCATACCGCGCTTGGCCGTCGTGGATGATGCCGATGGCGCAGCCGGCGACCGGGCCGTCGCGCGTGGCGTCGGGCGATGCCTCGGCGGCGGCGGCGTAGAGGAGGGCGCCGCCCCGCTCCTCCGCGTCGGTGAAGGTGAGCGGCAGCCCATCGATCGCGCCAAGATCGTACCGCACGACATCGCGCAGAGGCGGAGGCGGCGCGGTGGCTGGATCGGCGAGGAAGGCCAGGAATGCGGCGAGATCCACGTCGCACGTGGCGTTGACCGGCTGCAGACGTCCATGCGGCGCGCCGTTTCCGCGGTTGAACAGGCGCAGCACGCCGCCAGCCAGCGCCGCGCCCTCCACGTTCAGCTCGCTCCCCGAAAAGCCGGTCTCCGCCCGCAGCGCCGTGTAGAGCGCCGACGCATCCACCACCCGCACGTGCGCCGAGGCAGACGCCACGCCCCGCACCGTCACGATCTTCTCGCGCAGCGGGGTGGAGCCCGAACCGAACGCGATCAGCGTCCCTTCCCCATCGTCCACGATCACGCACGATTCGAGGTCGAGCTTGTAGCGCTTGTTGCCGCGGAGGTCGTCGAACTGGCGCAGGCCGCCTTCGCCCGCGGGGAGCGTGATGGCGCGCGCCTGCCCCGTGGCGGGGTCGGCGAGCGCCACGAAGTTGGCGTCGTCCTGGATTACGGCCACGCGCCCGCCCGCGCGCACCAGCCCCGACGCCGAGCGCACGTGGGCGGGCCGGTCGAGCGCCGGATCAGCCCCGTCCGCGTAGAGCAGCGGAACACGGCGGACCACGCGGGCGGTGAGCGCGGAGTCGTGGCAGGCACGGACGGTCGGCGGCATTCGGCCTCGGGGTAGAACGGGAGCGCGGGGAAAGCTACCGCCGCGCCGGCGGATCCGCACCGCTCCCGCGCCACCCACATTCCGCCTAAAACTCTTGCGCCACGCACCGCGAGGGCGCTACCGTGCGCGTTCACTCCATCTGGAGCAACCCGCCGCTTTCGCCACGCGAGGAGACATGGCAAGGCTGTCGCTGAACGTCGATTCGATCTCGGTGCAGTCGTTCGAGGTGACGCCCATGGGGCCCGTGCAGCCCGTCACCGCGAGCCAGTTCCCCGATTGCGACTCGTTCTCGGGCGGCGACGTGTGCTGCTCGGACGGCTGCCCCGACTCGCACACCTGCCCTGGCGGGGCGAGCTGCAACCGGCAGTGCACCTGGCCCGAGTGCCCGGTCGCGGTCATCTGACCGCATCTGGGCGGTGCGACATCCGCATCGCCGATCCGCATCACCCGAAGGAGGACGATCATGAAGAAGCTGAAGCTCGAGGACATCCACGTCGAATCGTATGTAACCGTGGCGGTGCTCGACGAGGCCGGAACGGTCCAGGCGAACGCGGCCACGATCCTCAGCTGCGCCGCTTCGTGTCGCACCTGCGTTGCCACCGACTGCTCGTGCCAGAGCGGGTCCTTCTGCTGCTGAGGAGTGCCTGACGGCTCGCGGCGAGATCCGCACACCGCGGATCCGCCGCGTCCACTCCACCGGGAGATCCACCCCGATGAAGAAGCTCAAGCTGGAGCTGGACCGTCTCGCCGTCGAATCGTTCGAGGCAGATTCGGCGCGGAAACAGGGCGGGACGGTTCAGGGCTACGTCTCGCTCCACTGCGAACCGACTGCGCCCGAAAGCTGCGCCTACGGCCAGACTTGCGATGCCCAGCAGACCTGCGGTTGTGGCGAGGACTCGGCCGACACCCTCTGCTACGCCTGCTGAGCGGAGCAGGGTAGACGTAAAAACGGGGCCGGGAGATCGATCTCCCGGCCCCGTCCTCATCAAACGATCCACCCCGCCTCAGAGCAGCGCGCGCAACGCCACGATCTGCTCGGCCACCGCGTCGGGGGCGGTGCCACCCACGCCGGCGCGGGCCTGCAGCGCCTGCTCGGCCGAGAAGAGCGCTTGCAGGTCGGCGCCCTCGAACTGCGGCGAGAGCTGCACGAAGTAGCGCGCGTCGAGCTGGTCGAGCCCGCAGCCCAGCTCCTCGGCCGCGCGCACCAGCCGGCCGATGATGCCGTGCGCCTCGCGGAAGGGAACGCCGCGCTTCACCAGGTAGTCGGCCAGGTCGGTGGCCAGCATCGCCGAGTCGACCGCGGCGCGGCAGCGCGCGGTGTCGATCGCCATGGTCCGCACGCTCCCGGCAACGGCGGGAAGGAGCGCCTCCAGCGTGTCGAGCGCGTCGAAGAGGGCCTGCTTGTCTTCCTGCAGGTCCTTGTTGTAGCCCGACGGCAGCCCCTTCAGCGTGGCCAGCACGCCGGTGAGCCCGCCGATCAGCCGGCCCGCCTTGCCGCGCGCCAGCTCCATCGCGTCGGGGTTGCGCTTCTGCGGCATCAGCGACGAGCCGGTGCTGAAGCGGTCCGACATCTTCACGAAGCCCCACTCGGCCGACGAGAAGAGCACCAGGTCCTCCGCCAGCCGCGACAGGTGCACGCCCACCATCGCGGCCACGAACAGCAGCTCGGCGGCCCAGTCGCGGTCGGCCACGGCGTCCATCGAGTTGGCCGAGACGGCGTGGAAGCCCAGCGTCTCCTTGAGCAGCACCCGGTCCACCGGGAAGGGGCACCCGGCGATGGCGCCCGAGCCCAGCGGCAGCACGGCCACGCGCTCGCGCGCCTGCGCCAGCCGCTCGCGGTCGCGCGCCAGCGGCCACGCGTGCGACAGCAGCCAGTGCGCCGCCGACACCGGCTGGGCGCGCTGGAGATGGGTGTAGCTGGGCATCACCGTCTGCCGGTGCGCTTCGGCCTGCTCCAGCAGGGCGCGCTGCAGGTCGCGCAGCAGCGAGTCGAGCCGTGAGACGGCGCCGAACGCCCACAGGCGCGAGTCGGTGGCCACCTGGTCGTTGCGCGAGCGGCCGGTGTGCAGCTTGCCGGCCACGTCCCCCGCCTCCTCGTACAGCAGCCGCTCGACCAGCGAGTGGATGTCCTCGTCGGGCGCGTGCTTCCACTCGTCGTCGCCCCATGTCTCGAGCCGCGCGGCCACGCGGTCGAGCCCGGCCTGCAGCGCCAGCCACTCGGCGTGGCTCAGCACCCCGGCGGCGGCGATGGCGCTGGCCCACGCCTGGCTCCCCGCGATGTCTTCGCGCCACAACCGGTGGTCGGTCGGCAGCGATCGGTTGAGCCGGTCCATCTCGGTCGACGGCTCGGCGGCAAAGCGCCCGCCCCACAGGCGAAGGGTGGGGCCTGCTTCCGTATCGATACGAAGCGCGGTGTCGGTCATCGGGTCCTCCCTTCGGTACGAAGCCACGTCCGGCGCTGCATCATCGCGCGGTTGTGCGTTTCCAGACATCTTATTACGATCCAATCGCTCCCCAGCCGCATCTCCCTGCCATCCGGAGCACGCGATGAAGAAGCTCACGCTCGACCACCTGCGGGTGGACAGCTTTGCCACGCTGGACTCGGCCGCCAGGACCCGTGGCACCGTGGCCGGCTACCAGTCAGCGCAGTGCACGGTCGGTTTTGGCTGCCCGGACAGCTACGGCGGCACCTGCTGGGTCACCTGCTACGAGACCTGCTACTGCGAGACCGTGTTCGAATGCTGATGCCGCCACCTCCGCACGCCCACGGAGACAGGCCGTGAAGAAGCTGATCCTCGACGCGCTGGCGGTGGAAAGCTTCGCCACCGCCGACGCGGCGCCCAAGGTCCGCGGAACGGTGCACGCCCGCCGCACGATTAACTGCGACAGCCTGATGCCCGACACCTGCTGGGTCTCCTGCGCCGAAACCTGTTTCGACGTGTGCAGCCAGGCGTGCGACACCTCGCCCGCCGTCTGCTGACCCCTGACGCCCTCCATCAACCACTTCCGCGAGAACCGCCATGCTTCGCCTGGACGACCTGCACGTCGACAGCTTCGCCACCACGCACTCTCCGAGCGGCCCCGGCGCCGCGAACGTGCAGCCGGTGACCACCACCGGCCCGGTGCCCCTCACCACCGGCACCGGCAGCTACCTGGGGTGCACCGAGTACAGCTGCTACGCCGATTGCGGCGTGAGCGTGACGATCTGCGCCTGAGCGGGGCGGGTCCGGCCCCAGGCGTCCGCGTCCATGACGGCGCGGACGCCCTCGCCGTTCCTCAGTCGGCCGCCAGGTCGGTGACCAGCGACGGCGTGCGCTCCTGGTCCTTGAGCGCCGACACCCGCATGGGCAGGGCGAAGAGGCGGATGTAGCCCGCCGCGTCGGCCTGGTTGTAGACGTCGTCCTCGCCGAAGGTGACGAAGCGCTCGTCGTAGAGCGAGAACGGGCTGGTGCGACCGGCCACGGTCGAGGTGCCGCGGTACAGCTTGAGCCGCACGTCGCCGGTCACGCGCTGCTGCGTCACGTCCACCATCGCGTCCATCGCCACCCGCTCGGTGGTCCACCAGCGGCCCTCGTACACCAGGTCGGCGTAGCGGGGGGCGATGGCGTCCTTGAGCGCCAGGGTGCGCCGGTCGAGCACCAGCTGCTCCAGCTCGCTGTGGGCCTGGTAGAGCAGGGTGCCGCCGGGCGTCTCGTAGATGCCGCGGCTCTTCATCCCCACCATGCGGTCTTCCACCAGGTCGATCCGGCCGATGCCGTGCAGGCCGCCGATCTCGTTCAGCCGCTGCAGCAGGGCCACGGGGCCGAGCGGTTCGCCGTCCACGGCCACGGGCGTGCCGTGCTCGAAGGTGATGGTGACGTACTCGGGCCGGGCCGGCGCGTCCCACGGGCTCCGGGTGAGGAGGAACAGGTCTTCCGTGGGCTCGTAGTTGGGGTCTTCCAGCGGCCCGCCCTCGTGCGACACGTGCCAGATGTTGGCGTCGCGCGAGTAGATCTTCTCCTTGGTCGCGGCCACCGGCACGCCGTGCGCGGCCGCGTAGTCGAGCGCGTCCTCGCGCGAGCGGATGTCCCACTCGCGCCACGGGGCGATCACCTTCATCTCGGGCGCCAGCGAGGCGTAGGTGAGCTCGAAGCGCACCTGGTCGTTGCCCTTGCCGGTGCAGCCGTGCGCCAGCGTGGTCGCGCCGATCAGCTTGGCCACCTCCACCTGCCGGCGGGCGATGATGGGCCGCGCCATGGACGTGCCCAGCAGGTACTTGCGTCCGTACGTCGCGCCCGCGCGCAGCGTGGGCCACACGAACTCGGTGAGGAAGGTCTCGCGCAGGTCCTCCACGTAGCAGGCCTTGGCGCCGCTGGCCAGGGCCTTCGCCTCCAGCCCGCTCAGCTCCTCACCCTGCCCCACGTCGGCGGCCACGCAGACCACTTCCGCGCCGTAGTTCTCCTTGAGCCAGGGCACGATGATCGAGGTGTCGAGCCCGCCCGAGTAGGCAAGGACGATGGTGTTGTGGTTCATCTTTCGTCTCGCTCCCTGGTTGTATCTGCGTACGATTGGATCTGGCTCGTTCGACCGGCACCGCGAACAGGTGCGTGAGTGTGGAAGTGCGCGAGTGCGTTCGGCTTCCCCGCACCGTCCTCTTCTTCCCCCGGCGGGCTGACGCACTGGCGCACTCACGCACTGGCGCACCTGTCAGCTCCGCCCGCGCCCGCGCTACAGCTCCTTCACCACCGCGATCTCGTCGCAGGCGTGCAGCTTTGGGCACTGGCGGCAATCGGCCCACACCTTCAGCGGGAACATCTCCTTGGCCACCGTGCGGTAGCCCAGCTTGCCGAAGAAGACGTCCTGCAGCGTGAGCGCGAACACCGTCCCGATCCCGTGGCGCAGGGCCTCGTGCTCGATGGCCGTCACCAGCTTGCGGCCCACGCCAAGCCCGTGCGCGGCCTCGCTCACGGCCAGAGAGCCCAGCTCGGCCAGCTGCGGCGTGTACACCCGCAGCGCCGCGCAGCCGATGATGCGGCCGTCCTTCTCGGCCACCACGAACTCGCGGAAGTTGCGGCTGAGCTGCTCGACCGTCTTGGCCAGCATCAGCTCCTTCTTGGCGAAGCCGTTGATCAGCGGCTCCACCTGCAGCATGTCGGCGACGCGCGCGGCGCGCACCACCAGCACCCCCGAGGGGGCGGCGGGCTTCGACTCGACGGGGTCGAGGAGCCCGGCGGACGACGATGCGCCCGCGAAACTCTCCAACAGCATCTAGATGACCTCGTCCAGGATGTGCACGCCCTCGGCGAGCTCGTCGTCGCCGATCACCAGCGGCGGGACGACCCGCACCACGTTCGGCCCCGCGGAGCACAGCAGCAGCCCCGCGTCCTGCGCCCGCGCCACCACCTCGCCCGCGGGCCCCACCGTCTCGACGCCCCAGATCAGCCCCGCCCCGCGTACGTCCTTCACCGCCTCGGGGTGGTTCAGCACCAGCTTCTGGAACAGGTTGGCCAGCAGGTGGCCCTTGCGCTGCACCTCGGCCAGGAACGCCGGCTCGCCGATCGTGCGCACCGTGGCCAGCGCCACCGACGCCACCAGCGGCCCGCCGCCGAAGGTGGTCGCGTGGTCGCCGGCGTGGATCGCCTCGGCCACCTTCTCGGTCATCAACACGGCGCCCATCGGCAGCCCGCCGGCCAGCGGCTTGGCCAGCGTCATCAGGTCGGGCGCCACGCCCGCCTGCTCGTGCGCGAACAGCGTCCCGGTGCGCCCCAGCCCCACCTGCACCTCGTCGAAGATCAGCAGCGCGCCGGCCTCGTCGCACAGGTAGCGCAGCGCCTTGAGGAAGGCGGGCGGCACGGCCAGCACGCCGCCCTCGGCCTGCAGCGGCTCCACGATCACCGCCGCGGTGCGCTCGGGCGTGATCAGCCGGTCGGCCCCGGCGGTGTCGCCGATGGTGCCGAAGCGCACGCCCGGCATCAGCGGCTTGAACGGCGCCTGGTAGGCGGGGCGATCGGTCGCCGCCAGCGCGCCCATGGTGCGCCCGTGGAAGCCGCCGCGGAACGCCACGATCTCGGTCTTGTGCTCGCCCCGGCCCTGCTCGCCCGCCCAGCGGCGCGCGAACTTGATGGCGCCCTCGTTGGCCTCCGCCCCGCTGTTGCAGAAGAACACGCGGTCGGCGAACGAGCGCTCCACCAGCCACTCGGCCAGCTCGGCGGCCGGGCGGGTGTGGAACAGGTTGGAGGTGTGCACGAGCCCCGTCGCCAGCGCCTCGCCGATGGCGGCGGCGATCACGGGCGAGCCGTAGCCCAGCGCGTTCACCGCGATGCCGCTGGTGAAGTCGAGGTAGCGCGTGCCGTCCTCGGCGATCAGGCGCGAGCCCTCGCCGCCCACGAACACGGGGCCGGTGCGCTTGTACACGTCGAGCAGCGCGCCCGTGGCTTCCAGCGTGGCAACCGTCATCGTTCCGCCTCCCGTTCCGGGCCGGCCGCGCCCACGCGCGTGCCGGCCCCGCTGTCCTTGAGCATCTCCAGGCCGCCGATGCGCACCCGGGCCACCTTGTCTGCCGCGCGCGCCGCCGCCCGGAGCTTGGGCGCCATCCCCCCCTGCGCCGTCCCGTCCGCGATCAGCCGCTCCACCTCGTCCGCCGACACCGCCGCCAGGGTGGCGCTTCCCGCCATCACCCCGGGCACGTTGGAGACGAAGAGCAGCTCCCGGGCGTCCAGCGCGCCGGCCAGCGCGGCGGCCGCGTCGTCGGCGTTGACGTTGAGCGCGCCGCCGTCGGGGCCGCGCGAGACGGGGGAAACCACGGGCGTGAGCCCCTGCCCCAGCCACGCGCGCAGCAGTTCCACGCGCACGTGCTCCACCTCGCCGGTCCGCCCCATCGCCCCGCCGCGCGACACCCTGGCCCGCAGCAGCCCGCCGTCCTCGCCGCTGATCCCCACCGCTTCCACCCCCGCGGAAACCAGCGCCGACACCAGCCGTTTGTTCACCGTTCCGCTCAGCACCATCTGCACGGCACGCATGGCCTCGGGGCCGGTCACGCGCAGGCCGTCCCGCCACTCGGGCTCGGCGCCCAGGATGCGCTGCAGGGCCGACACCTCCTTGCCGCCGCCGTGCACCACCACCACGTAGCCGCCGCGCGCCGCCACCGCGGTGGACAGGCGGATCACCCAGCAGGGGTCGTCCACCTCGTTGCCGCCCACCTTCACCACCGTCACCTCGGGCTTCACGTCAGCCCCTCCGTCTCGGGCCAGCCGAACATCAGGTTCAGGTTCTGCACGGCCTGTCCGGCGGCGCCCTTCACCAGGTTGTCGATCGCGGCCACGATGATCAGCATCGGCCGGGTGGTGTCGGCCACCGGCTGCACGCCGATGGACACGTGGTTGGTGCCGGTCACGTCGGCCAGCGTGGGGAGCCGGTCGGTCATCACCTCCACGAACGGCTCGCCCGCATAATCATCCAGCCAGGGGCGGTGCGGCTCGTCCAGAGCGGCGGTCAAAGGGACGTAGATCGTCTCCAGTATCCCGCGCTTCACCGGCAGCAGGTGCGGGGTGAAGACCAGCTCGGGCCCGGCGCCTCCGTTCAACGCGCCCGTCTGGTCGCGCATCTCGGCCAGGTGGCGGTGCGTGTTGCCCACCTTGTAGGCGCTGAAGTCTTCCGCCAGCTCGGCCATCAGCAGCTCGCGCTTGGGCGACCGCCCGGCCCCGCTCACCCCGCTCGCCGCGTCGATGATCACCGGCCCGGCCACCAGCCCGCGGCGCACCAGCGGCGCCAGGGCCAGGATGGCGGCGGTGGGGTAGCACCCCGGGTTGGCCACCAGCGTGGCGCCGCTGATCCGCCCGCGGTGCAGCTCGGGAAGACCGTACACCGCGCCGCGGCCCCACTCCGGCGTGGTCTCGTCGATCACGCGCAGGTCGTTGGACAGGTCGACCACGCGCGCCCCGGCGCCCAGCGCCTTCTCCACCCACTTCGACGACTCGCCGTGCGGAAGGCAGCTCAGCACCGCGTCGCAGCCGGCGAAGTCGGCCTCGGCGATGCGGGTGAGGGCGATGCCGGGGGCGCCGCGCACCATCCGAGACAGCTTCGCCCCCGCTTCGCTTTCCGAGCTAGCGAGGGCGATCTCCGCCCGTCCGTGCCTGGCCAGGAGGCGGATCGCCTCCCGCCCCGCGTATCCCGAAGCGCCCAGGACTGCGACCCGGGCGCGAGAGTATCCATTCATTGCAACGAATTTATATCCGATTAAATGAATAGTCAACCGTTTCGGAGGTCGAGGCCTCTTCCCCGGCCCGCCCCAACGCTGAATTGATTGGTAGAGGAGCAGCCACGGCGCGCCGCAGGCGGGGGCGCTGTCCTCATTGCGGCTCGTGAGGCGTTGTTGCAGGTGCGCCCGCCCACCGTGGCACGATCTGTTTTCCCGGCGATTGACCCCGCGCGGCACAGCCGGCTGAAGTTACCGGCCAGCCATTTCTCTCCAGCTCACCCCCCTTGATGACGATCGAACGAGTTTCCACCCCCCGCGGCACCCGTGCGGGTGCGGGCACGCGTCGAGTGCCGCCGCACGCCCGGAACCGCCGCTTCCGCGCTCGCGCGGCCCTCGCGCTCGCGTTCGCCGCCGCCTGCGCGGCCGTGCCCGCAAGGGCGCAGACCTGCTACGACTGCCTTCCCGGAGGCGACCCTCCTCCCGGGCTGATCCTTCGCGAGCCGCCGGAGCTCAGCCTGGCGCCGCATCACGGCGGCTTCGTGGACACCGGCGCCGGCGCCGCCACCCTCGCCTACGCCACCCCGGCCTACGTGAGCCGCGACGTGCCCCGCTCGGTGAGCCTCGTTTACAACAGCACGCAGGCCCGCGGCATCGGGTTCGTGCAGGTGGACGTGACCGAGAGTACCACCGAGACGCCGCAGAAGCGGTCGATCCAGGTGTACGGTGCCGGCGGCGCGGCGCTCACCCCCGAGACCTTCTACCTGGGGAGCACGGGAGCCAGCCGTCTCGCCGCCACCTGGAACGAGGCCACCTCGGCATACCTGCACCGCGTGGTCGTGCGGACGTACTATGCCGATGGCGCGGTGACCACCGCCGAGACCCAGGCGCGCGTGCTGGTGGTGAACGAGGAAGCGAGCCACTTCGGCGCGGGGTGGAGCATGCCGGGGCTTCAGCGGGTGTACCCGGCCAGCGACGGCGCCCTGGTCGTCAACGGCGACGGCACCGCCGTGTTCTTCTCGCGCGCGTGCTCCACCTGCGCCTACCAGGCCCCCGAGGGCGAGTTCAGCACCCTCGCACAGCGGGCCGACGGCAGCTGGGCGCGCGTGTCGGCGGCGGGCGACAGCGCCGTCTTCACCGGCACGGGGCTGATCAGCCGCTACACCGACCGCGCCGGGCGTATGCAGAAGCAGTTCACCTGGACCACGGCGGCCGACGGCTGGTCGATCCCCACCGCGGTGATCGACCCGACCGGCGCCCGCTACACCCTGGGCTACCTGGGGTCGGGGTACCTGCGCACCCTTACCGACCCCGGCGGCCGGGTGAGCACCGTGGGGTACGCGATCGCCGACGTGGCCTGGATCACCGGGCCCGACGGCAGGTACGCCGTGCAGGCCACCTCCGACGCGTATCACCGGGTGACGTCGTACCGCGACGCCCCGGGTGGGCTGTACGACGTGGCGTACGACCACACCGGCGCCCTCGCGTCCATCACCGCGCCGCCGGTGAGCACCACCGACGCCGGCACGGCGCGCCCGGTGAGCCGCAACAGCTCGCTGTGGGCGGCGGTGCTTCCCGGCCCGGGGCTGGGCACCTCCTCCGCCCCCGGGGCGCGGGTCGACCCGGCGGCGGTGCGGGTGAGCGCGACCGATCCGCGCGGCGCCGTGGTGAAGGCGGCGGTGGACCGCTACGGCGCTCCCACGCGCGTGGAGGAGCCGTACGGGCGGATCACCACCATCGACCGCAACCCGCACGGGCAGATCACGCGCACCGTGTCGCCCACCGGCCACGCCACCACCGCCACGTGGAACGGGGTCGAGCTCGTTCGCGTGGTGGACGAGGCGGCCCACGACACCACCTTCACCGACTACGAGCACACCTTCCACCAGCCCACCTACGTGCGGCACGCGCAGCAGCGCGACTCGATGTACTACGATGCGTCGGGGATGCTGCAGACCCTGGTTCGCCTGGGCGGCACGCGGCGCGTTCAGCAGTACGCCTACACGGGTGACGGACGGGTGAGCTCGGTCACCGACCCCGAGGGGCACGGCACCTTCTTCACCTACGAGGGCGCGGCCACGCTCGACAACCGTTCCACGGCGACGGTGGGGATGGCCGGGTACGCCGGGAACCGCACGGTGACCTACGCGCACGACGCGTTGGGCCGAGACACCCTGGCCACCGCGCCCACCGGCGAGAAGACCCGGACCGGATACGACGCCCTGAACCGGGTGGTGCGCTCGACCGACGCGCTGGGCGGCTCCACCCTGTTCGCATTCGATTCGGCGGGGCTCTCGACCGTGACCGACGCCCGCAGCCAGGTGTACCGCTATACGCGGAACGTGCTGGGCTGGGTGGTGGCCGCGACCGATCCGCGCGGCGCGTCGGTCACGTACCAGCATGACCGGGCGGGGAACCTCACGGGCACCACCAACCGCCGCGCCCAGGCCATCACCGCCACGTACGACTCGCTGAACCGCGTGGTCTCGCGCAACGCGGCCGGCGCCGTGACCACCTGGAGCTACGACCCCGGCTGGCGGTGGACGCAGGTGGGCAACGCGGCCGGCACCGACCGCTTCGAGGCCGACTCGGCCGGCCGGCTGGTCCGCACCGTGACCACGCGGGGGGCGAGCACCTACAACCAGACGGTCGCGTACAACGCCGCCGGCCTCGCCACCAGCATGGCGGTGACCGGTCCATGGGCCGGAACGCGCACGCTGGGCTACGGCTACGGGGCCGCCAACCGGCTGGTGTCGATCACCGACTTCTCGGGCGGCATCACCACCATGGACTACGATGGCGACGGCACGCTGACCACGCGGGCCACGCCGGGGTACTGGCAAAGCTCCGACTACGGCTCCACGCACACCCCCACCTTCCGGGGCGACAACAACTACTCGTACTCGCCACGCGGGCAGGTGGAGAAGTGGCGCATCGGCGAGGCGACGGAGTTCCGCAGCTACGAGTACGACGCCCTGGGGCGGCTGGGATACGCGCGCAACTACCGCGACCCGGCCAACCTCAAGTGCCTGGTCGACGAGAACGGGGTGGAGACGTGCACCGGCACCACCACGCGCCCCACCTTCCTGGGCTCCACCACCTATACCTACGACGCGGTGGGGAACCGGACCGACCGCAGCGCCGTGCTGGCCACCGGCAACCGGGTCACCAGCATGGGCGGCTACGCGCTGGAATACGACGCCGACGGCAACGTGACGCGCCGCAACGGCAACGGGCAGGACGTGTACATGACCTGGGACGCGCTGGGGCAGATGACCAGCGTGACCGTCAACGGCTCCCGCGTGGACTATGGGTACGACGGGCTGGGCCGCTGGGCGTACCGGCAGCCGGCGGGAGGCTCCGCCACCGAGATGGTGTACGACGGCGACCACCTGCTGCTGGAGCGTGACGCGGCCAGCGGCGTGGTGAACGAGTACACCTACTACCCGGGGATGGACGAGCCGCACGGGATGCGGCGCAACGGGACGCAGTATTACTTCGAGCAGGACTATCCGGGCAACGTGATCGCCATCCGGAGCGCGGCCGGCGCGGTGGTGAGCCAGTACAGCTACACCCCCTGGGGCGAGCGCGCCACGGGCACCAGCGAGACCGTGGCCAACCCGCTGCAGTACGCCGGGCGGTATTACGAGCCCTCCGCGAAGATCTACCAGGTGCGCGCCCGGTGGTACGACCCCGCGCTCGGCCGCTTCCTGTCGGAAGACCCGGTCGGCCTGGACGGCGGGATCAACCCGTACGCCTACGCCAACGACGACCCCACCGACCTGCGCGACCCTTCGGGGCTGAAGGTGTGCGACCCCTACTGCGCGCTCGACGGCATCGTGGCGACAGGCTTCTCGTCGGGGTTCGGGTCGATGGCCGGGCTGGGCTGGGGCACCGCCGGGCCCATGGGCGGCATCGGCGGGGGCGTGCTGGGCGGGCTCTTCGGCGGGGGCGGGGCAACCGGAGGGGGCACGGGCGGCGGCACACCCAGCGCCGCGCCGGCGCAGGCTCAGCGCGACCCGAAGCAGTGCTACGAGAACAACCGGTTCTCTTCTCTCTTCGGGGGAGGTGCCGCCAGCTCCGTGGTCGAGTTCGCGGAAACCGGCTCGCTCATCTCCGTCGGCACGGATCTCGTTGCCATCGGGATGAAATCCGCACGATCGGGTGTGGGAGGGCCGGCGAACCGCTACGCGGGTGGGATTCGAATGATCTCGAAACGTGTCGGACGCGCAGTGGGCAGCGAAACAATTGAAGCCGTGGGGCACAGGGTAGGAGACAAGGTTACCCCCGTCCTCGCCGTGTTCGCTGCGTTCACGGTTGCATACAACACTACAATCGAGGCACAATGCCGTATGGGTCTTCTGGATTGAGGAAGAGGGTCGCTCATGGGATGGCTGAAGGAGTTACGCGCGCACTTCGAGGGCCGGCGGGAGTTGGCACCCGCCGGGCTGCTGGACGAGTTCGCGGGCGCCGCCGCCGTGGACGAACGCGAGTTGCTGGAATGCCTCCGGATCTTCGATGAAGAGTACGGGGTGCCGCCCGGCCTGCTCAGGGCCAGCGACTCGATCCGGATCTTTACCACCGAACCCCGGTCGAGCGTAATCAGTTGGCTCTTCGACCGGTTCGCCTACGAAGACCGGCTGAGCGAGCTGGACCATCACCTTGCTTCCCTGCGAGCGGGGCGAGGCCTCGGCGACGCGTTTCCCACGCCGGAGACCATCGGCGACTACGTCGGTCTTTGCCTGGGCACGAGCGACTGATCGCTCCCCTGAGCCCCGCCTTCTCGCGGCGAGACGGGTTGCCGTACCCGCTACGAGGTCGATGGCCATCGCACGGGCGGGCACGGCGGTGGCGGGCCACGTGCCGGAAGCGGAGCCGACGTGCCCCAAGAGCCGAGGAAAGCCCGGACGATGACGATCCTTTCGCGGCTGGCGGCGTTCGTCGCCCGCAACCCGCTCCTGGGGTTTGCGCTGTTCCTCGCGTTCTTCCTGGCGGCGTCGGCGCCCCTGTGGTACGGCGAGTTCCGGCTGGGCGTTCACGGCCGGGAGGCCCTCGGCACGGTGGTTCGCGAGACGCCGGAAGAGCACTGGACAGTGGTTTTCCGCTTCCAGGTGGGAAGCCGCACCTTCAGCGGCGTCGGGAAGCCGGGAACCGGCGGCCTCCCCGCGATGGAGGACATCCGGGTGGGCACGCCGGTGCGGGTGACCTATGATCCCTCCAATCCCGGCATCTCGCGAAGCTCGGATCCCGACCGCCGGTTCTGGCGTGACTATGGCCAGTTCCTCCTGGTCGTCACGGTCGCGAGCGCGGGCGCGACGGCGATCCTTTGCGGCTACCGCCGGCTGCCCTGACGAGGGGTCGCCGCCTGCCGGATGAGCCGGGCCACCCGCCAGGGGGCGGCCGCTTTCCTACGAAGCACCCAAAGGCACGAGCCGCGGGCCCGCTTGCCATCGCCGTCCGAGCAGAGGAAGCAGCGCCCCGCCGAGCCGTCGGCCGGGGCGCTGCTCCAGCTGCGCGCGCCGAATTCGTACTGCCGCAGACCAACCCGATTCATCCACGGCGTCTACGGCCGGTACGACACCGCGCCGTAGATACGCAGCCTGTGGCGGTCGGGCGCGTCCAGCGGGTAGCCGGCGCCGCCCAACAGGCGAACGGTGGGGATGCGCAGCAGGTTCATCGGCGGCGTGTCGAGCGACGCTTCCACGCCGGCCACGCGGTACCATGTGTCGTGCCCCTCGTCCGCGCTCACGCCGGCCAGGTACGGCATCAGCACCATCAGCTCCGTGCTCAGCCGGTAGGCCAGCAGCTCGCGCCCGCGCACCACGCCCAGGCGTGCCGCGGGAAGCGGGATGCGCTGGGAGAGCAGCGCGTCGTCGAACAGCTGCGGCCGCACGCCGCCCACCGTGAAGCGCTCCCACGCCGGCGCGCCGGCCGACACCCGGCCGTACGTCAGCTGGCCGCGCGCGTTCAGCCCCAGCATCCCCACACCCACGGTGCCGGTGGCGACGCCGCGGGTCCATCCCTCCGCGCCCGTCCGCCCGATCGCGCCGTTGACGGTGCCGGCAAGGCTCAGCGACTGCGTGCCGCGCGAGCGCGTGAGCCCCGCCGCCGCCTCGGCAAAGGCGAGGGTGCGCGCGGATGCGTCCGCGCCCGCGAGCTCCAGCGCGCCGGCGGAGGCGCCCGCTCGCAGGCGGTGGCGCAGCGCGGAGCCGGCCCACGGCTGCTCGAGGTAGAGCACGGCGCCGCCGTAGCGCGCATCCAGCGAATCGCTCGGCGAGAGCAGCGGCCGGCGCAGCTCGGACGGCTCGTGGCGCATCGCGAAGACGTCGAGCCCCGCGCTGGGCAGCCAGCGGCGATACACCAGGTTGAGCGCCGCGCCCTGCGGCATCCCGCCGCGCCCGGCGCTGCCGCGCAGCATCCAGGTGAGCCGGCCCACGGGGTCGCCGTTGAGCAGCACCAGCCCGGCCGTGCCGCCGTCCGCGTCGCGAGCGGCGGTGGGGAGAACGCGGAAGCGCCGCGGGCCCAGGCCGTACGCGCGCGGCGCGGGCAGCGGCGCACGGCGCAGCGTGTCGGGCTGCACGGCGGCGATACGAGGCGCGGCAGGGGCCAGCGTGGAGTCGAGCGCCACCACGTCACCCCGCGCGGCACTGTCGCTGGCGATGCGCATCAGGTCCATCCCCCGCGCGTGCAGGGAAAGGTAGAAGATGCGCCCCGTCTTCCCGTCCGGCTCGGGCGCCGCCGCCGCGCCGGTCACCCGCGTGATGGGGCGAGCCTCTCCGGACGCGAGGTCCACCGTCTCCACGTTCGCCACGCCGCCGCGCTCCGACACCAGCACCAGGCCGGCGCCGTCGGGGAGCCACGCCGCGTCGTACCGGCTCGCGCCATCGTCCCCTCCGATGGGGGAGACCGCGCCCGCCGCGGCGTCCACCACCACCACGCGCCACCGGCCGCCCTCCTGCACCGAGGCCGCGATCCGCCGCCCGTCGGGCGAAAAACGCGGGCGGTAGTAGACCACGTTGGGCCGCGCCGGCACCAGCGTTCGCACGCTCCCCGCCGCCAGGTCCACCGTCACCAGGCTGCAGATGCCGCCCAGGCACTGCACGGCGGCGGCGGTGCGGCCGTCGGGCGCCGGGTCGGGCCAGCGGATGGACGCGCCGCGGGTGATGCGCCGCGTCGTCTGCTTCCGCCAATCCCACAGGACAAGGTCGGGCCGCACGGCGCCGTCGCCCAGCGGCTCGTTGCGCGTGAGCAGGATGCCGGCCCCGTCGGGCATGAAGCGCGGCGAGTCGTGCGCGCGGCCGTTCACGGGGTAGAGCGTGGCCAGCGCGCGCTTGGCCGGGTGGGTGGAGGGGAGGTCGGGCACGTCCTCGGGGTCCTGCGCCAGCAGCGCGCGGCGGGCGCGGGCGGCGGCGGCCGTGTCCACCCGCGCGTCGGCGGTGCTCCACACCACCACCCGCGAGGCGGCGGCCGTGGCGCCGCGCAGCACCACGGCCATGCGCTGTCCGTCGCGCGACACGGCGGGGTCGCCGGTGCCCCAGTTCAGCCGCTGCACCGTGTCGCCCACCGCCAGCGACGCCGCCCGCAGCCGGTTGCGGGCCTCCAGCGCGCGCTCGGTCACGTCCACGGTGAAGCGGCCGTACATCTCCGCCGGGTTGGCGCCGTACACGCCCGCGAACGCCGCGTCGAAGCCGCGGTCGCGCCGCGCGCTCATCCGGCGCCACAGGTTGGGGAGGCTCTGCTCGCCGCGCTGTTCCACCAGCCACTCCAGGAACGCCGAGCCGGCCAGGTACGCCATCGCCCCGCCGTAGTAGCCTCCGCCGGCGCTCAGCTGCTCGTAGCGCGGCAGCTTCCCCTCCAGCGCCCACTGCCGCAGCACCGCCGCGCGGATGGCGCTATACGGCCGGCCGCTGCCGGTCAGCCTCCCCTCCACGTAGGTGGCATAGCCCTCCGTCACCCACCGCGGCGCGCGCGCGGCCACGGGCCCGAACTTCACCGGCAGGAGACGGAGGATGAGCTGCTGGCGCGGGTTGCGCGGGGGCCGCGTCATGTGCGCGATGTGCGCGAACTCGTGCACCACCAGCTGCTCGGCCGGGTCGCGCGTGTTGCCGATGGCCGAGCGCGGGTCGGCCGGCGTGGGCCACAGCGCGATGGCGGGCTCGTCCAGGAAGGGGAACGCGAATCCGTTCGCCTGGGCGGCCGGGTCTTCCACCACCACCGTCACCCGCCGCGACGGCGCGAACCCCACGGCCGCCGCCACCTCGGCGTGGATCGCCTCCAGCCGCGGCACCAGGTCCAGCGTCCACGCCTCCATCTCGGCCGGGTAGTGCACGGTGAAGTGCGACGTGCTCACCGTCCGCCAAGCCAGGTGCGGGCGCGTGGCCACCTGCGCAGCGGCGTGCGGCGCGCAGACGAGCGCGGCCGCGAGCGCCAGCCGCGCGGCGAGAGAATACTTCTGCGTCACGTGTCGATCGTTTCAGGTGGGGGGGCCGGTTCAGCACAGCATCGTGGCTCGGCCGCCTTCACGCAACCCGCCGGCCCGCGCGCCGACACCCACGCGACCCATCCGGCCGCGTGGGAGCAGCGGTGGCGCAATTTGGACGGGATTGACGGTCGCGCATTGGGCGATTAGCTTCCGATCGTCTCCCGTCCAGAATGGGTCGCAACGAACTGGCGAGGTGCATGGATGGCAATCCACACGGCTGAAGCGCACGACATCGACGTCAGGATCGACGAGGCTGCCGCTGCCACGGAAGCGCTCGCCCGCCAGTACTTCGGCGAGGCGGCGTACCTGCGCCGCGACATCCACGACGACCGTGAGACGGGGGAGGAGAAAGCGGTGTTCGAGGTGCATTACTGCTTCCGTGATCCGGAAAACGACTTCGGCCGGCTGGCCGCCCTGCACAATGAGTTCATCAATGTGTTCGCTCGCGACACGAGCCCCGATGTCGTCGGTCACGTTGTGTTGATGGCGATCCCGAGCGATGCCGATTGAAGCGAAAGACCTCTTCGCTGCGGCACAGGCTCTCAACCGGATGAAGCCGCCGCTGGTTTCGGATGAGGTTTGCGCCCGCACGATGGCCAATCGGATGTACTACGCCGCCTATCTGGCAACCCGTGAAGCGGTCCGTACGCAGCTCGGGAACCCCGGGTTCGACGTCAATCACGCGACGCTCGCCGAATCTCTGTCCACCGCACAGGACGCGGATGTCCGTGCGATCGGTACGCGCTTGCAGGTTCTGAAGGCTCTCCGCGAAGTGGCCGACTACAAGCCACACCGAAGCGTCGCCAAGCCCCACGTCGCACTTCAGTTGGTGAGCGCGGAATACGTACTGGACAACGTTGCCCGACTCGCCGGACGATTCCCGCACTTGCAGGGACGTCAGGGTCGCTGAGGGCCGAGACCTATCTCCTGCCGCGCGCCCGGCGTAGACTCGTCGGGCCCCACGGTTCCATGCTCTTCCGAGCGCTCCAGGTGCTGCCCCGCCTCTGGATCAGTCCGCCTCATGCAGCCGCGATCACGGCCGATGACACGCAAATTCCCGATCAACTGCATCCTTTCGCTGGTCACGCTCGCTGCCTGCGCGCCACCCGCCTCCGCGCCAACGCCGGATGCCACCTCGCCACGGTTGGCCGTGCTGGAGCGCGAGGTGCGGGAGATCATCCGGCGGCATGCGGGCGACACGGCCGAGGTGTCGGTGGCTTTCCGCGACC
>Ga0247773_1000091_pt1 | contig 41080 bp, 32 predicted proteins | sample UWRJL092311B6_FD_179934 | JGI IMG/M metagenome (GOLD analysis project Ga0247773, IMG submission 179934) | Plant litter microbial communities from Arlington Agricultural Research Station in Wisconsin, United States - UWRJ-L092-311B-6 | ecosystem: Environmental > Terrestrial > Plant litter >... | reverse complement strand
CGGCACGGCGCCTGGCTAACGCACGCCGCCGGGGGTGACCCAGCGCTCGCACAGCGCCAGCGCCGCATCGACCACCAGCGCCAGGAGGGCGGCGGGAACGGCGCCGGAAAGGATCATCCGGGTGTCGGTGAGCGCCAGGCCCGCCACGATCGGGTCGCCGAGCCCCCCCGCGCCGATGAAGGCGGCGAGGGTGGCGGTGCCCACGGTGATCACGGCGGCGGTGCGGATGCCGGCCATGATCAGCGGCGCGGCCAGGGGCAGGCGCACGTGGCGAAGGACCTGGCCGGGGCTCATCCCCAGCGCCCGCGCGGCCTGCACCGCCTCGGGCCCGGCGTCGCGCACGCCGCTGTAGGTGTTGCGAAGGATGGGGTAGAGCGAGTACAGCCAGAGCGCCACCAGCGCCGGCACCATCCCGATCCCCAGCAGCGGGATCATGAACGCCAGCAGCGCGATGCTGGGGATGGTCTGCAGCACCCCCGCGCCGCGGATCACTCCCTCGGCCACGGAGGGGCGCGCGCGCTCCAGCGCCAGCCCCGCGGGAACGGCCACCGCCACCGCGGCGGCCAGCGAGAGGAGGACGAGAAGGACGTGGCGCAGCGTGTTGCGCCCCAGCTCCGCGCGCCGCGACCAGAGATAGCCCGTGAACGATCCCTCGCGCGCCGCCGCGGGCCCGGCGGAGGCGCGCGGCGCGGCGGCGCGGCCGAGCAGCCCCATCTCCCGCAGCGCGCTCGCGGCGACGGCGGCCACGGGCTGGCCATCCACCTCCACGCGGCGGTTGAGCACGCGCATCCGGGCCACGTCCAGCCGGCCGCTCAGCCGCGCGAGCTCGGCCACGGCCAGCGGCTGCTCGCGCCAGAGCCGCGCGCCCACCATCGCGGCGGCCTGGTACGGCGGGAAGAAGTGCTTGTCGTCATCCAGCACCGCCAGGTCGTACCGCGCCAGCAGGCCATCGGTGGAGTAGCCGTCGACCACGTCCACCGCGCCCTGGGCGAGCGCCTGGTACTTCACGGCCTGCACGAGCGAGCGCACCTCGCGCGGGCGAAGGCCGTATGCCTTGGTCAGCCCGGGGAGGCCGTCGGGGCGGCCGATGAAATCGGGCGTGAACCCGGCCGTCAGGTTGGGCGAGGCGCGGGCCAGGTCCGTGAGCGTGCGCAGGTTGTGGCGCCGCGCCGTCTCCTTGCGCACGGCGATGGCGTAGGTGTTCTCGAAGCCGAGCGGCGGGAGCCAGTGGATCCCCCAGCGCGCCTCGAACTCGCGCGACACGCGGCCGTACACCGCGCCCGCGTCGCCGCCGGGCTCGGCGTGCAGGATGGCGGTGAGGCCGGTGCCCGTGTACTCCGGATACACGTCGATGGCACCCGTGCGCAGCGCGCCGAACGCGATCTCCGTGGCGCCCAGCCCCATCCGCCGGTCCACGCGCATCCCGCGCGCCTCCAGCAGCTGCGCGAACATCTCCGCCAGCAGGTAGCTCTCGCCGAACGGCTTCGACGCGATCACCACCGGGCGATTGGCCGATGAGGGCGGCGCCTGCCGCTGCGCCGACATTCCGTTCGATCCCACCGACAGCAACACCATCGCGATCGCGGCAGCCACCGCTCGCGCCGACACCATCCTGAAGAAGTGAACACGGAGCAACGGAGACAACGGAGCAACGGTCAACTGCCTGACTTTTAACCGTTGCTCCGTGTTCCTCCGTTGCTCCGTGTTCACTGGTTGGCGATGGTTGGATGCGCTGCGGATCATGCGGCCACCATCCGCGACCGGGTCAGCAGGTCGCGCACGTAGTCGGTCGCGGGCGACTGCATCAGCTCGGCGGGCGAGGCGACCTGCTCGATGCGGCCGTGGCGGAGCACGGCGATGCGGTCGGCCAGGACCGCGGCCTCGTGCAGGTCGTGCGTCACGAACACGGCGGTGATCGCCAGCCGCCTGCGGAGCGCGCCGAACGAGGTCTGCAGCTCGGCACGGGTGATGGCGTCGAGCGCGCCGAACGGCTCGTCGAGCAGCACGATCGCCGGGCTCGCCGCCAGCGCGCGTGCGATGGCAACGCGCTGCCGCTGCCCGCCGCTCAGCTCGCGCGGCCAGCGCCCGCCGAAGCGCCCGGGCGGCATCCCCACCCACTCCAGCGCCTCGGCCGCGCGGCGGGGCGCCTCGCCGTCGTGCCGCAGCCAGGGGACCAGCGACACGTTGCGCAGCACCGTCCAGTGCGGCAGCAGCCCGCCGTCCTGCGGCACGTACCCCACGCGCCGCCGCAGCTCGACCGGATCCGCGGTGGCGACGTCCGTCCCGTCCACGCGCACGGAGCCGGCGTCGATCTCGGTCATGCGGTTGAAGCAGCGCAGGAGCGTGGTCTTTCCCGATCCGCTCTCGCCCACCAGCGCCACGCACTCGCCCGCGCGCACCTCCAGCGACACGCCATCGAGCGCCACGGCCTTCCCGTAGCGCTTCACCACGCCGCGCGCGGAAAGCACGGCCTGCATCGGGTCGTCGCTCACGTCACCCGGTTCGATTGGGGAAATCCAACGGCGGCGGGATCGTCGTATCCGCCCTGTAAGGCTGTAACCTCAGCGCCCCGCGGTCAATCCAAAGGGGGAATCGGCCAGGCGGCCGGCGGATCGGCGAAGCCAGGCATCGCCAGAAGAGAATACGGAACGACAACGGGGGAAACGGGAACCACAACGGGAGGAAACGCGGCAATGGCGTGTCACGCGTGGATGCAACCGTTGCTCCTTCCGTTGTGGTTCCGTGCTCTCTCGTCGAGACGGCGTACGAAGGAGCGGGAGCCCACGTCGACGCGACACATCCTGTTCGATCCGTCCCCGAGGTGCCGCCGGCGAGCAATTCCTTGCAAGCCGAAGAAAAGCCGGTAGACTATCCTCTCCCGGGTGCAGCAGAGTTGGACGGCCCTCGTACGCTCGAGACGGCTGGGTGGATGCGGCTCTCCGGCTGGTTCCGGCGGGCCGGAGAGCTTTGACAAACGTGTGTAACAGGCCGGGATCTTGCGTTGGCGGGTGCCGCACGGACGGCCCGCGCGCACGCACGAGAGTGTGGCGCCGCGGGTTCACTGCGCCTACCTTTGACTCGATCCGGCCCCTTCGCGCCGAACCCTCTGACCATCGCCCCATGCACAGCAACGGCAACGCACCGTCCGCGCGCGAGCTCGCGGACCTGCTGCTCGACGCACGCACGCGCACGCTCCTGCTCGTGAGCCCCGTCCCCGAGGACGAGCTCATGGCGCAGCACAACAAGCTGATGAGCCCCATCGTGTGGGACCTGGGGCACATCGCGCATTTCGAGGAGCTGTGGCTGGTCCGCAACCTCACGGGGCCGGTGGAGTTCGGCGAGATGCCGGGGATGTTCAACCCGTTCGAGAACCCGCGCTCCGTCCGCGGCCAGCTGGCCCTGCCACGCCTGGCCGATTCGCTCGACGTGATGGCCGGCACCCGCCTGCGCGTGCTGGAGCACGTGGAGAATGGCGGCGCCCCGCGCGACGACGATCCGCTGCTGCGCGACGGCTACGTGTACAACATGGTGCTGCAGCACGAGTACCAGCACAACGAAACGATCCTGCAGGCGCTGCAGCTCAAGACCGACCCGTACTACCGCGCCCCGCGCGCCATCCAGACGCCCCCCGGCCGCCCGGTCGCGGCCGACGCCGACGGCATGGTGCGCTTCCCCGGCGGCCGGGTGGAGATCGGCACCGACGACCGCTCGGCCGCGTACGACAACGAGCGCCCGCGCCACGCGGTGGAGGTCGCCCCCTTCCGCATCGGCGCGTGGGCGGTCACCAACGGCGAGTACGCGCGCTTCATCGACGACGGCGGGTACGAGCGGCGCGAGCTGTGGAGCGAGAAGGGGTGGGCGCACAAGGAAGAGGCCGGCCTCTTCGCCCCCCAGTTCTGGCACCGCGAAGACGGCCGGTGGATGACCCGCTCGATGGACCGCGAGCTCCCGGTGGATCCCGAGCGCGCCGTCTGCCACGTCTGCTGGTACGAGGCCGAGGCGTACGCGGCGTGGGCCGGCGCGCGCCTCCCCACCGAGCACGAGTGGGAGGCCGCCGCATCGTGGGACCCCGCGACGCGCGAGAAGCGGACGTACCCCTGGGGCGAGGACGCGCCGTCGCCGCTGGACGCCAACCTGGACCAGCTCTCGTTCGAGACGGCGCAGACCGGCGCGTACCCGCGCAACGTGAGCCCCATCGGCTGCTACGGGATGATCGGCGACGCGTGGGAGTGGACGTCGAGCGACTTCACCGCCTGGCCGGGGTACGAGACCTTCCCGTACAAGGAGTACAGCGAGGTCTTCTTCGGGCCGGACTACAAGGTGCTGCGCGGGGGGAGCTGGGCCACGCGGCCGGGCGCCATCCGCAACACCTTCCGCAACTGGGACTATCCCATCCGCCGGCAGATCTTCAGCGGCTTCCGGATCGCGCGCGATGGCTGACACCCTCTCGCCCGCCGCCGCGGGGATGCTGGCCGAGATCCGCGAGGGGCTGGGGCGCCCGCAGAAGGAGCTGCCGCCCAAGTACTTCTACGACGAGCGCGGCTCCGAGCTGTTCGAGGAGATCACCCGTCTCCCCGAGTACTACCTGACGCGCACCGAGGCGGCGCTGCTCAGGCGGTGGATGCCCGACTGGATCTGGCAGATCCAGCCGAAGACGGTGGTGGAGCTCGGCGCCGGGAGCGGCGAGAAGACGCGCACCATCCTGGGCGCCGTGCGCGACGCCGTGGGCTTCGCCACCTACGTGCCGGTGGACGTGAGCGCCGAGTTCCTGGAGGCCACCGCGCTGCGCCTGAGCGGCGACTATCCCACCCTGGACGTGGTCCCCGTGGTCGCCGACATGACGGCCGACTTCGCGCTCCCCCCCGAGCTGCCGCACCCGGTGCTGCACGTGTTCATCGGCAGCACCATCGGCAACTTCGCCCCCGCCGAGGCGGTGGCGCTGCTCACCCGCGTGCGCCGGCGGATGCGCCCGGGCGACCAGTTCCTGATGGGCGTGGACCTGCGCAAGGACCCGGCGACCATCGAGGCGGCGTACAACGACGCGGCGGGGGTGACGGCCGAGTTCAACCGCAACATGCTGCGCGTGCTCAACACGCTGGCCGGGGCCGACTTCGACGTGGACGCCTACCAGCACCGCGCCTTCTACGAGCCCACGCTGCACCGCATCGAGATGCACCTCACCCCCGCCACCGCGCAGACGGTGACCATCCCCGGCGTGGGCGAGATCCGGGTGGCCGCGGGGGAGAGCATCCGCACCGAGATCAGCTGCAAGCACAGCCACGAGAGCATAAGCGAGATGATGCGCGCGGCGGGGATGACGGTGACGCGCTGGGAGACCGACGAGGCCGGGTTGTACGCCCTCCTCACCGCCGCGCCGGAGTGATGCTGGACGAAGCCGCGCTGGGCGCGGAGCTCCGCGAGCACGCCTTCGGCGGGCGCCGCCATTCCGAGCGCCCGCCCACCATCGGCGCCGAGGTGGAGCTGCTGCCGGTGGATGCCGCCACGCGCCGCCAGGTTCCCATCATCGCCGACGACGGCCCGTGCACGCTCCCGCTGCTGCGCGCCTTCGCCGGGGGCGCGGGGTGGCGCGAGACGGCGTCGATGTACGGGATGCCGAACTGGGTGCTCCCGGACGGCGGCACCATCACCTTCGAGCCCGGCGGCCAGATCGAGCTGAGCGCGCCTCCGTTCGCTTCCGCCTCCGCGCTGCTGCGGAGCCTGCGTGGCACCGTGCGGCCGCTGATGGACGCGGCGCGCGAGCACGGGATCGAGCTGCTGAGCGTGGGGATCGACCCGCACAACGCGGTGGATGGATTGCCGCTGCAGCTGCCGGGAAAGCGCTACGTGCGGCTCACCCGCTTCATGGAGGACCGCGGCACCGGCGGCACGCGGATGATGCGGCAGACCGCGTCGTTCCAGTGCAACCTGGACTGGTGCGGCGCGGCGCCGGAGCGCTGGCGCTTCCTCAACGCGCTGGCGCCGTACCTCACCGCCATCTTCGCCAACTCGCCGGTGTACGAGGGGCGCGACACGGGCGAGCGCAGCTTCCGCGCGCGCGTCTGGCGCGAGCTGGATGGCGGGCGCACCGGGATCTTCGCCTGCGCGGACGACCCGGTCCCCGAATACCTCCACTTCGCGCTGCACGCGCCGGCGATCCTGATTCCGCACGAGCAGGAGGGGTGGCTCCCGTTCCGCGAGTGGAACGCGCGCGGCCTGGCCACGCACGACGACTGGAAGACGCACCTCACCACGCTCTTCCCCGAGGTGCGCCCGAAGGGCTTCGTGGAGGTGCGCGGCGCCGACGCGGTGGCGCCCGAGTGGTACGCGGCGCCGGTGGCGTTCCTGGGCGGGCTCGTCTACCACGAGCCCTCGTTCGCCGCCGCGCGAGAGATCGTGGGCGCGCCGGACCGCGCGCTGCTGGAGCGCGCGGGGCGCCTGGGGCTGCGCGACGAGCGCCTGGCCGCGGGGGCGCGCGACCTGTTCGCGCTCGCGCTGCAAGGCGCCGCCGCGCTCGGCCCGGACTTTCTCCACCCGGCCGACCTGGAGGAGGCGCGCGCCTTCTTCGACACGTACACCACCCGCGCCCTTTCCCCGGCCGACGACGCGCTCGCCGGCCTCGCATCTGCCGAGACGCGTGAGGCGGAGTTCGCCGCGTCCGACCGCTGAAAAAAGAGAACACGGAACGACAACGGTTTGATCACGCGCAGTGCAACCGTTGTCGTTCCCGTTCCCTCCGTTGTGGTTCCCGTGTTCTCTTTTTAGCGATCCCTGCTCCGCCGATCAGCCGGCGTGCCGCGTCACGCGTGCTTGCGCGGCTGGTAGCTGCCGACGGGCGCGCGGAAGCTGATCGCGTGAGGCGGAGTTCGCCGCGTCCGACCGCTGAAAAAGAGAACACGGAACGACAACGGAGGAAACGGAACGACAACGGTTTGATCACGAGCAGCGCAACCGTTGTCGTTCCCGTTTCCTCCGTTGTAGTTCCCGTGCTCTCTTTTAGCGATCCCTGCCTTCACCGCTCAGCCAGCGTGCCGCGTCACGGGTGCCTGCGCGGCTGGTAGCTGCCGACCGGCGCGCGGAAGCTGATCGCCAGGCGGTTCCACCCGTTGATCGCCACCACGGCCAGCGTGAGGTTCACGATCTCGGCCTCGCCGAAGTGCTGGCGGACCTCGGCGTACGCGTCGTCCGGTACGGCGGTGTGGCTCACGTTGGTGACGGACTCGGTCCAGGCGAGGGCGGCGCGCTCGCGGGGGGTGAAGAACGGCGTCTCGCGCCAGACGGAAACGGCGTACAGCCGCTGCTCGGTCTCGCCGGCGGCGCGGGCGTCCTTGGTGTGCATGTCCACGCAGTAGGCGCAGCCGTTGATGATGCTGGCGCGCAGCTTCACCAGCTCGAGCAGCGAGTGCTCCAGCCCGCTCCCCATCACGTACTGCTCCAGGCCGTACATCGCGCGGACCGCGCCCGGCGCCACGTGCGCGTAGTCCAGCCGCGGCGCATGCTCCGCGTGCTGCGCGGCCGCCGCCGCATCGGCGAGAACGTCCATGGCCGGGGCGCTGCTATCGATCGTCGCTTCCATCGTCAACTCTCCAGGTTGGGTTGATGCACCCGGGCGCCGCACGATCGCCGCGCCCGATGCATGGTAGACGCGACCCGCGCCAGCTTGTGACAGCGACTTTCGATCGGGGGGAGGATTCGCGCTCCGGCGGTTCGGCATGAGCAGATCCGCGATGCCGTTGCCGCGCCCCGAAGCCGCGGCCACACCAACGCCGGTAGTCCGCGCAGGCGGACTTCGTGTAGCCGTTGCAGCGAATTCATTCGCCCTGCCGATGCATCGACACGTTCCCACGCCCTCGGCCGCCTCCCACATCTGGCCCCGCGCGCCCGGCCTCGCCAGCTTTCGTGCCCGGCATCTCACCCGCGCACGGGGAGCGAAATGAGCGTCGTGGATCCATCGGCCAGCGCCGCGCCGGACGTGATGCGGCACCGGCCGCGGCTGCTGGGGCTGGGCTACCGCATGCTGGGCGACCTGCACGAGGCCGAGGACGTGGTGCAGGAGGCGTATCTGCGCTGGTTCCAGGCCGAGCGCGACGACGTGCTGACGCCCGAGGCGTGGCTCCTCACCGTGGTCAGCCGTCTCTCGGTGGACCGGTTGCGGAAGGCACGGACGGCGCGCGCGTCATACATCGGCCCGTGGCTCCCCGAGCCCGTCGCCACCGGCGAGCCGGCGGACCGCGGCGTGGAGCGCGCGTCCGATCTCTCCATGGCGCTGCTCATGATGCTGGAGCGCCTGGCGCCCGAGGAGCGCGCCGCCTTCCTCCTCCGCGACGTGTTCGACACCGGCTATGGCGAGATCGCGCGCATCGTGCAGCGCAGCGAGGCGGCGGTTCGGCAGATGGTGCACCGTGCGCGCGAGCGCGTTCGCGGCGGCCCCGCGCGCTTCGCCGCGCCGGCGGAGGCGCGTGCGGAGCTCCTGAACCGCTTCATGGCCGCGCTCGCGGCCGACGATGCGCAGGCCGTGCTCGCGCTGCTGGCGCCCGAGGTCTCGCTGATCAGCGACGGCGGCGGGAAGGCGTGGGCGGCACGACGCATCATCGTGGGCGCCGCCAAGGTCGCCCGCGTGATGCTGAAGCTGGAGGCCAAGGGTGCCGGCATCGTCACCACCCGCATGGTGCGCCTGAACGGCGAGCCCGCGCTGGCCGCCTTCGTGTACGACGCGCTCTATCACACCACCGCCATCGAGACCGACGGCGAGCGCATCACCGCCTTCTACCGCGTCCTCAACCCCGACAAGCTGCCGAGCCTGACGGAGCCCGTGGCGATCGAGTAGACCGGGGCGCACGCAGTCGCCCGCCCGGGCGGATGAATCCGCGGCAACGACTACACGAGGGCCCTTCGCGGACTACTTGCGCTGTCGCGGGCGCGGTGAGGGTGCGCGACACTCGTATCCTTCGGCCGCGCGGCGCCGGTCCCGTGGTGGGATCGGCGCCGCATTTTGTCGGGGGATGCGGGTCGTGCGGCGGCGGATGCATCCCGTTACACCGCAGCGGTTTGTGGGATGATGCTTAGCGTGCGACACCAAATCCCGTGGGCCGTTCCGTCCGGGAGGGGGGTTGTGCTTTTTCGCTTTCGAGGTTGAATTGGATGCCCTGTACCGCGGCGCGGCGTGCCCGCGGAACCCGATGACCAGAGCCAGGACCATGCGTTCACCGATCCGTTCCATCCACCAGAGCAGCCATGCGGCGGCGCGCCCGGAGAATCTCCGCGCGCTCGTGGCGGCCGTGCGTGGTGGTGCGACGTTCGGGAGCGGCAACCGCGTGCAGCCTGGCTCGACGGGACGCGGATTGGACAGCGATGGAGGCGGTGGCTGGAACGCGATGTGACGCGCACGTTTGCGCGCTCTCTCCGCGGCCCGGCTGCCCACCATGGCAGCCGGGCCGATGTGTTTTCGGGAACCGGCGAACTCCCGTCAGGGGCGAATGAATTCGCTGCAACGACGACACGAAGTCCGCCTGCGCGGACGACCGGCTTCGCGGCCGCCGAGCCACGGTGGCGCGGCAAGAAGCCCGTGAACCGCCGGCGGTGATGATCGCGCGGCGTCACGGCGGTCGCCGGGGAGTCGCGGAGCGACTTGGGGCCGTCGTAGCCGCGGATTCATCCGCCCCGTGAACGGCGCACACGATCGACCAATGTTCATCCCCGATGGGCATTTGCGTGAGGGATGCGCGCCCGGAGGGCCGGGACGGCGGCGACGCGCCGCACGGAAACGTCCGCCGGCGCGGATGCGGGGGCGCGGCGCCGGTGGCCCGGCGCGGTTGGCAACGGCGGTATCGTTGCCTACCGCGCGCGCAGCCCGGCCCGGAGCGCAGCGGAGGGACACGCCCAGACCCGGCAGTACCAAGCAGTCGAATCACCGGTCCGTCGATCCGGAACCACGCGCCTGAACGAAATTTCGAGAGATGCTGCTGACCATCCGCACCACGCACGCGCCGGCCACCGACCTTGGCTACCTGCTGGGGAAGAACCCCGCGCGGGCGCAGAGCTTCGAGCTGGCGTTCGGCGCCGCGCACGTGTTCTACCCCGAGGCGGGCGACGACGCGTGCACCGCCGCGCTGCTGCTGGACGTGGACCCCGTGGCGCTGGTGCGCGGCCCCGGCGGCACCCTCGACCAGTACGTGAACGACCGGCCGTACGCCGCGTCCAGCTTCCTCTCGGTCGCGCTGTCGCGCGTGCTGCGCAGCGCGATGGCGGGGAGCAGCCGCGAGCGGCCGGAGCTGGCGGCCGCGCCGATCCCGCTCACGGCACGGATCGCGTCGGTGCCGGTGCGTGGCGGCGAGGCGTTCCTGCGGCGCCTGTTCGAGCCGCTGGGCTACGAGGTCATCGCCGAGCCGCTGCCGCTGGACGAGACCCGGCCGGAGTGGGGGATGAGCCGCTACTTCGCCGTCACGCTCTCGGCCACGCGCCCGCTGAGCGAGCTGCTGACGCACCTGTACGTGCTGCTCCCCGTGCTGGACAACGCCAAGCACTACTGGGTGGGCGACGACGAGGTGGAGAAGCTCCTTCGCCATGGCGAGGGGTGGCTGCCGGCGCACCCGGCGCGCGAGCTGATCGCCCTGCGCTACCTGAAGCACCGCCGCTCGCTCGTCCGCGACGCCATCGCCCGCCTGGTGACGGACGACATGGACGACGAGGAGGAGACGCCCGAGCCGCGCGAGGGCGAGGAGCAGGCGGTGGAGCGCCGCACCTCGCTGAACGAGCAGCGGATGGCGGCCGTGGTCGATGCGCTGAAGGCGGCGGGCGCGGCGCGCGTGCTCGACCTGGGGTGCGGCGAGGGGAACCTGCTACGCCGGCTGCTGAAGGAGCCGCGGTTCAGCGAGATCGTGGGCGTGGACGTGGCCCACCGCGCGCTGGAGATCGCCGCCGACAGGCTGAAGCTGGAGCGGATGCACGAATCGAAGCGCGACCGCGTCCGCCTGCTGCACGGCTCGCTGGTCTACCGCGACCGGCGGCTGGAGGGGTTCGACGCGGCGGCCGTGGTGGAGGTGATCGAGCACCTGGACCCGCCGCGGCTGGCGGCGTTCGAGCGCGCGGTGTTCGCCGCCGCCCGGCCGGGCACGGTGATCGTCACCACCCCGAACGCCGAGTACAACGTGCGCTGGCCGTCGCTCCCGGCCGGCCGCTTCCGCCACCGCGACCACCGCTTCGAGTGGACGCGCGCCGAGCTGGCCGCGTGGGCCGGCGGGGTCGCCGCGCGCCACGGCTACACCGTGCGCCACGAGCCCGTCGGCCCGGTGGACGACGAGGTGGGCGCGCCCACGCAGATGGCCGTGTTCACCCGCGCCCTGGCGGAGGGCTGAGGCTTGTCGCGCAGCTTCCACGCGACGCACGCCGCGCGATCCCGGCTGGAGCGGGAGGATTTCTCCGACGCCGCGGTGAAGGAGCGGCGGATCGGCCGCATCCGCGCCGAGCTGCGGCAGAAGCGGAAGACCAAGCGGAGCGCGCGCCACGTCCGCCGCCGCGCCGGCCATGCGCCGACGCCCGTCGCGGCGATCCCGGTGCGCGCGACGGATCGCTCGCCCTTCGTTCATCATCCCGCGGACGAGGAGGACGTGCGCGAGCTGCTGCGCCGCCTGCCGCGCGGCGTGACGGACGGGCTCGCGGGGGTCGCGCTGCGGCTGGGCCTCGCGGCGTCCGAGGAGCTGGCGGCGGAGGACGGGTACGAGCCGGAGCGCGACCCGTTCACCGGGCGGGCGTCGTCCCCGCTCCACCCCGGCGTGTGGGGCGGTCGTCTTCTCGGCCGCTACCGCCCGTGGGCGGCGGAGATCGAGCTCTTCGCCTTCGTGTTCGATTCCGCGCGGCCGGACGCGGATCTCTGGATGCCGCTGCTGCGGGCCGAGGCGCTGGCGACGCTCGCGCACGAGGTCGCGCATCACCACGACCACGGCTGCCGCGTGGCGCGGGGGCGATGGATCGCCGGGCACGAGGAGGCGGTGGAGCGCCACGCCGAGGCGATGCAGCACCGCTGGACGCACGAGATCGTGCTCCCCTACCTCCGCGAGCGCTACCCGGACGCGGTCGCGCGGCTGGAGCGCTGGGTGGAGCGCCACGGCGGGATCACGCTGCCGCTGGAGGAGATGGTGGACGATCCACGCGCCACCGGGCGCGGCGGTCTGCTGCACGCCACGCAGGCGCTGTTCAGCATGCGCCAGGCGTTCACCTGGCTGGCCGAGGGTGTCGCGCGCGGCGAGCCGGCGTGGCGAACGAAGCTGTCGTTCGCGGCGGGGCTGCGGATCAACGACCGCTTCCACGACGCGCTGCGGGTGATCGAAGGCGTGCTGCGCGAACGGCCGGACCAGCGAGAGGCGCTGGTGCAGCGCGCCGAGCTGCTGATGTACCTGGGCCGTCACGACCAGGCGCTCGCGCTGGCCGCGGGGCTGGTGACCGGCGATGCCGCCTGCCGCGAGGCGTGGCGCGTGGCGATGCGGTCGGCCATGGCGCTGCGGCGCTGGCGGGCCGCGCTCCACGCAGCGGACGAGCTGGTGCGGATCGCCGAGGTGGAAGACCAGGCCGTGACCCTGGCGCTGCTGGACCGCGCCGAGGTGCGCCTCGCCGCCGGCGACGTCGCCGGCGCGCGTGCCGACCTGGCGCGCGCCGAGGCCCAAGGGTGGCCCGGCACGAGCCTGTTCCGCCGCATTCGCCGGCGAATCGCCGCGGCGGAATCCGGACACGAGGAGGCGGATCGACGCGGCAGGAGAGTGTGCCGGGGCTGGTGGTGGTGAACCGATGGGAGGCGTGCGATGAGCTGGAGGAAATGGCTGGGGAAGAAGGTGGCATCGGCCCCCGGCACGGATGTGCTGCGGGAGCGGCTGAAGGAGCCCACCCGCTGGCCGGGTGACCGGCTGCCGGCGCTGCTGCTGGCGTGTGGCTCCGATGATCCGGAGCTCGCGGCCGCCGCCGCGGCGGAGATCCGCGCCACGCTGCCGACCCTGCGGCCGGAGTGGCTGATCCGCATCGACGCGTGGATGCGCCACGAGCTGTGGGGGGCATACGACCTCCCCCGTTGGGTGAGCGCGGACGTGCCCCCCGCGGTGGATCACCTGCGCAGCCGGGTGGGCGATGACGTCGCCGTGCTCTGCCTGCTGTCGATGGCGCCCTCCGGCTTCGTCCGCGAGGCGGCGATCGCGCGGATCGCGGCGCTGGGTGGCGACGGGGGAGAGCTCCCCTTCCTCCTCCTCCGCTCGTACGACTGGGTGTTCCAGGTCCGCCGGGCGGCGGAACGCGCGGCGCTCGCGCGGCTCACGCCGGAGAAGCTGCCGCGACTGGTGGAGTGCCTGGGCCTCTTCGTCCGCACCGAGGCGCGCGAGCGCGGAGGCGACGTGGGGCGGCGGGCGAGGGAGCTGCTGCGCGATCCCGCCGCCCGCCCGCTCCTGCGGCTGGCGATGCAATCGGGAGATGCGCCCGCGCGGCTCTTCAGCTTCCAGCAGCTGGCGGCCGTCGAGGGCGAGCGGCCGGCGCTGGTGCGCCAGGCGCTGGCATCCAGCGACCCCGTGCTGCGCCGTGCCGCGGCGCGGATGGCGGAGGATCTCCCCGGCGCGGAGCACGCCACGCTGGCGCCGGTGCTGCTGGCCGACCGCTCGGCGCACCTGCGCACGCAGGGCGTGCTGCTCGCCGGCACGCTCGGCGGCGAGGTGCGCCCGCTCCTCCGCGCCGCCGCGGCGGACGCCAACGCCACCGTGCGCCTCTTCGCCCGGCAGGCGCTGAGGGAACGCGGCGAGACCATCGACGCCGCGTGGTACCGCGCGGAGCTGGCGGCGCGCCCGGACTCGCCCGGCGCGCTGGCCGGTCTGGCGGAGATGGGAACGCGGGAAGACGCGGAGCTGTTCGAGCGCTACCTGGCCGCGCCACGCGTGCGGCTGCGGGCGATCGCGGTGCAGGGGCTGGCGCGGGTGCGGAAGGCCGATGCGGTGCCGGCGCTGGTCCGCGCGCTGGCCGGCCCGTCGCCCCGCGTCTCCCGCGCCGCGGCGAACGAGCTGCGCACGCTCCCCGTCTCGGCGGCGGAGCTGGTGCCGCTCTTCGGGAGCGGCGTGGGGCAGGTGCGGCGCAACGCGCTGTCGCTGCTCACCCGCCGCGGCAAGTGGGAGGCGCTGATCTGGATCCTCCGCGCACGCGTGGACGCGGACCCGAAGATCGCCGCCGTCGGGGGCGGGATGCTGCAGCGGTGGATCCTGCGCTTCAACCGCTCCCATGCAGACCCGACCACGGAGCAGGCGAGGGAGGTGAAGGAGGCGCTCGCCGCATCCGCCGGCCGGGTGCCGGAAGAGGACCGGAAGCGGCTGATGGGGCTGCTTCCGCGATCGATGCGAATCACGGAGTGACCGGCGCAGGGGCGCCGGGGAAGGAGCACGAGCAATGATGAACGCACACCTGATCATCCCCACCGGCACGCAGGTGGTGCTGCGCCGCGGCGTGGCCACCGGCGCGGGCGCGGTGCTCGCCCCCGCGGGCGCCGTGGGCGTGGTGACCGCGTCGCCCGCCGACGCGACGCACGCCTACCGCGTGCGCCTGCCGGACGGTCGCGAGGTGGCGCTGCGGCGCGACGAGCTGAGCATCCGCAAGCATCACCAGACCGGGCTGGTGGGCGATCCCGGCGAGGTGCTGCGCGAGCACGACCTGTACGGCCACGTCGTCTTCCGCTGCGTGGTGGGCTCTCGGGCGTACGGGCTGTCGCACGAGGCCAGCGACATCGACGTGCGCGGCGTCTACCTCCCCCCGGCGGAGCTGCACTGGTCGCTGTACGGCGTTCCCGAGCAGCTGGAGGACAGGGAGAGCGAGGTGGTGTTCTGGGAGATGCAGAAGTTCGTGATCCTGGCGCTGAAGGCCAACCCGAACATCCTGGAGTGCCTGTACACGCCGCTGGTGCAGCACGTGAGCCCCGTCGCGGCGGAGCTGCTGGCCGAGCGCCACCGCTTTCTGAGCCGCGTGGTCTACCAGACGTACAACGGCTACGTGATGAGCCAGTTCAAGAAGCTGGAGCAGGACCTTCGCACCACCGGCGCGCCGAAGTGGAAGCACGCCATGCACCTGATCCGCCTGCTGCTGGCCGGCGTCGCCACCCTGCGCGACGGCCGTGTGCCGGTGGACGTGGGCGAGCATCGCGACGCGCTGCTCGCCATCAAGGCCGCCGGGATGCCGTGGGAGCAGGTGAACGCCTGGCGGCTGGACCTTCACCGCCAGTTCGACGCCGCCTACGCATCCACCGCCCTCCCCGATCGCCCGGACTACGCCTGGGCGAACGACTACCTGGTCCGCGCGCGGCGAGGGGCGGTGGGGTGAAAGTGCCAGGTGCTGGGTGCTGAGTGCTGAGTGCTGGGTGCTGAGTGCTGGGTGCTGGGTGCTGGGTGCGGAGGAAGGCCGAGGGTAGGGCGAGAGGTGGACGAGGAAGAGCGAAGTCAGCCTGCTCTCGCTCGTCTCTTGGCCTCTCCAAGCGCTGTCATCCTGAGGAGCGTCCACTCTGAACCGTAACTCACACCGGCGTCAGGACGCGACGAAGGATCCATGGCCGAGGCATCGCCATCGCCCGCTGACCGCACGGACTGCGTTTGGGCGAACGGCTACCTCGTCCGCGCGCGGCGAGGGTGGTGGCGGCGAGGAACGCACGGCCCGATCGGAGCGGGCGGATGACGGCACGGGAGTCCGCGCGGCGGACTTTGGGCCGTTGTAGCCGCGGCTTCATCCGCCCCCTCCCCGATGCATCGCCACAGGCCGGTGATCTACCGGCGTTAAGAAACGCTGCCGAGGCTGAAGGAAATCTACCGAGGTCGGATGAACGGAAGGGGGAGCCAGATGATGATCGACGTGAAAAAGGACGAGCGGCTCCGCGCCGAGGTGCGGGAGCATCCGTATCCGCTGCTGTTCGCCACGGTCAGCGGCGCGCACCTGTACGGCTTCGCCTCGGCGGATTCGGACTGGGACCTGCGCGGCGCGCACGTGCTGCCGCTGGCCGCCGTGGCGGGGCTGGATGATGGCGAGGCGACCGTGAAACTCGCGCACCTCCGCGCCGGCGCCGAGGTGGACCTGGTGACGCACGACGCGCGCAAGTTCTTCGCGCTGCTGCTGCGCGACAACGGCTACGTGCTGGAGCAGCTGTACTCGCCGCTGGTGGTGCACACCACGCCCTGGCACGCCGAGCTGATGGAGATCGCGCGCGGCTGCGTCACCCGCGCGTGCGTGCGGCACTACCTGGGCTTCGCCGCCAACCAGTGGCGGCTGTTCGAAAAGGAGGAGCCGCGGCGCGTGAAGCCGCTGCTGTACGTCTACCGCGTGCTGCTCAGCGGCATCCAGCTGATGCGCACCGGCCGGGTGAACGCCTCGCTCCCGGAGTGCAACGCCGAGATCGGCCTTCCCTACATCGGCGAGCTGATCGCCCGCAAGACGGCCGGGCCCGAGCACACCGTGCTGCACGACGCCGACGTGGAGTTCCACCGCGGCGAGTACCTGCGCCTGGGCCGCGCCCTGGTCGACGCGGCGGAGGCGAGCACGCTTCCGCTCGCGCCCACCAGCCGCGCAGCGCTGCACGACCTGCTGCTGCGGCTGCGGATGGAGACCGGCGCGGCGCTGGCCGCGGCGTAGCTGGGCCGGTGGATCGGGCGCCGTCCACAGGGCGGCGTCCGTCCGCTGGCGGATGAAGATCGATCCGGATCTCCCATCATCACGTGATGGTGGGAGGATCCGGATGGTACCCCAGGGATTGAAAGCAGATGACCGATTACATCGCGCGGGCGGCGGACGCCGGCGCCGACGTGGAGCGGCCGGTGCGCGAGGATGCGCCGGTGCTGCGCATCCCCGAGCTGGCGCTGGTGGCGCTCGTGGGCGCCAGCGGCTGCGGCAAGAGCACCTTCGCGCGCAAGCACTTCCTCCCGACGGAGGTGCTTTCGAGCGACACGTTCCGCGCGCTGGTCAGCGACAGCGAGATCGACCAGGCGGCCACCACCGACGCCTTCGACGCGCTCTACTTCATCGCGCGGCGGCGGCTGGCGCGCGGACGGCTCACCGTGGTCGACGCGACCAACGTGCAGGCCGCCGCGCGCAGGCAGCTGGTCTCGGTCGCCCGGGAGCAGCACGTGCTCGCCGTGGCCATCGTGCTCGACGTTCCCGAGCGCGTGTGCGCCGGGCGCAACCGCGCGCGGCAGGACAGGCAGGTGCCCCCGCACGTGATCCCGCAGCAGCACGCGCAGCTGCGCCGCTCCCTGCGCGAACTGCGGCGCGAGGGCTTCCGCCACGTCCACGTCCTCCGCTCGGTAGCCGAGGTGGAGAGCGCCGTGCTCGTCCGCGAGCCGCTCTGGTGCGACCGCCGCGGCGACACCGGCCCCTTCGACATCATCGGCGACGTGCACGGCTGCGGCGGCGAGCTCGACGCGCTGCTCCACGTGCTCGGCTACGCCGCGGGCGCCGACGGCGTCCGCCGCCACGCCGGGGGGCGCCGCGCCGTGTTCGTGGGCGACCTGGTGGACCGCGGGCCGCGCGTGGCGCACGTGCTGAAGACGGTGATGGCGATGGTGGAGGCGGGGAGCGCGCTGGCCGTGCCCGGCAACCACGACGTGAAGCTGGTGCGCGCGCTCCGCGGCCGGAACGTGCAGGTGCGCCACGGGCTGGAGACCACGCTGGAGGACCTCTCGCACGAGACGCCGGAGTTCCGCGCGCGGGTGGCGGAGTTCCTGGAGGGGCTGGTGAGCCACTACGTGCTCGACGAGGGTCGGCTGGTGGTCGCCCACGCGGGCCTCAAGGAGGCGTTCCACGGCCGCTCGAGCGGCGCGGTGCGCGAGTTCGCGCTCTACGGCGACATCACCGGCGAGACCGACGAGCTGGGCCTCCCCGTGCGGCTGGACTGGGCGGCCGGCTACCGCGGGCGCGCCGCCGTGGTCTACGGCCACACGCCCGTGGCGCGCGCGGCGTGGATCAACAACACCCTCAACGTCGACACCGGCTGCGTGTTCGGCGGCGCGCTCACCGCGCTCCGGTGGCCCGAGCGCGAGCTGGTGCAGGTCCCCGCCGCGCGCGCCTATGCCGAGTCGCCGCGCCCCTTCCTCCCCGCGCACGGGGTGGACAAGGCGATGGCGGCCGACGTGGGGCTGGAGCTGGCGGACGTCACGGGGAAGCGCATCATCGAGACGCGGCTGGCGCGCACCGTCACCATCCGCGAGGAGAACGCCGCGGCCGCGCTGGAGGTGATGAGCCGCTTCGCCGCGGACCCGCGCTGGCTGGTGTATCTCCCGCCCACCATGTCGCCGAGCGAGACCACCGCGCTCCCCGGCCTGCTGGAGCACCCGGCCGAGGCCTTCGCCTACTACCGCCGCGAGGGCGTCGCCTCGGTGGTGTGCGAGGAGAAGCACATGGGCTCGCGCGCCGTGGTGGTGGTGTGCCGCGACGAAGAGGCCGCGCGCAGGCGCTTCGGCGTGGAAGGCGGCGCGGGGATCATCCACACCCGCACCGGCCGGGCCTTCTTCAACGATCCCGCGCTCGAGGCGCAGGCGCTCGCCGCCGTGCGCGACGCCATCGGCGCGGCGGGGCTGTGGGACGAGCTGGCGACCGGGTGGCTGGTGCTGGACTGCGAGCTGATGCCCTGGTCCGCCAAGGCCCGGGAGCTGATCCGCGAGCAGTACGCATCCGTGGGCGCGGCGGCCCGCGGCGCGCTGCGGATGTCGGTCGACGCACTGCGCCAGGCGGCGGATCGCGGCGCGCCGGTGGACGGGCTGCTGCGGCGCTTCGGCGCGCGCAAGGAGCTGGTGGATGCGTACACCGACGCGTACCGCCGTTACTGCTGGCCGGTGGATTCGCTCGAGGACCTGCGCCTGGCGCCCTTCCACCTGCTCGCGTCCGAGGGCGCCGTGCACGTGGACCGCGACCACCCGTGGCACCTGGAGATGATCGGCCGCATCCGCGCCGCGGCGGCCGGCCCGCTTCTCCACCCCACCGCGCACCTCGTGGTCGATCTGGGAGATGCGGATGCCGAAGCGGCCGCCACCGCGTGGTGGGACGAGATGACCGCGCGCGGCGGCGAGGGGATGGTGGTGAAGCCGCTGACGTTCATCGCGCATGGCGAGCACCGGATGGCGCAGCCGGCGGTCAAGTGCCGCGGCCGCGAGTACCTGCGCATCATCTACGGCCCGGAGTACACCGAGCCCGGCAACCTCGAGCGCCTGCGCAAACGCGGCCTGGGCGGCAAGCGCTCGCTGGCGCTGCGCGAGTTCGCGCTCGGCATCGAGGGGCTGGAGCGCTTCGTGGCCGGCGAGCCGCTGCGCCGCGTGCACGAGTGCGTGTTCGGCGTCCTCGCCCTCGAGTCCGAGCCCGTGGACCCGCGCCTGTGACCGCGAGAGGGCGCGGGACCCGGCAATGCGTTCCGCGCCTCGCCGCATCCACGCCATTCGATTCCGCGCAGGCGGAATGCATGCCGTCGTAGCGGCGGGTTCACTCGCAGGCTGGGTAGCTACAGAACGCGATAGGATACGATTTGACCCGACGGGATCTCGTCCCGCCGGTCCGGTCCGGGGGATTCCCGGACAGCGTTGGAGTGGAGGGTACGGCGATGAGCAAGAACGAGAACCTCGGCCACGCGTCCTTTTGAGCGCACCAGCAAGCGGCGGAAGGGATACCCGTCCGAGACACGGGTGGGCCGCGGCGACCGCGTGGTGCGCGGGTGCAAGGAGCTGATGGAGAAGCTGGGCCGCAACGACCTGTGCCCGTGCGGCTCCACGCGTCGGTTTCAAGCGCTGCTGCATGCCCTCTGGACGGTTTCGACGGGGCCCCGCGCAACCACTACTTTCCGCGACTGATACGCCGGAGCGGAGCACCTTTCCCTTGCGGAAACCCGTTTCAGCAAGCAGCATAGCAGGCGCCGGAGCGCTCCCCGCGCTCCGGCGCCTCTTTCCATCATCCCCACCGCTCCACACGGACGTACCCGCAGATGCGCCCCGGATTTCGCACGCTCGCCGCCGCCGCCGCGGTGCTGCTCCTCCCCGCCGCCGCGCGCGCCCAGGCCGCCGGGGCCGACAGTGCCGCCGCTACGGCGCGGCTGTCGGCGCCGGCGGAGCCGGTGCTCGCGACGGCGCTCTTCCGCCCGCTCGCCGCTGGCGACCAGGTGCGGCTGGTGTCGCCGGGCGGGCGCTACAGCGGCACGCTCACGCAGGTCACCGCCGACAGCCTGACGCTCGCCTCCCCCGGCCGCACCAGCGCCGTGGTGCGCGCCGACGTCTCCGAGATGCGCCGGCTGGTGAGCCGCGAGTCGCGCGGCAAGACGATCGTCCGTGGCGCGGCGGTGGGGCTGCTGGGCGGCGTGGCGCTCGGCTATCTGGTCGGCACCAGCGCGGGCGGCGGCGACTGCGCCGCCGCCGACATCTCGTGCTCGCCGGGGCACGACCGCACCGCGCAGGCGGCCTTCACCATCGACGGCGCCATCGTGGGCAGCCTCGTCGGCGCCATGCTCGGCCCCACCTTCCGCCGCTCGCGCTGGGAGCGCGTCACCGCCAACGCCGTGGCGCTCCCGGCGCCCGCGGCGAGCGATCCGGTGGCCAGCCGCAGCCAGTGAACGCCATCTACACGTGACGGCCCCAAGTGGCGCATGCTACGGATGCGCCACTTGCCGCTACGCCTGGTTTTTCGTCTCTCGTGCTACACGCCCCCGGTACCGCGTCCTGGCTGCTGCGCCGCTGCGTTCCCCCGGTTCGCGTGGACGAAGAGCGCCGCCATCGCCACGAGGTTGCCACCCATCAGCGCCGTCCCCGCCCAATCGTGCCCCGCCAGGATCAGGGCCACGCCCAGCAACATCCCCATTCCGATCACCACCAGCCCAAACACCTGCCCTCGCCGCGCGCGGCGCAGCTCCTCCCGCACGACCTCCTCCTCCACCTTGCGCCGGTGCTCGCTCTCGGCGAGGAAGTTCGCCAGCAGCACGACCGGCGCCTGCCGCACGGCCTCCTTGTAGCCCATCAGGTCTTTCGGGCTGGGAAGCACCGGATCCGCATACAGATACGGAATCCCGAGCCGGTGCGGGCGGGCGGTGATCAGCGCCCGTCGCCGTGGCTCGCCATCGCCGGGTGGAGCATCGGTGCCGGGCAGCCTGATATCATCATCATCATCACTCGCCATGGGCGGCAGCATACGGCCGCGCCACGCCGTCCCAGTCTCCCGTGATGTTGTCCCAGTCCCGCGCCAGCGCCTGTTCGGGCGTGCGGGCGAGGATCTCGTTGAGCCGCGACGACCGCATGGTGCCCGAGATGTCGAAGGCCTGGACCACCGTCTGCAACAGGTCGCGATCGAGCTTGAATCGTGGAAATCGCATGATGCCCGGCTCCGGCTGAATCGTGGTTGTCGCCCCAGCTCGGCATCTACGATGTTCACGAAATTCTCGATCGTCAAGGCCCTTCAGTGGTGCAGGAGTGCACGGAGGCGACACCCAAATGCCACCGTGTGAACAGCGTATCTTCAGGCGCCTTCGGAATTTCGCGTGAACGCTGTAAATCCCGGATCCCGTGCCGCTCCGAAACGGACGCGAACCAATCGGCGATCTCTCGCCTCCGTTCCACCCCTGGAGCCGTGACCTCCGCCTGTGATAAGATGATTTTCGCCGTGGGCGCTTGCGACAGGGGCACCGGCGGCGGTAGGCTATGAATCCATCCCGAATCCATCGCTCCACCCACCGCCCGCAGCCCGGAGCCCGCCCATGGCCGATTCCACGCCGCCGCCCACCCCGCCCCCCGCTCCGCCGCCGGCGCAGGCCGCGTGGAGCGTGGTGGAGCGCGAGCCGGAGTTCCGCGAGCTGATGGGCGCCAAGCGGCGGTTCATCGTGCCGGCCACGGTGTTCTTCATCGTCTACTACTTCGCGCTCCCGGTGCTCGTGGGGTACTTCCCCCGGGTGATGGAGCACGACGTGATGGGCGACATCAACCTGGCGTACCTGTTCGCGCTCTCGCAGTTCGTGATGGCGTGGGTGGTGATGTGGCTGTACGTGCGGCGGGCGCGGCACTTCGACGCGCTGGAGCACGGCATCGTGCAGCGGCACGCGGGGAGGGTGATATGAGCGTGGCGCTGATCATGTTCGTGGCCTTCATCCTGGTGACCCTTGGGATCACCGGGTGGGCGGCGCGGCGGACGAAGACGACCTCGGAGTTCTACAGCGCGGGGCGCAGCATCACCGGCTTCCAGAACGGCTGGGCGGTGGCGGGTGACTACATGTCGGCCGCGTCGTTCCTGGGGATCGCGGGGCTGATCGCCTTCTACGGGTACGACGGGTTCATGTACTCGGTGGGGTGGCTGGTGGCGTACCTCACGGTGCTGCTGCTGGTGGCCGAGCCGCTGCGCAACACCGGGCGCTACACCATGGCCGACGTGCTGGCCATGCGCTTCCGCCAGCCCACGGTCCGCACGGTGGCGGCGATCTCCACCCTCACGGTGAGCCTGTTCTACATGATCGCGCAGATGGTGGGCGCGGGCTCGATCGTGTCGCTGCTGATCCCGCAGGTCGGCTTCACCACCGCCATCGTCATGGTGGGGCTGCTGATGCTGGTGTACGTGATCTTCGGGGGGATGCTGGCCACCACCTGGGTGCAGATCGTGAAGGCGGTGCTGCTGATGAGCGGCACCATCCTGCTGTCGATCCTGGTGCTGGCCAGGTTCGGCTTCTCGTTCACCGAGTTCTTCGCCGCGGTGGCGAAGGTGACGGGGAAGTACTGCGAGGTGGGGACGCTCAAGGACGGCGCCTGCCCCGGCGGCGCCGCGCCGGTCACGCGCGACTTCACGCAGCCCGGGCTGTACTACCACGGCCGCTGGGGCGCGCTCAGCCTGATGTCGCTCGGGGTGGCGCTGATCTTCGGCACGGCGGGGCTGCCGCACATCCTGGTGCGCTTCTACACGGTGAAGGACTCCAAGGCGGCGCGCACCTCGGTGGTGTGGGCGATGATCCTGATCGGCTCGTTCTACATCATGACCACCTTCCTGGGGTTCGGCGCGGCCACGCTGGTGGGGAAGGCGAACATCGGGGTGATGAAGGAGGGGGTGCTGGTGCCCAACCAGAACCTCGCCGCGCCATTGCTGGCCGAGAAGCTGGGGGGCGAGGTGTTCCTCTCCTTCGTGGCGGCGATCGCCTTCGCCACCATCCTGGCGGTGGTCGCGGGGCTGACCATCGCCAGCTCGTCGGCGTTCGCGCACGACATCTGGTTCAGCGTGGTGAAGCGCGGCGAGAAGCACGACGAGCGCGAGCAGGTGCGCGTGGCGCGGATCGCGGCCACGGGGATCGGCATCCTCTCCATCATCCTGGCGATCTCGCTGCGCACGCTCAACGTGGCGTTCCTGGTGGGCCTCGCCTTCGCGGTGGCGGCGAGCGCCAACGTGCCGGCGATCCTGCTCACGCTGTACTGGCGGCGCTTCACCACGCAGGGGATGGTCGCGGGGATGGTGGTGGGCCTCCTGGCCTCGGTGATCCTGATCGTGGTGAGCCCCGCGGTGATGGGGATCGACGCGCCGGGGGCCGCCACGCGCCACCTGATCCAGGCCGCCCCCCTCTTCCCGCTCGACAACCCGGCCGTGGTCTCCGTCCCCCTCGGCTTCCTTGCCGCCATCGTGGGCTCGCTGATGACCCGCGCCCGCGCCGACGAGGAGCTCTACAGCGAGCTGAACGTGCGCGCCAACACCGGCCTCGGCGCGGTGTGACCCGCCGCTGACACCCTCCCCGGCGCCGTCCCCGATCCGGCGAACGAATCGTCACACACAGATGGAGCAGGGGGAGCAGAGAATCACGGTCTCTCTGCTCCCCCTGCTCCATCCACCTGGTCCCGCGGTTGAGCCAATACGGCAACTCGAGCGGACGTCGCACCCCCGCACGTAGCACCCAGCACCCAGCACCCAGCACCCCGAACGAAAGCGCCGCCGCAGGATCGATCCTCGGCGGGGCTTTCGCATCGTGCGAGCGGCGGGCGCCGCTCAGTCCAGCTCGGGCTTCAGGCGGTGGTGGCGCAGGAAGTCCATGAACTTGAGGTACTCGGCCTGCTCCATCCCGAAGGTCCCCAGCAGCCGCTTGTAGCTGCCGCGCGACGACTCCAGCCCCAGGGCGATGATGTCGCGCACCTCGGCGCGGTTCAGGTCGCGCTCCAGGAAGGGGCGGTGCACCACCTCCCAGAAGCTCCCCTCGCCCGCGGCCATCCGCCCGCACAGGTCGGCCACGGCGGCGGCGTTGGCGGTGTTCTGCAGCTCGCGCGCGGCGATCTCCAGCGCGCCGGCGAAGTCCTCGGGGGTGATCTGCGGGCCGGTGCTGATGTGGAAGCCGGTGTCGACCACGCTCCGCACCTCGCGCACGTTGCCGGGCCACAGGTGCGTTCCCAGCGCGCGCCGCGCCAGCGTGGAGAGCTCCTTGCGGCTCTGCGCCTGCCGGCCCAGGCGGTCCAGGTAGTACTGCGCGATCAGCTCCCAGTCGTCGCCGCGGGCGCGCACGGGGGGCACGTGCACGTGCAGCGGGCGAAGCCGGTAGTACAGGTCGGCGCGGAACTTTCCGCTGGCGATCATGGGCTGCAGGTCACGGCTGGTGGCGGCCACCACGCGCACGTCCACCCGCTTCACCTGGTTGCTCCCCACGGGAACGATCTCGCCCTCGCCCAGCGTGCGCAGGAGCATGGCCTGCGCCTGCGGGGGAAGGTCGCCCACCTCGTCCAGGAACACGAAGCCGCCGTCGGCCTCCTCGAAGATGCCGCGGTGCTCGGCGGCGGCGCCGGTGAAGGATCCCTTGCGGTGGCCGAAGAGCTCGCTGGCCACCAGCTCGGTGCCCACGTACTGCGCGCAGTTCACGCTCAGGAAGGTGCGGCGGTGGCGGCGCGCGTTCAGGAACACGGCGCGGGCGAACAGCTCCTTGCCCGTCCCCGTCTCGCCGGTGATCAGCACCGGGCTGTCGGCGGCGGCGAAGCGGACGATCTTCTCCAGGGCCTGGGCGAGGGAGGGGTGCTGGCCGATCAGGACGGTGGCGCGGCGCTCGCCCCACTCGTCGAGCGACTGCTGGTAGATGGTGCGCGCCACGTCGAGCTGCAGCGCGCGGTCGGGAGAGGACGGCGGGAGGGTTTGCACTGGCATGCGGTACCGGCGAACGGAACGGGGTTTCCGTGTTGACCGCGCGGCGGGGATGCGCGCGGGCGGGTGGTGCGGTGTGCGATGGCGCTCACAATCGGCCGTGCATCCACTGGACTGCCATTGGTATCGGCGCGCCCGGGGCGCCCGACCCTCCCCGAATGTAGCGGCGAGCAGGGCTTCACCCGCTCTGCTGGAGCGGGTGCCCGCACGGGGCGAACGGCAATCTATGCGGATGAAGAGACCGGAGGCTGCGAAGCGCCCCGGGGCGCCCGGACGGTGGGAGTCCGGGGTCGAGCCTCGCGGATGACGCCTTGCGCCGAAAGTTCGACGGTGCGGCACCACGGGGGTACGGGCGGCCGGCAGGGGGGTACCCGCCGCAAGTGGTTGTCGTGTATGACGAAACTATAGCAAGGCGGCAGATGGTAGCAAGGGGGCCACCCGTCGAATGTGAAGCACCGCACCAAAGCGGTCCTCCCTTCTCTCAAACTGCACTCCGTGCGAGGCCACTCCACGGAAAAAACCCGCACGCACGCGCAGTCCGCGCTTCCTTTCGGCCACTCCCGGTCAGGCGCCACCCGCGAGGTCAACCGACGCCACGGCGACGATCGTGTCATGGATCTTCCGCAACCGGTATCCTCGCCAGGCGCGCCGACCCCGTCGATCGCCCGGTGGTGCCGCGCATCCCCACACGCACGCCGCCATCGGCACTCGCTTCGGAGACGGCGGACCGTGCCGCCGCCGGATGATCTCCCGGCGGCGGCCGGCCGGCGCTCAGGCGGCCACGGGCTCCGGGGCGCCGGCCTCGATCCACGCGGCCTCGAAGCGCTCGGCGGCGCCGGGGCCGGCGAGCTCTTCGAGCGAGAGGGCGGCGAGCGCGCACAGCGCCCGTGCCTCCGCCTCGGGACCGGCGGGGAGGGTGGCGTCGATCGCCTCCAGGTTCGCGGCGGCGGCCACCAGCATGGCGCGCAGCACGGCGAAGGCGCCGTCGGAGAGCGGCGGGGTGCCGCGGTAGTTCTGCAGGCGGCCGCCCTCGCGGTAGGCGGGGTGATCTTCCAGCCCCATGAAGCGCAGCAGCCAGTCTCCCCGGAAGCGCCCCTCGGCCGCGCGGATGCCGCGCCAGTCGGCGATCAGCTCGTCGTGCAGCGCGTTGCGCATGCTGCCGAACACCCGCCGCGTCACGTAGTGCGCGCACTCGTGCTCCAGGCGGATGGTGAGCGAGGCGCGGGCCCACGCTTCATCGCCCAACCCCAGCGCCGTGGCGGGAACGGCGCTGTACGGGCCGCTGGAGAGGAGGATGAAGCGGTCCTGGTAGAGCTCGCGGCTGGGGACCACCCGTTCGCGGAAGTGCGCGCTCCAGGCGGCGGGCCCGGCGGTGGGGTTCTCGGCCTCCCACGCGGCGCGCAGCCGGGCGACGCGTGCCCAGTCGTTGTATCCGCCCACGATGCAGGCGCCCATCGACGCGGGGACGGCCTCGGGCTCGTTCTTGCGCGTGATCGCGCGGACCAGCGTCTCGAAGTCGCCCCGCTCGCGCGCCACGATCACGCCAATGCGGCCGGCGGGCGTGGGGTGCAGGAAGAGGCGGACGCCATCGGGATCGGCGAAGGCGGGGCCGCCGCCGGGGTGCGACACGGCCTCGCCGCGCAGGGTGGCGGCGCGGTAGGCGTCGGTCGCCGCGATCCCGGGCTGGATGGGAAAGCGCAGCTGCGGCAGCACCTCGCGCAGCGCGGTGACGGCGCCGGCCTCGGCGGCGCGGGCGGCGTAGCCGGCCCAGGCCTCGGCGCAGGGCTCGTCGCCGAGCGGTGTCGCCGGGGCGCTCTCGAGCGAGAAGGCGTTCTCGGCATAGGCGAGCAGCTCGTCGACCTCGGCGCCGCGGGCGCCGTGCGCGGCCAGCGCCGCGGCGCGGAGAATGGGATCGGCGGCCATGGCGCGCCTCAGCGCTCCGCCTGGGCGAGCTGCTCGCCCAGGTAGTGGAAGGCGCCGTTCCGCACCACCGTCTTCACCATCGCCCGCTGCTTCAGGTCGCCGTCGCCGTCGAAGGCGATGGCGCCGGTCACGCCCTCGTGCCGCATCGCGCGCATCGCCCTGGCCACGTCGCCCGGGGCGGCGCTGTTGGCGCGGCGCATGGCGTCGGCCAGGACGCGCATGGCATCGTAGCCCAGGGCGGAGCCGGGGTCCGGATCCACATGGTAGCGGGCGCGGAACGCCTGCACGAAGCGCTGCACCGCGGGGCGCGGCTCGGCGGCCGAGAAGGGCGCCGGCACCACCGTGCCCTCCACCGACGCGCCCCCCGCCTGCACCAGCGCGGGCGAGCTCATGGCATCGTCCCCCAGCACCGGCACGTTCAGCCCCTGGCGGCGCGCCTCGGCCACCAGGCTCCCCGCCTGCGGCACCTGCCCGGCCAGGAAGATGGCGTCGAGCTCCATGTCCTTCCACTCGCGCAGCGTGGTGGCGAACGAGCGCGACTGCCCCGGCGCGTCGGGGTCGTACGAGGCGCGGACGGCCACGGTCAGGCCGGTGGAGGCGGCCCGCTCCTCGAAGGCGTTGGCGAGCGCGCGGCCGTAGCTGTCGCGCACGTAGTAGATGCCCACGCGCCCGTAGCCGTGCGCGGCGGCGTACTCGGCCATCTCGCGCCCGGTCTGCTGGTCGGTGGGGATGATGCGGAAGACGTTGCCGTATCCCTTGCGCGTGAGCTCGGGGTCGGTGGAGGCGGGCGCCACCATCAGCAGCCCGGCGCCCTCGTACACGGCGGCCGCGGGAACGGTGACGTAGCTGTTGAGGTGGCCGATCACGGCGGCCACGCTGGGGTCGTCGGCCAGCTTCTGCGCCACCATCAGCCCCTCGTTCACCGAGCCGTGGTCGTCTTCGCGGCGCAGCACCAGCTTGCGGCCGTGGATGCCGCCGCTGGTGTTGACCTCGTCGATGGCCATCTGCAGCCCCTCGGCGAAGCGGATCTGGTCGGCGCGCAGCTCCCACGGCCACACCGCGGCCACCACCACGTCGCCGGTCGCGGCGCGCCCCATCCGCTCGCGCTGCTCGGCGGGGGTCCCCGCCGAGCAGGCGGCCAGGGCAAGGAGTGCGGCGGCGGCGAGCGCCGGTCGAGTGCGGATCATGGTGCGGCTCCGGTTGGTGATGCCTGGTGCGTGTCGCGGGTGCGGCGCCGTCCGTCCGCGGGGGATGGAGGGCCGTTCGTCGTTCGTCGGTTTCTTCGGCGGCGGACCGGCTCCCCCGCCGCGTGTCGCTCGATCCGCATCTCCCGAATCGCCCGCCCCGGCCGCGTGACGGACCGGGATGGAGCCGGCGGATCGAGCCGGGTGCCGTCAGGCCAGCTGCCGCCGGGCGAGCTCGGCGAAGCGGCCTTCCTGCGCCATCAGCTCGCTGTAGGTGCCGCTCTGCACGATGCGGCCGGCCTCGACCACGAAGATGCGGTCGGCGTGCAGGATGGTGCTGAGGCGGTGGGCGATCACGATGCGGGTGGCGCTGAGCCGGTCCAGGCTCTCGGTGACGATCGCCTGGGTGCGGTTGTCGAGCGCGCTGGTCGCCTCGTCGAAGAAGAGGATGCGCGGGCGCTGCACGATGGCGCGGGCGATCATCAGCCGCTGCCGCTGGCCGCCCGAGAGGGTGCCGGCCCCCTCGCTGATCACCGTGTGCATCCCCATCGGCATCTGCTTGATGTCTTCGTCGAAGCCGGCCATGCGCGCCGCGGCCCAGGCGTCGTCCACCGTCACCGGCGACGAGCCCGCGATGTTGGTGAAGATGTCGCCCGACATCATCCGCCCGTTCTGCAGCACCACGCCGATCTGCCTCCGCACGGCCTGCGAGTCGAGCCCCGCCATCTCGCGGCCGTCGTAGTACACGCCGCCCGAGGCGGGCTGCTCGAAGCCCAGCAGCAGCCGCAGCAGCGTGCTCTTGCCACTCCCCGACGGGCCCACGAAGGCCACGAACTCGCCCGCGCCGATGCGCAGCGACAGGTCGCGCAGGATCAGCGGGCCGTCTTCGTTGTAGCGGAAGGAGACGCGCTCGATGTCGATGGCGCCGCTGAGCGTGCCCGGGTCGGCCTTGGCGGTGTCGACCTCGGGAAGGGTCTCCAGGATCGGGCGCGCCTGGTCGAAGAGCGGCACCACGGCCATCGCCCCCAGCAGCGCCTGCGCGGCGCCCAGCATCCCGCCCAGGCAGGTGGCGAACGACGACATGAAGCCCATGAAGTCGCCCGTGCGCAGCGGGTGGTCGCCGCCCCGGGTCATCAGCGGGAGCGCCACGGCGTACAGCACCAGCGTGGTGACCACCGGGTACGCCGCGCTGAACGAGGCGATGAAGTTGCCCACCGAGCGCGCCCGGAACTGCAGCTGCCGCTGCTCGCTGAAGCCGCGGGCCCAGATCGAGAACGCCTGCCCCTCGGCCGCGGCGGTGCGCAGCTTGGCGATGCTGGACAGGAACTGGAGGACCGAGCCGGCCAGGCGGCTCTGCAGCACGGCGATGCGGTGCTCGCTCGACATCTGCAGCCGGCTGGCGACCACGGTGATGGCGATGGCGATGGCGATCAGCCCCGTCCCCCACAGCGCCAGCGGCACGCTGTAGTGGTACAGCAGCCCGAACTGCACCAGCGAGAACACGCCGCTCAGCACCGCGGTGATGGTGGCGCCCGAGAGCGCCTGGCGGATCTGGTCGATCCCCATCACGCGGCTGGCCAGGTTGCCGGCCGAGTAGGGGCGGAAGAAGGGCATGGGAAGGCCCAGCACGCGGTCCCACACGGCGGCCTGGGTGGCCGCGCCCATCTTCCCCTCGATGCGCACCAGCGCCACCCCCATCGCCAGGCGGAAGAAGAGCGTGGCCGCGGCGATCACCAGCAGCGCCAGCGTGAGCTGCCCCAGCTGCGAGCGGTCGGCCGAGGGGATCACGTCGTTGAAGATCATCCCCGTGGCGATCGGCGGCACCAGCGAGAGGAGGGCCACCACGGCGCTCATCACCACCACCACGCCGATGTCGCGCCCGCACCCGCGGATCCCGAAGCGGAGCACGTCGCCCAGCCCCATCTTGCGGTCGTCGAAGGGGCGGTAGAAGGCGAAGGCCACCGGCTTGAGCGTGTCGGCCAGCTCCGCCGTGACCGGCACCTCGTCGCCGGTGCGGGGATCGTGCGCCAGGTAGCGGGCGCCGGGCGCGGGGATCAGCGCCACGGGGTGCTCGCCCTGGGCCACCCAGGCCAGCAGCGCGCCGCCGTCTTCCTTCCACCACCCCTCGCGCAGCACCACCTGCCGGGTGCGGAAGCGCGAGGCGCGGGCGATGGCCGCCAGCGGGTCGCGCGCCGGGGGGGCGCCGCGCTCGCGCGGGTAGGGGCGCACGGCCAGCCCCTGCGTGGCGCCCACGCGGGCGCAGGCCGACAGCAGGTGGTCGCCGGTGGCGGGGGCGTCGGCCCGCGCGGCCAGGCGCCCGGGCGTGCCGGCCTCGAGGGTGGCGGCCAGGCGGGTCATGGCGCCGCGGAAGGCGCCGCGGCCGGCGGCGGCCTTCTCGCGCAGCCGCTCGCGCTCGGCCTGCGTGGTCTCGGCCGCCATCCGGGCGATGCAGTCGAGCACCAGCGCGTGCAGCCGCTCGAGCCCCTCGAACGCCTCGCCGCGCCCCAGCACGTCGGCGGTGTCGGCCACGTCGAGCGCGCAGCTCCCCTGCACCTCCATCCAGGCGTTGCGCGAGAGCGGGGTGAACTCGCCGTTCAGCTTGAGCCCCTCGCGCCCCAGCAGGAACGACGCCCCCTCCAGGTGGCGGATCCACGCAACTCCGCCGCGCGGCCGCACGTACCTGGCCGCCCCGGGGAGCGCCGCCGCGTCGGGGGCGATCTCGTCGCACTCGGGGACGGCGTCACGCGCGACGGCGGCGCAGAGCAGCCCCACCCACCCGTCGAGCAGCGCGGCCAGCACCGGCGCCTGCGACGGATCGAGCGCGGCGGCGCGCAGGCGGATCCGCTCGACCGGGGCCACGCGGGTGCCGGCGCTCCCCACCGCGAGCAGCCCCACGGCGTGGTCCACGCGGGTGCCGGTGCCGAAGAGCACGCCGCCCTCTTCCACGCGGAACAGGTGGGTGCGCCCGCCGGCGGGGACGCCCGCGGCCAGCGGCACGGCGAACACGTCCACGCGGCCCTGGCGAACCAGCCAGCCGCCGGCGCCGGCCAGCAGGAAGGGGCGGTCGCTCCCGGCGTCGATCTCGGCCGCGGCGTCCAGGAGAAGGAACGGGGTCTGGGTGTGCATGGTCACTCGCTGGCGATCAGGCGGGCGTAGTAGCCGGGGGCGGCCGCGAGCTGCTCGTGGGTGCCGCGCTGCACGATCTTCCCCTGGTGCAGCACGATGATCTCGTCGCAGTCGCGGATGGTGCTGAGGCGGTGGGCCACGATCAGGCAGGTGCAGCCGCGGCGCCGCAGGTTGTCGTCGATCGTCTTCTCGGTGGCCGGGTCCAGCGCGCTGGTGGCCTCGTCGAGCACCAGCAGGGTGGGCCCCACGGCCAGGGCGCGGGCGATCTCCAGCCGCTGGCGCTGGCCGCCGCTGAAGTTGGTGCCGCCCTCCTCCACGCCGCTGCCGTAGCCGCCCGGGCGGGCCGCCACCTCGTCGTGGATGCAGGCGTCGCGGCACGCCTGCAGCAGCGTGGCCTCGGGAACGGTGCCGTCCCACAGGGTCACGTTGTCGCGCACCGAGCCCTCGAACATGAAGATCTCCTGGTCGACGATGGCCATCGAGTTGGCCATCACCGCGCGCGGCCACCGGGTGCGCGGCTTCCCGTCGAAGAGGATCTCGCCCGACCAGGGCTCGAACAGCCCCGAGACGAGCTTGCTGACGGTCGACTTGCCGCACCCCGACCCTCCCACCAGCGCCACGCGGCTGCCGGGGGCGAGGGAAAGGGAGAAGTTCTCGATCAGCGGCGGGTCGAGCGGCGAGTAGCCGAAGGTGACGTTCTTCAGCTCCAGGTAGCCACCCAGCTTCACCGGCGCGCCGTCGCCCTCCAGGGCGGCGCCGTCGTCCATCTCCACCACGGCGGCCGGGTCGGGCGCGGCGCGCAGCACGTCGTCCAGGCGGTTCATGTCGCCCTTGACCTCCTGCAGCGTGCCGCCCAGCGAGACCAGGCGGTTGACCGGGTTCACGAAGGCCATCATCAGCGCCTGGAAGGCCATCAGCATCCCCATGCTGAGGTGGCCGTTCATCACGCGCAGGCCGCCGAAGCCCAGCAGGATGGCCAGGTTGAGCGACAGCAGGAACTGCGGGACGTTGTTCAGCACCTGCGTGGTGAGCGAGATCTGCTGGCTGGCGTTGATCACCTTGGCCTGGTAGCCGGCCCAGCGGGCGAAGAAGTCGCCCTCGCTCCCCGTGGCCTTGAGCGACTCGATGGTCTGCAGCCCGCCCATGGCGGTCCCCATCATCTTGCCGCCGTCCTGCAGCACGCGCTGGGTGAGGTCGGTGCGGCGGCGCGACATGTGGCGCAGCACGGCGATGTTGGTGGCCGCGATCACCACCGAGAGCAGCGCCAGCCACACGTCGTACTGCAGCATCATCGCCCCGTAGAAGGCGATCACCACGAAGTTCAGCACCGTGGTGGCCAGGTCGCCCGAGAGGAGCCGGGCCACCTTGTCGTTGATGGCTACGCGGTTGCCGATCTCGCCGGCGTAGCGCTGGTTGAAGAACTGCACCGGCAGCCGCAGCACGTGCCAGAAGAAGCGCGCCGAGGTGCTGAGCGCCACCTTGGTCTCGAGGCGCAGCAGGTAGCGCTGCTGCAGCCAGGTGAGCGCGAACTGCAGCACCGCGGTCACCCCCATCATCAGCAGCAGGGGGCGCAGCCAGGCGGTGAGCCCCTTCACCAGCACGCTGTCGAGGAACACCCGCGAGAAGGTGGGCACCACCAGCCCCGGCACCACCAGCGCCAGCCCCGCCGCGATCACGAACAGGAGCGCCAGGCGCGACCCCGCCAGCCGCGGCGCCAGCGAGGCCAGCAGCCCGCGCCGGTCGCCGCCCGCCTGGAACTCGGCGGTGCGCTCGAACACCATCACCACGCCGGTGAAGCTCTGGTCGAACTCTTCCTCCGACACCACGCGCGGGCCCTGCGCGGGGTCGTTCAGCCGCACCTTCCCCTTCTCGAACCCCTCCAGCACCAGGAAGTGGTTGAAGTTCCAATGCACGATCGAGGGGAAGGTCATCTGGCGCAGCTGCGCGGGCTCCTTCTTGAAGCCCTTGGCGGCCAGGCCGAAGGTGCGCGCGGCCTTGAGCACGTTGCTGGCCTTGCTCCCGTCGCGGCTCACGCCGCAGGCCACGCGCAGCTCCTCGAGGGGCACGTAGCGGCCGTGGTGGGCCAGGATGATGGCCAGCGAGGCGGCGCCGCACTCCACGGCCTCCATCTGGAGCACGGTGGGGGTGCGCGCGGGCCTGCCCCGCGGGGCGGGCGCCGCGGCCGCGTCGGGCGGGAGCGCGGGCCGGAACCAGGGCGCGAGGGCCGTCCAGCGCCGGCGCGTGGTGGTCGCCTGTGGCATCGGGGGTTCGAAGCGGGAGCCGGGGTATGGGTGCGCGTGGCGCCGGCGGGGCGCCGCGGTTCGTCTTCGGTTCGGCCGGGAGACGGCCCGGGGCTACATCCCCGACCAGCGCCGCAGCATGGGGAGCACGGTGGCGATGGGGCGCTGCCGGTCGACCGTGACCAGCGCCGAGGCCAGGGTGCCGCTCTGGATGGCCACCGGCGGCCCGCCGGAGCTGGTCCAGCGGTAGTGGCTGGCGGTGCGCGGGTCGACCACCAGGTCGGCGTGCACCTCGTACGGCGCGCCGCCGCCCGAGAGCGCCTGCGACAGCTGGTCGTTCTTGAGCGTCATGGTCATCCCGCGCGGGGTGGCGGGGAACGAGGAGACGAAGGTCACCTTCCCCTGCATCATCCCGAACTCTTCCTGGCGCACCGTGCTGGGGGCGATCTGGATGTCCATCCCCGGCTTCACCTTCTTGCCGTGGATGGAGGGGACGTAGATCACGGCCACCAGGTTGCGCACCGCGCCGCCCGTGAGGTCGAGCGAAAGGAGGGGCTCGCCGCGGCCGATCATCTTCCCCTGCTCGGTCATCACCTCGAGGATCCGGCCGGTGTACGGCGACACCACCTGCGAGGCGCGGTTCAGGTCGCGGTTGGCGCTGGCCACCTCGAGCTGCGCCTGCTCGATCTCGCGGCGGCTGTCGGAGAGCTGGCGGCCACGCTGGTTGTCGGCCGAGAGCTGCTGCACCGAGAGCTGCGCCAGCTGGCTCTGGCTGGTGCGGATCTTCTCGCGCGTCTGCTCCACCTGCCCCTGGGTGGCCAGCAGGGTGGAGCGGGTGATCAGCCCCTGCCGCACCAGCTGCTCCTGGCTGGTGGCGCGCTCGGCCAGCCAGCGCAGCGTCTGCTGGTCGGCGGCGATCGACTGGGTGAGGTTGGCGCGCTGCTCGGCTGTGCTGCGCCCCTGCAGCACGGCGTCGTTCTGGCTGAAGCTGGCGGTGCGGGCGTACTCGGCCTGCAGCTGCGAGAGCCGGGCGCGAGAGGCGGTCAGGCGCGCGGTGAGCTCGGGCTGGGCGATCCACGCCACCACCTGCCCCTCGGTCACGCTGTCGCCCACGTTCACGCTCACGTCGGTCACCCGCCCCTCGGCGGGGCTGGCCACCTCGAACACGCCCCCGCTCTTGAGCAGGATCCCGCTTCCCGAGACCTTTTCCGAGAGCGAGCCGGCCACGCTCCAGCCGATGGCCGTGGCCAGCAGCGCGCCGATGGCGGCCAGGGCCAGCCACCCGCGGGGGTTGGTCACCTGCATCACGTGGTCGAGCTGCTCGGGCGACGAGAGCCGGTCGAGCGAGACCTTGCGGAAGACCTTGTTGTCCATCGGTTCGGCGCGGGTGCGTTGGTGTGAGGTGCGGGGCGGCTCAGGGCCGCGTGGTGAGCGCGGCCGGGTCGGCGGCCCCGGTCTCGGGGTCGAGCAGGGTGCCGGTGGCGAAGCGGATGGAGAGAAGCGCGCGCGCGTGTGCCAGGCGGGCGTCGACCACGGCCAGCTCGGCGCTGGTCAGGTTGTCCTGGGCGTAGGTCACGTCGAACAGGGTGCCGGCCGACAGGCGGTTCTTCTCGGCCTCGTGCTCCACGGCGGCGCGGTACAGCTCCACCGCGCGCTCGGCCTCGGCGAGCTGCGCGGCGCTACGCGCCAGCGCCTGCGCCGCCGCCGCCACGCCGCTGGCCGCGCGCACCCGCAGGTCGCGCTCGGCCACGCGCTGCTCCTCGGCCATCGCCTGGCGCTGCAGCAGGGCGCCGCGCGCGTCCAGGTTCCCCACGGGGAGCTGGTAGTCGACCTTGAGGGTGGCGTTCATTCCGGGAACGCTCTCGAACAGCGGGCGCACCAGCTGGCCGGCGGCGCTGGGGCCCAGCTGGTGCCCGGCGTACCCCACCTCCACCCGCAGGTCGAGCCGCGGCTTGAGGCCGTCGCGCACCCCGTCGGCCAGGATCTCGGCCGCCCGGCGCTGCCCCGCCGCCACGGCCAGGTCGGGGCGGCGCGACAGCGCCAGCTCCACCATCCGCCGCGTGTCGGCGCTGTCCACGGTCCAGGCGCGGGGCTGGGGAAACGGGGTGACGGCGGCGGGGAGCGCGGCGATCTGGTCCGGCTCGAGCCCCATCACCTGCCCCAGCGCGTTGCGGGTGTCGACCACGCGCTGCTCGGCGGCGATGCGGCCGGCGCGCCGGTTGGCCAGGGTGGCGCTCACCCCGTCGAGGTCGGCGGCGGGGCGCTCGTCGGCCTGCACCAGGCGCCGGGTCTCGTCGAGCAGGCGCGCGGTGCGCGCCTCGGCGTTGGTCATCACCTGCAGGCGGGCCTGCGCGGCCACGTAGTCCCAGTAGTCGGCGGCGGCGTCGACCACGCCGGTGACCAGGCCGTGCTTCATGCCGGCGGTGTACGCCGAAAGCCCGGCGCGGGCGGCGCGCTCGGGCGCCGACACCGAGCGCCCGCCGCGGTCGCGCAGCAGCGGCAGCACCACCGCCAGGCTCACGCTCGAGCCGGCGTCGGCCACGGGAAGGCCGGCCACGGTGGTGCGCGACACCCCCACGGTGGGGAGCAGCACCACGCCCGAGCGCAGCTGGCGCGCGGCCGAGAGCTGGTAGGCGGCGCTGCGGCTGACGGTGGCGTCGGTGGCCAGGCCGCCGCTGGAGAGCTGCGCGTACTCGCTCTGCTGCGCGCCGCTCACCGTGGCCTGCAGCTGCAGGTCGAAGGGCGCGGCGGCGCTGATCAGCTCGCCCCGGCCCCCATCGAGCCGGGCGCGGGCCGTCAGCACGTCCACGTTCCCCCGCAGCGCGCGTTCGAGCGCCTCGGCGAGCGTGAGCCCGGCCGGGGGGGCCTGCTGCGCCCGGGCGGGGGCGGCGCCGGCCAGCAGGGCGGCCAGCGCCACGCCCGCGCGGGCGGCCGGGGAAAGGGTGAATCGGGGCATGGTGTGCTCGGGTGTCGCTTCGGGTTCGGGTGCGGCGGCGCTTCAGGCCGTCGCGGAAAGCAGGAACTGCGGCATCTGCACGCGGGCCAGGCCGCCCACCACGGCCTCGAGCTCGTCTTCGGTCAGCTCCATCCCGGCGTCGGGAAGCGCGGCGGCCTGGGGGAGCTCCTGGATCTGCACCGGGACCCTGAGGGTCCCGGCGTCGGTGCGGTCTGCGGTGATCATGGCGGTGCTCACGGGGGAGGCGGTTCGGTCCAGGCGGCGGCGGTGCCGCCGGCCACCTTTTCCAGGTCGTCGTCCGACAGGGCGTCGTCCATGTCCGCCAGGTCGGGAAGGAGCACCACCGCGTCGAACGACGGGTCCTTTTCGATGAACAGGATGCGGAACCCGTCGGGAAGGCGGATGCCGAAGGCGGCGTGGATCGCGCCGCCCGGCTCCGAGAGCAGCTGCTTGCGGAAGGGGATGTCTACCCCGGCGCGGTGCACGACCGCTTCGAGCAGCTTCTCGTGGAACGGGTGGTTGGACATGCAGGTGCTCCAACGTAGGGGGATGGGGGATCGTCACGGGGACGGCGGAGGGGAGATGGGCAAGCGCCATGCGCGGCCGTGCGGGCCACGTAAGCACTGTACCCGTCGATAGATAGCAGAGAATGACGAAGGCTTCGCCCCCGCCGTTCGGGTGCCGTTGCTCTACCCGTTAGAGCCGGGGCTCTACCCCCTCCTCCTCGTGTCCGAAGGGGCCACGACGCGCGGACGTTCCGCTCCGCGCGCCCCAGGCTCGGCCGCGCGGTGCGTGCACGCCTCTCGGCCGCCCGGAGTGCAGGGGCGGAGGCCTGGCGCGGGCAAGGTTGGCGAGGCCGGGGAGGAGCCGGGGCGGCGGGGACGCGGCGGGATCCCGGGAGCACCTCCCGCTGGAAAGCAGAACCGCGTGATGGAGCGAGATGGAGCTCTACGTCAACCGGGTGATCCGCGACCGACGGAGTGTCCCGATCGGCGGCGAGCCGGATTCGCCGGGCGGGCGCTGGCCGGTGCGGATGACGGCGCCAGGGCAGGTGACGAAACGGTGGGAGGCTGCGCGCGGCGGGTGACGCAGACCGGCCCGGCTGCGTTCGGCACGATGGGCACGTGCCGGACGGAGCCGGGCTGGCGGACGGCGGAGGACGCGTGGAGTCGCCGCCTCCAACGCGAACGCGCGATGAGAAGCGTGCCGTTCGGGGGGATCAGACGACGGCGGCGATGGGGGCGGCGCCGGTGCGGGCGTTCCAGTAGCGGTGATGCAGCACCAGGTACGCCTTGGCCCGTGGGGGGCCCGCGCCGTCGATCACCAGCTTCACGTGGTTCACGCGCCGCATCACCATGCTGCGCCACAGCTGGTGCGGCAGGCGCTCGATGCCGCACCCCGGGAACCCCGCCAGCGCCGCGGCCTCGGGCGCGGTGCACAGCCCGTGGCGCACCAGCCACCGCATGAACGCGCCCTCGGCCAGCACCCCCCGCGTCTGCGCGCGCCGGTCGAACACCATCTCCAGCCCCAGCCGCGGCAGCACCTGCGCGCCCAGGTCCAGGTGCAGCAGCGCGGGGTCGGGCGCGAAGGCGCCCCGGCGGGTGCGGCCGGCGTCGCGCAGCAGCTGGCCCAACGCGTCCACGTCGCCCGGCCACCCCACGGCGCCCAGGTAGGCGGGAAGGTCGCGCGCCGCCACGTCGCCCGGGCACAGGCGCAGCACGTCGGTACCGCGGGGAAGGAGGATCCCCACGTAGTACATGCTGGCGCCGGCGGGAAGGCACCGGTGGGCTTCCACCAGGGTCGCGCGCCGCGCCGCGTCGAGCGGTCCGCCGGCCAGCACCTCGAGCGCCTCGGCGGCGAGCGCGGCGCGGCGCGCCGGCGTGCCCGCCCGTGCGGCCGCGGGGGTGAAGCCCGCGAACACGCCGGGGAGCGGCGGCGCGCCATGCGGATGGGCGCTCACGTCGAACTCCAGCCACAGGCAGTAGAGCGCGGTGTGCAGCGGCGAGCGCGGGTCCGCCCAGCGCCGCGCCAGCGCCGCCACGCGCTCCCACACCGGGTTCGCGGCCAGCGCCGGCGCCAGCCCGGGGCCGGGATCGTCACCGGTGAGCAGGCCGCGCGCGCCGGCACGCACCTCCACGATCAGATCGGGCGGCGCGGGGTGCCCGCCCAGCCGGCACTCGAGGTACGCCCACTCGGTGAGCGCGGCCGGGAGGCGCGCGGCCGCCGCCTGCGTGGAGGCGTACGCCGCCACGGGCGCCAGCGCGGCGGGAAGCCGCGGCGCCAGCACCTGCAGCGTGTCGGCCAGCGTGAGCATGAGAGGCGGGGTTGAAGATGAAAAAGGCCGGGCGGCGGATCGCGTCCGCCGCCCGGCACCTGCCGCGTACGGCGGGGCTTCTCAGTAGTCGCCGATGTACGGCGGCGGGCACCCCGGAGGCGGCTCGTACGTCGGCTGGAGGTATGTGCCGCCGCCGGCGACCTCTTCGAGACTCTCGTCCGACAGCTCGGCGTCGGTGTTTTCCGTGTTTTCCTTCGGATCGACCTGCGACATGGGCGGGCTTTCTTCGGGGGTGGTGCCGTTCCGTGCCGCGGGCGCGGCGCCGGCGGCGCGACGGGGGGGCCAGCACTCCCCGCCACCGGAGCAACGGCCATACCCCGCCCCTCTGCCACGACAAGCATTTGCGGGACAACCGCTTGGCTGTTTTCACCCGGCGCGGCGGCGGCGCGGCGGCGAACACCGGCTCCATCCGGTAGAGCCATCGCTCCATCAAGGCGGCGCCCTACCGTGATCGGCGGACGGCCGGGGCGACCGGCGGGGAGTGCGGCGTTTTGCGTGGCGATCCGGGCCGGCCCTGGCACCAACGAAAGGAGCGGGGCGGCCTCCCTGGCCGCCCCGCTCCCGTCCGTCTCCTCCGCCCCGTTCAGTCGAGCGCCCGCGACGGATGCGGGGGGCCGCCGCGAAGCGCCATGGATGTTCCCTGCGTCAGGGGCAGGGCCTCCGCGCCGGGGCCGCACCCGGGTGCCAGGTCGGGGAGGACCAGCGTGGCGACACCCATGTTCTCCACGAAGCGCACGTTGAAGTCCTCGGGCACCGGCCGGCCGAAGTGCAGGCTCAGCGCTTCGCGCGGAGAGGTGAGCAGCAGGTTGCGGAACTCCCGGTCGGTGGCCGAGCGCGCCAGCACCGATTCCATCGCCTCACGCGCCTGCGCCTGCGGATCGGCGCCGTGGGTGCCCGCGGCGTGGGAGTTGGGATCCATTGAGAACTCTGAGTTTGCGGTGGGGCGAAACGGGGCGAAGCGGACTGCAGGCGTGAACAAGATGTCCATCGTGGCAAGGGCAATCGCCATGCCGCACACCAGGTCGTTGTGGCACAACAAGATCGCGACCGGACGTCCGTGGCGGCGGCGGCCGGGTGCTGCAAAATAGAGCCTGCACTCGCATCGAAACGCAGCATCGCCGGCCGGCGTGGCGCACTCGTCTTCCACACACCCGCTCGCGCAAGCCCGCGCGCGCGCACGAGAGCGGGAGGAACGAGGAGGACGGAGGGTCTCTGCGTCCGTGCCGTTCCGGCATCTGCCCGGGCCGTCGCCCGGGAGCCCGGCGGGGAGTTGGATCATCATCCGTCACCCATGTCCCCCGTGGCCGGTGCGACGAGCGGGCGCGTGAATGGAGCCGTGCCGGGCAGGCAGAGCAACGTCTCTATGTGGTAGAGCGGTGGCTCCACTCCGCGCCCGCCGCGGCGATCACGCTTCTTCATAAACCGTTTTACATCCAATACTTGCGGGGCTCGTGCCAATGGGTACGGCCGTTGCCTTGGTAGCGGGCCGTCCAGGCGATGCCGCGAACCGCCATCACCGGAACCCGACGCCCGATGCGGCCAGGGTGATGGCCACGCGACGACCGCCGCCCCGGCACCAACGGCCGGCCCCCCGGCCTTCAGCGGACCTGTAGCCAACGCAGCGCCCCGCAACCACCCACTCCACACCTCGGAGGCTCCCATGCAGCAGTACACCGACCAGGCCGATTCTCAGTTCGCCGCGCAGACCGACGAGACCATGCAGAAGCTGCTGGGCCGCTCGGCCACCGACGCCGACTTCCGCCGCAAGCTGGTGGAGAGCCCGCGCGCCGCGTTCGCGGAGTTCACCGGCCGCCCCGAGTCGGAGTTCGAGAGCGTGAACATCCGCTTCGTGGAGAACACGGCCCAGGCGACCTTCGTGCTCCCCGCCGCGGTCGACACCTCGGCCGAGCTGTCGGAGGCCGAGCTCGAGGCGGTTGCGGGCGGCAGCGACCCGATCCTGGGCGGCGCGCTGCTGGTGGGCGCCATCCTGACGGCGGCGCTGATCGGCGCCGACCTGGCCAAGAAGTAATTCGCCGGGTGCCCCCGCGCCCGATCGCAGAACCGGCGCGCCGGCTCCCCCGCCGGCGCGCCCCCCGCTCCCGACCGCCAATCCCGAACCTGGAGACACCGCAATGGACCGCAACCGCATCGCCCAGCTCGTCGCCGAGAACCCCGAGATCCTGGACCAGGCCCGCGAGCGCATGCAGGGCGTGCTCAC
>Ga0247773_1000090_pt1 | contig 41202 bp, 31 predicted proteins | sample UWRJL092311B6_FD_179934 | JGI IMG/M metagenome (GOLD analysis project Ga0247773, IMG submission 179934) | Plant litter microbial communities from Arlington Agricultural Research Station in Wisconsin, United States - UWRJ-L092-311B-6 | ecosystem: Environmental > Terrestrial > Plant litter >... | reverse complement strand
CGCCGGGTACGATCGTACAAACTGCGCAACAACCCTGCCGATCCGCCGATCTGCCGGTTGCGACAGGTCGTGCAGGCGGTCGGTGCGTGCCCGGACAGCCGCCTGGTGCCGCCTACTGCGTCGGGAGGTCGTGCTGGGGGCCGCTGCCGGAGAGGATCACCACTGCGTCGTAGCCGTACAGCACCTGGAGCGTTTCCGCCGGCAGGGTGCCCAGCCGCGGGATGCGGGCGCGGATGGGGCGCAGATCCAGCACCGTCCACCGCGCAGGGTCCGCCGCGGCATAGAGCGGCATGGCCCACGGCTCCACCTCCACCGGCGCCTCCACCGAGCGAAAGACGCGCGGGTCCACCACGGCGTGCAGGGTGCCCGCGCCGGGCAGCATCAGCACGCCGAACGAGTGGCTGCCATTCACGTCGGCGATCTCCGACGCCAGGGTGCCGAGGTCGAACACGTCGGTGAGGGTGCGTCCGCGCAGCATGTGGGTGGCGCCGAACTTCATCATCACCCGCGGCATCCGCCCGTCGCCCGCCCTGGCGGCATCCAGGTAGTGCATGAGCTGCTGCTTGTTCAGCCGCGCGCGCTGCAGGTTGGAAAGGTACCCCTCTCCCCGCCCCCAGTACGCGTTGATCTGGCGCGTGGTTTCCATCAGCCGGATGATGCGGTCGGCCTCGGAGCCCGGCTCGGGCGCGTAGGCCGCCCGCAGCGGCGCGTACACGTCGTCCGCGCCCCCGAACATCATCAGCAGCCCGGGGTTTTGCGTGGCGAGCGCCTGCCGCAGGGCGCTGTCCGCGCGCGCGATCACGGCGTCGGCGGCCGCGCGGGCACGTGGCGTGGGGGCGATGTCGCGCAGCCGGCGCAGGGTGTAGCGGTCGGCCACGATGTCGTAGTCCAGCCCCCACAGCACGTCCTGGCGCCCGCCCGCCGCCGCGATGACGGTGCGCAGCAGCGCCGCGTCTTCGCGCCAGTTGTAGAAGAGCGCGCCGGGAAAGTGCTCGCGTCCGAACGCGGCGTACGCGGCGCCGTTCGCATCGGCCAGCACCCGCCGGTTGAGCTCCGCCGCCAGGAACTCGCCCGTCTCGATGGCCAGGTGGCGGTACCCGGCCGGCGCGAGCTCGCGGAACAGTCCCGCCACTACTCGTGGGACCTCGGCCACCCCGTGCTCCTCACCGATCAGGAAGAACTGCGCGTCGCGCCCGGCGGTGAGCAGCAGCTCGGCGCCGGGGCCGGAAAGGCGTCCGTCGGCGCCGGCCTGCATCGGGTGCGCATTCGCCCGCAGCAGCGCCACCAGCGAGTCCTGCGCGGCCAGCGGTGCCGTGGAAAGCGCCAGCGCGGGCAGGACCGCCGCCATGCGGCGCCGCCATGGGCGAGCTCGGGCGTTCATGAGACGATCCTGAAGCACGTCCGCGGTCCGGGAGCGAGTTGGGAGCAGGGTCATGGGATCGGGGGGAGGAGGGATTCGGGGGACGAGGAGCGGTTCACCGCGACCGGCGGTCCCGGAGAGCAGTCGCGGCCGAACGGCGGGGCTGTCGCCAGGAGAACGGAGCAACGCTCATCGTAGTCGCTGATGTTGTTCCCACCAGCGTTCCGCCGTTCCTCCGGAGGGATCGGAGCAGCGGACGGCGGAGCGAATGATTGCGGGGGAGGGCCGTGGATGCCAGCGCTTCACGCTTCGGCGTCGCGTCTGATTACGTTGGCCGGACCTGGCCTCGGGTGGATCGAATCAGGGGCGATCTCGGGTGGCGTCCCTGGGATCACGATGGATGCACAATCCATCGGCGATTCGGTATGAGTCTTCCACCGGGATGACATCGACCGCGTTCGTTGTAATTCACAGCCGACTGCGGAATCGGTATAACTCATCCACTACCCCGCCGCGCTCGCCACCCGAGCCCATGGCCGATCACCCGGCGGCAGACAGTCGGTAGGCCGTGCGCTCTGTTGCTGCGGGCTGCGGGTTCACCCGTCTTCGTAGAGGCCCGGGCCCCCGACGTATGTAATCCCTCTCCCGCACCGCGCGGAAGAGGGATTCACGTCATCCATGCCGAGCCGCCACGCCGGACGCTACCGCGCCTTGCCGGGCCCGGCCGCGCCGCCGCCGCGCTTCTGCTGGCGCTTCTGCGCCTTCTTCATCTCGCCCTGCATGTACTCCATCGCCTTCTGGCGCTGCTCCAGGTGGCGCTTCATGTGCTCGCTCTGCTTCAGCTTGGCGCCCTCGGGGCCCTTGTAGCGCGAGCGGCTCATCAGCTTGTTCACCACCCGCAGCACCGGGCCGGTCAGATACTTCACGATGAAGGCCTGGGTCTTCTTCCCTTCCTTCTCCAGGTGCTGCACGGCAAAGGGGATCGCCTGCACCTGGTCCTGAACGGTGCGGTGCATGTCGGCGGCGGAGCGCTTCTTCTTCTTTTTCTTCTCGGCCATCGTTCACCACGGGCACAAGGGGCCCGCATCGGGGGTCATGCAGGGCCGCGGGAGGCATCCCACGCCCGGAAATGTGCGTTCGTTCCAGTTGCCCCGGCGCCGCCCCGGCGGTACGATTCCAGGCTACGCGGAGTCTCGTTGGATTTAGCCGTTCGCCGCCCGCCGCGCCACCCCTCGCGCACCACGCCCGGGGTCGCGCGGCAGCCCGGCGTTGGCGGCCCATCCACCGCCCGCGAGCTTCGCGCCACCGGCACCGTGCATTCGCAGTCCTTCGGAAGATCAGCCGCGCTCCCGTGAAAATCGCCCACCTGGCCGACCTGCACCTGGGGTACCGCGCGTACCACCGCATCACCTCGCGCGGCGTGAACCAGCGCGAGGCCGACGTGACCGACGCCTTCCGGCGCGCGGTGGCCCGGGTGGTGGAGCTGCGCCCCGACCTGGTGCTGGTGGCGGGCGACGTGTTCCACACCGTGCGCCCCTCCAACACCGCCATCGCCGAGGCGTTCCGCCAGTTCTCGGTGCTCTCCGAGCGCCTGCCGGACACGCCGGTGGTGATCATCGCCGGCAACCACGACAGCCCCCGCAGCGCCGACACGGGCAACATCCTCTCGCTCTTCCGCGAGATCGAGAACGTTCACGTGGTGTTCGAGGAGTGCCGCCCCGTAAAGCTCCCGCAGATCGAGACCTCCGTCCTCTGCCTGCCCCACGTGTCGCTGGCGGTGGACCACGAGACGGTGATGGAGCCCGACCCGGCCTTCAAGCACAACGTGCTGATGCTGCACGCCGAGATCACCGGCAACGACGGCGAGCCGCGCTACCGCAGCGAGTTCGGCGGCGCGCAGGTGCCCGAGACGGCCATCAGGCCCAACCGCTGGACCTACGTGGCCATCGGCCACCACCACCGGCCCGCGTCGCTGGCCCGCAACGCGTGGTACTGCGGCGCCATCGAACGCACCTCGGCGTTCATCTGGCAGGAGACCGAGCCCAAGGGCTTCCTGGTGCACGACACCGGCACGGGCGACACCGAGCACGTGCCGGTGGAGACGAGAGCCATCCTCGACCTGCCCAAGATCGAGGGAAAGGGCCTCTCCGGGGCCGAGGTGGACGAGAAGATCCGCCATGCGGTGGAGCGGATCGAGGGCGGCGTGCGCGGCAAGATCATCCGCCTGGTGGTGTTCGACGTGCCCCGGCAGGTGGTGCGCGAGCTCAACCACAAGCGCATCCGCGAGTGGAAGGCCGAGGCGCTGCACTTCCACCTCGACGCGCGCCCGCCCGAGACCCGCCGCCGCGCCCCGTCTGGAGCGCCCGTGCGCCGGCTCACGCTCAAGGAGCAGGTGGAAAGCTGGCTGGGGCGGTGGACGCCCACCCGCGAGGGGGTCACGAAGGAGCGGCTGGTGGAGCTGGGCGGCGAGTACATCGAGCGCGCGGCGGAGGCCAGCTGACATGCGGCTGAACTCCCTGCGCCTGCGCAACTTCCGCCAGCACGCCAACAGCGAGATCCACTTCCGCCGCGGGCTCACCGGCATCATCGGGCCCAACGGCGCGGGGAAGAGCACGATCCTGGAGGCCATCGCTTGGGCCATCTACGGCGCGCAGGCGGCGCGGGGGACCAACGACACCATCCGCTTCACCCGCGCGCAGGCGCGCTCGCGGGTGGAGGTGGAGCTCCAGTTCGCCCTGGGCGAGCAGGAGTACCGCGTGGTGCGCACGCTCAACAACGCCGAGGTGTTCCTGGACGGCGGCGCGCAGCCGGTGGCGGCCACGCTGGGCGGCGCCACCACCTATCTCCAGTCGCGCCTGGGGATGACGCGCGAGGAGTTCTTCAACACCTACTTCACCGGGCAGAAGGAGCTGCAGTTCCTGGCGGCCATGGGCCCCGCCGAGCGCGGCCGCTTCCTGAGCCAGGTGCTGGGCTACGAGCGGCTGCGGCGCGCGCAGGACCTGGCGCGCGAGCGCAAGAAGGAGCTGCGCGCCGAGATCCGCGTCCTCCAGAGCACCCTGGGCGACATCCACGAGCTGGTGGCCGCGCGCATCGAGGCCGAGAAGCGCGTGGCCGGCGCGCTCGACGCGTGGAAGGCGGCGCAGGAGGAGACGGCCGAGGCCGCCGCGGCGCTCAGGGCCTCGCTCCCGCGCTGGGAAGCCGCGCAGGCCGCGCGCGACCGGCACCGCGAGCTGTCGCACGCCATCGACACCGCCGAGCACGACCGCGCCGCCGCCCGCCGCGACGTGGACCGCGCCGAGGCCGGGCTCAAAGCCGTGGCCGACGCGGAGGCCGCGCTGGCGCCGCTCCGCGAGGCGCTGGCCGTGCTCCCCCAGCTCAACGACGAGTGCGAGCGCTGGGAAGAGCTGGCCCGCAAGGAAGAGCGCCGCAAGGCGCTGGCCCGCCAGCTCCATGAGCTGGTGGCCGAGCTGGAGCGCGGCGTGGAGCGCATGTCGCGGCTGGAAACCGCGCCGGGGCTGGAGAAGAAGTACGCCGGCGAGCTGGAGCGGATGCGTGCCGAGCGCGACGAGGTGGCGGCCGAGCTCGAGGAGAAGAAGAACGCCTGGCTGCGCGACCGGCAGGACGCCGAGACCAAGCTGCAGACCTTCCGCGACCGCGCCCGCGAGCTGCAGGAGCAGATCCGCCAGATCCGCGAGACGGGCCCCGCCGGCGCCTGCCCCACCTGCGGCCGCCCCATGGGCGCCGACTACGAGCGCCTGCTCGACCAGTTCGAGGACCAGTTCCAGGAGGTCAAGCAGGACGGCGTGTGGTGGAAGAGCCGCTTCGAGCAGCTGGCCGACAAGCCCGACGAGGTGGCCGAGCTGGAGAAGCGCGACCGCGCGCTGAACGAGGCCATCGAAGACCGCGCCAACAAGTACACGCGCTGCCAGGCCGCCGTGCACGAGCTGGAGGGCCTGCGCGGCGACCGCGCCACCCGCGAGCGCCGCCGCGACGACCTGGCCGACGAGCTGGAGGCGATCCCCGGCGGCTACGACCGCGCGCTGCACCAGCAGGTGTTGGCGGTGGTGAAAGACCTGCAGCGCCGGGAGAAAGATGCCGTACGGCTGGCCGAGACCGCGGACCGCCGCGCCGAGTGGGATGGCGAGCTGGCCGAGGCCCGCGCGCGCGAGGCCGCCGCCGTGGAGCGCCATCGCGAGACCTCCGCCGAACGGACGGCGCTCGGCTTCAGCGACGCCGAGTTCGCTTCGGTGAAGGAAGGCTACGACCGCGCCGTCAATCGCCACCGTGGCTGCGAGCTGCGCGAGACCGAGCTGAAGGGCTCGGTGGCCACCGCCGAGCAGACACTGCAGGTGGCCGGGCGAGCCGAGGCGCAGTACCACGAGCGCGCCAAGGAGCTGGTGGGGCAGAAGCGCGAGCTCGACCACCTCGACGAGCTGGACGATGCCTACACCGAGCTCCGCGGCGACCTGAACGACCAGGTGCGCCCCGAGCTTTCCGAGATCGCGTCGATGTTCCTGGCCCAGCTCACCGACGGCCGCTACACGTCGATGGAGATCGACGAGAGCTACAACCTGATGGTGATGGACGAAGGCGAGGAGAAACCGGTGATCAGTGGCGGCGAGGAAGACGTGGCCAACCTGGTGCTGCGCCTTTCGCTCTCGCAGATGATTGCCGAGCGCGCCGGCCACCCGCTGTCGCTGCTGATCCTGGACGAGGTGTTCGGATCGCTCGACGTGGCGCGGCGCGACAACGTGGTGCAGCTCCTCCACAACCTGGAAGACCGCTTCGAGCAGGTGATCCTGATCAGCCACATCGAGGGGATTCGCGAAAGCCTCGACCAAGTGCTGCGCGTGGAGTTCGACGAGCGCACCGGCACCTCCGTCATCGTGGAGGAAGACGTGAACCCCGCCGACCCGCTGGACGTGGCGGCGTAGGATCGACCGAACTCGACCCAGGAGCCCGATCCGCGGGTTCTGTGGGGATTTGCGGCTGAAGCCGCGGCTACGACGGCACGCAGTCCGCCTTCGCACGCTTCAACCGCGGCTCGTTCCGTTCGTAGCACACGCACTCGCGCACTTCGCACTCACGCACCTGTTCGCAGGTTCCTCCGCCGCCGCCGACTCCCCGCCGCATGCCCCAACCGACGCCGTCCGCCCTGGCCGAATTCCCCGTTGTCGTGGAGCTGCCGGTGTTCTGGGGCGACATGGACGCGTTCCGGCACGTGAACAACATCGTGTACTTCCGCTACTTCGAGAGCGCGCGGATCGAGTACCTGGAGCGCATCGGCTTTCGGCAGGAGATGGAGAACGGCGGCATCGGCCCCATTCTCCATTCCACCCAGGCGCGCTTCCGGCGCCCCATCGAGTGGCCCGACACGGTGATCGTGGGCGCGCGGACGACGGAGGTGGGCGACGACCGCTTCACGCAGGAGTACCGCCTGGTCAGCCGCGCATCGGGCGAGGTGGCCGCGGAGGGCAGCGCCGTGCTGGTGGCCTACGACTACCCGAATGCCCACAAGGCCGCCCTCCCCCCGCCCGTCCGCGCCGCCATCAGCGACATCGAGTACCGCGCCGTGGGCTGACCCCCGCCACGGTTGAAGTCCGCGGAGGCGGACTGCGTGCCCTTGTAGCCGCGAGATTACTCGCATCGTCGAGTTAGGCTGAAACGTCGAAGGGGGACCGGATTCGCTCCGGCCCCCCTTTCCCATCGTCCGATCCGCCGCCGGTGATCAGGGCACGTAGCGGTCGCCCACGGTGGGGTCGTCCATCACGTACACCTCGCGGGTGACCTCCAGCGTCACCTCGGGCGCCGGCTCGGCATAGTCGGCGCTGAGGGGCTGGGCGTACGCCGGCTCGGCCGTGCGCGGCGTGGCGTACGGCTGCTCGGCGTAGCGCGGACGGCCGTGGATCTCCACCTCCACGTCGTCATCGTCCACGCGATCGCCGCCGCGGCCGCGCACGCCATCCACCAGCTCGCGGCCGCGGCGTACCAGTCCGTCGGTCATGCCGTTGGCCACGGCCCACCCCACCGCCACCGCGGCCAGGGCCAGACCCGTGCGCACCGGGTGCAGCGACGCCGCGGTGTAGGCGCTGTGCCGCATCACGTAGCCCGGCTGCTCGCCGCGGGCGCGTCCGGTGCGGGTGGGCGGCGCCCACAGGGTCTCCTCCTGCGGGATCGAGCTGGGACGGCTGCGCTTCTGCTGCCGGAACATCCCCTGGTTCATCGCGTCGGCCACGCGCGGCGCGGCCTCGCCCACCATCGCCATCATCCGCCCGCCGCCGCCCACCGTCACCGAGCGCCGCGGGTTGGCCGCGCAGTGCACGATGGCGCGCGCCACCACCTCGGGCACGTACACCGGGTGCGGGTGGCGCGGCTCGGCGTCCATGTAGTTGGCCGCGTGCTGCGGGAACGGCGTGTCGATGGCGCCCGGCTTCACCAGCGTCACCTGCACCGGCGCGCTCTGGTGCTCCAGCTCCACGCGTAGCGCGTCGGTGAACCCCTTCACCGCGTGCTTGCTGGCGCTGTAGTGCCCCTGCAGCGGGATGAAGGTGTCGCTCACGATGCTGCCCACGTTGATCAGCGCCCCGCCGTTGGCCTTCAGGTACGGCAGCGCCGCCAGCGAGCCGTTCACCACCCCCCAGTAGTTCGTCTCGAACATGCGGCGCGCGTCGTCCAGCGGTACGTCCTCGATCATCCCGTAGATCGACACGCCGGCGTTGTTGATCCACGTGTCGATGCGGCCGAAGGCCTGGATCGCCACCTCGGCCAGCTCCATCAGCGTCTGCATCTCGGCCACGTCGCCGGCGTGCCACTCCACCTTGGCCCCGCCGCGGATCAGCTCGGCGGCGATGCGCGCCAGCTCGGCCTCGTTGCGCGAGTTCAGCACCAGGCACGCGCCGCGCCTGGCGGCCAGCTTCGCCGTGGCCAGCCCGATCCCGCTGTCGGCGCCGGTGATCACCATCACCTGCTCGCCCACCGGCTTCAGTTGCACACCCATCTTCTTTCCTCCCACGCAGTTGGACGTTGCGCTCCAGAGGCGGAAGGACGGTTGCAAGCGGTGGGCCGGGGGCGAGGCACCCGAAGCGGTGCGGGAGCGCGGCCGAGACAGATTTACCGTGCGGTCCTCCAACAAGCTGATCACCGGTTGATGCCTCCAATGTACCGCCCTTTATTTGAGGGCATGGAACTCGACCATCTTTCCGCTCTGCTCGGATCCCAGGCGCGGGCTCGCCTCCTCGCTCACTTCGTTGCGAACCCCGAGTCGCGCCACCACATTCGCGCGCTGGAGCGCCTGACGGAGATCGGCACACGATCCCTCCATGCGGAGCTGGCGCGGTTGGATAGGATGGGGCTCGTACATCGAGAGCGTGAGGGGCAGCGCGTGGTGTACGCCCGCTCGGGCTACTCCGCCGAGTGGAGCGCAATCGAGCGGCTGGTGGGCACGTATGGAATTCCCCTGCTGCTGAGGGCCGCCCTCTCGGAAGTGCCCGGGGTGAAAGCGGCATTCATCTTCGGCTCGCTGGCGCGCGGCGACGCCCGCCCCGACAGTGACGTGGACCTGCTCGTCTACGGCGACGAAATCGCCGACGGCGACCTCGGACGCGCCACGCTGGATGCGGGTGTGGTGCTGGATCGTCGCCTCGACGTGAAGGACTACGACACCGCCCGATTCATTCGCGACAACGCTCCGGGAAAAAGCTTTCTCCACCCGGCGCTCGCCGGGCCGAAAGTGTGGCTGGTCGGCTCCGAGGACCGTCTCCCTCTCGATGCGCGCAGGGCAGCATGACGAGCCGCATCTAATCGTGGATCGATTCGGGGTGGCTCGCCCGATGTCCGCTACCGACGAAGAGGTCACCGGCTTGCGGAAGAAGTCGGTGGCGGCTTTGCGCGATGCGGCGCACGACGTGATGAGCGTGGACGGCCGGTCTCGGGCGTGCCTACGACGCGGGCCGTATTGCAGCCACGGCTGTGGTGCGATGCCCCGAGCTGCGCGTCCGCGCTCAGAACCACCACGAGATGGTGCTCAAAGCGGCAGGATTGCTGGGTGGCGCAGACCTGGCCCACGCGCTGGATGAGTTCGACCGGGTGCGTCACATGCGGGCCGAAGCCGAGCATGGCTGGGAGGTTATCCAGTCGGACGAGAGAGTCGACCGCGCGCTGACGCTAGCCAGGCGCGTCCTCGTCCAGTGCAGGACTGCCTTGCGGTCCTGTCGTCCCTCGATCGCGGAACGCTTCCAGCCGCCCGATTGAGGCTGTCGCCAATCCATGAACGAAGAAGCCCCGGCATCGCTGCCGGGGCTTCTTCGTGTACCTCACCTCCCGCGGCGGGTCAGGTGCCCACTGCGTTGCGGGTGACGGTCAGGTTGATGGGGAAGCCGAGCGACTGCAGCTCCTCGCCCGCGTAGGTCCGCACGTTCCCGGCCTGGTCGGTGATGTCCACCGACGCCTGCCAGGTCCCGGCCTCCGCGTTCGGGTCGAGCGCGACCGGGCAGGTCCAGGTGCCGTCCACGCCGGTGCCCGCCACCATCGTGCAGCTGCCCGCCGCGTCGAACCCCGAGGGCGCGGTGAAGTGCGCCGCCACCTCGGCCACGCCCGACACCGAGTCGAGCGCCCGCACCGTGGCGGTGATCACGGCGCCCACCGAGTCGGCCACCACGCCGGCCGAGTCGACCCGGGCGCCGGTGGAGTCGGTCACGTCCACCGAGTCGGGGGTGAACGAGAAGCCGGCGATGGACGGCGGCAGCGAGTCCTGCGTGCTGGTGACCAGCAGCGTGCTGGCGAAGCCCATCCGCTTCAGCTCGGCGCTGTCGTAGAAGTGCGAGTTGCCGCGGCGGTCGGCCACCTCCACCCCCACCGTCCAGGTGCCGTCCTCCACGAAGCGCGGCACCACGATCAGGCAGCGGAAGCTGCTCCGGCCCGCGCTGTCGGCCAGCAACCCGCAGGGGTCGCCGGTCAGCCGCTGGTTCCCCGAGGGGCTGGTGACGAGCACGATGGCCGAGGCCACGCCGCTCACGCTGTCCAGGGCGGTCAGGTTGAACCGCACCGAGTCGGCCGCGCTGCGCACGTCCACCGTGTCGGGGCTGAAGGAGAACGCGGTGAGGGTCGGCCAGGTGGTGTCGGGGTTGGTCTGGCCGCCGGTCACCCAGATGGCACGCGGGAAGCCGGCCGAGCGCAGTGCCAGGCTGTCCAGCACGATCTCGTTCCCCGCGAAGTCCGAGGCGCGCAGCTGCGTCAGGCTCCAGGCGCCGGGCTCGGCGAAATCGGGGAAGGTCACCGGGCAGTTCCAGACGCCGCTCGCGTTGTTCCCCGACAGCAGCGTGCAGCCGCCGACGCTGGCCCGCCCCGCGCCCGAGATGCTGGTGAACACGCCCCCGATGGTGATCCCCTGAACGCCCGTGCCCCGGTCGCTCAGCGTCAGCGTGAGCATCGCCTGCGTTCCCGAGTCGGCACCCACCGTGCGCGGGTTGATGGACAGGGCGGTGAGGAGCGGCGGGAGCACGTCGCCGCCGCGGCTCGACACCACCGTCACCTGCTGCGAGCCGAAGCGGTTGCCGTTGATCGCGCTGACGAAGGTGGTGCCCACCCCCACGCCGGTGATGCGGCCGGTGGAATCGACCCGCACCACGTTGGTGTCCTGCGCGAACCACGACACGTGCTGGTCGGCCGCGCCCGCGCCGGTGGCGGTGCGCACCGTGGCGGTCAGGTGCATGGTGTCGCCCGGCAGCAGGAATGGGTGCGGGGGCGCCACGTCCACCCACCCCGTCTCGTTGGGGAGCGTCACCTGCACGAACACGGTGAACACGAACGTCTCCACCGTGCCGGGCACGTTGAACGCCCACCGCTTCGGCGCCGACACCTGGTACGGCTGCAGCACGCCGGGGTAGTGGAAGGCGGGCTGCCCCGACGCCGTGAAGGTGCCGATGGTGTCGGGGTTGGCCACGCTCACCTCGCCCGTCCCCACGGTCACGGTGGGTCCGGTGTGGAAGAACACGTAGCTCCCCTCGGCCACCGCGAACGAGTCGGCCGACGTCGCCACGCCGATCGGCTGCGGCATCAGGTTCTGCAGCGTCACGTTGGTAGTCAGCAGGTCGGCGCTGTCGGCATACACCACGTCCGCGCTGGCCAGCTTCACGAAGATGTTCTGCCCGCCCACGATCAGCGAGGCGCGCAGGTCACCGCCGGGCGCCACCCGCTGGCACTCGATCGTGCGCGCGCGCACCTGCGCCGTGCACTCGTAGCGGGACGTCAGCGGCGCGCGGGGCTGCGGATCGCCGCCCGCGACCGGGTTGCGGTCGGTGCACGCGGCCGCGCCGAGCAGCAGCAACGCTGCGCCGAGCCGGCGAGATGAAGTTCTGGCCATGATGGATGTCGCGGTGGGGGTAACGGGCGGACGTTTGGACGACGAGGAGACCCGGAAGGACTCAAGCCATACAGTCTCCTCACCGCGCCCTTTGCGCAAGGATAACGTTCTCCGGAGCGGTGGTGGCGAGACATACTGGTACCTTGGGGGGGCGCCGGGCGACGCCGCCATGTCGATGCGGCCCAAGCAGATCGGGGCCGCCGCGCCGGGCGCGGGTCAGCCGCCGCCCGGCGCCGCCAGCCGTTTATCGCGGCAGCCCCCCGTGAAGCCCCGTTCGACATCACCACCACCGCTCGGGCGGAAGGCGCCGGGTGCGACGAAGCCCCGGCATCCTTGCCGGGGCTTCGTCGCGCGCGCTCGGATCGTCATCGCGTGACAGGAACGGGGGGGGCAGTGGCTCAACGATGCCCCGTCACGCAGGCCGTCCGGAGCCGCGGTCACGCAACGGGCCGCGAACTCCGCCCGGCCGGTCTCCCGGCGTCACAACGGTTCGGGAAGGCCGTTCCCGCGGGTGCCGCTTCGCTGGATCGTCATCGTGTTGGTACCCGCGCCATCGTAACCCGGGCACAGGCTGCTTGTCCCGCGGGATACGATCACGTAGCCCTCGGGGATCGGAGACGTGCTGCAAACCGTCTCGGGCGATCCGGGAACCTTGAGGGTGAAGGTGTTGAAGCCGGCGCCCGTGGCGCCCGGGCATAAGCCGCTGCTGCCGTACGACTTGATCACCCAACCGGTGGGGACGGTGGAAGTCGTGCATGCCGTCTGCGGCGACACGGGGGTGACGATGGTGAAGGCGTTGAGGCTGGCCGACGTGGCGCCCGGGCAGAAGGAGCTGGTCCCGTAGCTGGTGATCACCCAACCCGACGGCACCGTGGACGTCGTGCATGCCCTCTGTGGCGACTGCGGCAGGGCGATGGTGACGGTGTTGAAGCTGCCTCCGGAGTACCCCGGGCAATTGATGCTGTAGCCGTACGAGAGGATGACGTAGCCCGCGGGAACCGGCTGGCTCGTACAGATCGTGTTAGAGCTCGCGGGGGGCTGCGTGCTGATGGTGTAGGTGTTGGTTCCGGTCGGCGAGTAGTTCAGGCAGCTTTCGCTCCGCCCGCTCGCGATGACCGAATATCCCGACGGGATCGGAGACGTTGCGCACACCGTTTCCTGCGCGTCCGGAACGCCCACCGTCATCACGTTGAAGATCGTGGACTGGGGGCCGTAGTTGCAGAGGTAGTTCGACCTGTACGCCAGGATCACGTAGCCGTTCGGTACGGTGTCCACGATGCACATGTCCACCACCGACGACGCGAGCCGCGGGGCCCGCGGCGCGGCGGCCGCCGGTGCGGGCGCAGAGGGAGACAGCGGGCTCTGGTCGGAGCAGGCGCTGGACACCAGCAGCAGCGCCAGCAGGGCAATGCGGGAGTTCCTCATCGGGTGTGTTTCCGGAAGTAGCGGGTAGGACAGGTAAACAAATGGGGAGGAAGAAATTAGAAGAAAAAACCTTCTGCTGCAATGATACCGTTTTCGGCGATCGATTGTGCATTCGACAACGAGAAATGTCATCCTGAAGGAGCCGCTGCACTGCAACTGCGTCTGCACCTGATCCCGGCGGCGACTGAAGGATCTAAACTCGACGGTCGAGCGGAAGGCCGCCCTTCGCGCCGGCCCAGGCTATAGATCCTTCGTCGCCGCCAGAAGTCGGTGCAGAGGCGGCGCAGGCGCGGCGGCTCCTCAGGATGACATTTTCCTGGCGGTGTCGAATGCACAATGAATCTCGCGATCGGGTATGATATGGGGCGGGCGATCAATCAACCGTGCATCGGACAAGGCCCGCCACCGAAGAACGCATGGAGGAAACGGAGGAAAACGGGGCCGTTCTCCGTTCCCTCCGTTGCTCCGTGTGAGTCGATTGGTCGGTTGAGGAACGCACGATCATTGAGTCGCATGGGAATGACCGGAATTCCTTCGTCACTCGTCCGAACGAGCCGAACGCACGAGACCCGGCCGCGTTGTGTCCCGGCAGCCGGGTCGATCTCGTGCAGCACGGCCTCGCAGGGACGTCCGCCGGCTCGGGCGGTGACGCCGGGCTCCCCCTCCCGCCTGCGTCATGCGAACGGCGGAAGCCCGGGTGGTGCCAAGGGCTTCCGCCGTTCCGTGTTCGCGCCGTCTTCCCTGCTTCAGGCCAGCGCCGCCAGCAGCTTCTCGTGGATGCCGCCGAAGCCCCCGTTCGACATCACCAGCACCACCTCGCCGTGGGTGAGCCGCGGGGCCAGGTGCGCCACGATGTCGTCGGGGCCGGGGATGAACCACGCTTCCTTCCCGGCGGCCTTCCAGTGCTCCACCATCTGCAGCGGGTTGATCGCCGTTTCGGCGGTGTAGCGCTCGGGGTGGAAAAGCCCGGCCAGCACCACCTGGTCGGCATGGTCGAAGGCGCGCTCGTAGGGCTCCTGGAATTCGCGTCGCTGCGCCGTGTAGCTGCGCGGCTCGAACACCGCCACGATCGGCCGCCCGGCGTAGCGCTGCCGCACCGCCTCGATGGTCTCGCGCACGGCGGTGGGGTGGTGCGCGAAGTCGTCGATCACCGTGACCCCGCCCGCCTCGCCGCGCACCTCCATGCGCCGCTTGACGCTGGCGAAGGTGCGCAGCCCCTCCAGCACCCCCGCCCGGTCGGCGCCGATGAACTCGGCGCAGGCGATCACCGCCAGGCAGTTGCGCACGTTGAAGGCGCCGGTGAGCGGCGTCACCACCTCGCCCCAGCGTTCCCCCGCGTGCTCCACCGTGAAGCGCGTCCCCTCGGGCCCGAACGAAACGTCGCGCGCCGTCCACCGCGGGTGTCCGTCGGCACCCGGCGCCGAATCGTCGCTGTAGCCGAAGCTCTCCACCGGGGCGAACGCCTTCGGCGCTAGCTCGCGGGTGATGGGCGAATCCCACCCGGCCACCAGGGCGCCGTTGCCGGGCACCAAGTTGATGAAGCGCGAGAAGGCGAAGCGGTACGCCTCCTCGTCGCGGTAGATGTCGGCGTGGTCGAACTCGATGTTGTTCACCACCCCCACGTAGGGGAGGTAGTGCCACATCTTGGGGCCCTTGTCGAAGTAGGCGGTGTCGTACTCGTCGGCCTCCACCACGAACCATTCGCTGTCGGTGAGCCGGTGGTTGGTGCCGAAGTTCTCGGCCACCCCGCCGATCAGGAAGCTGGGGTCGAGCCCGGCCGACTCCAGCGCCCACGCCAGCAGCGAGGTGGTGGTGGTCTTTCCGTGCGTGCCCGCCACCGCCAGGGGCTTCCGGGTGCGCAGGAACTCCTCCTTCACCGTGGCCGCGGCCGAGGTGTAGGGGATGCGCTCGTTCAGCACCGCCTCGAGCTCGGGGTTGCCGCGCGAGATGGCGTTGCCCACGATCACCCGGTCGGGCACGGGGCGCAGGTTCTCGGGGCGGTACCCCACCGCGTACGTGATCCCTATCTCGCGCAGCTGGTCGCTCATGGGGGGATACACGTTCTCGTCCGAGCCGGTCACCCGGTGCCCGGCGGCGCGCAGCAGCCCCGCCAGCGAGGCCATGGCCGTCCCCGCGATCCCGATGAGGTGGTAGTGGATGGGCGCGGAGGCCTGCACGTTCGGGCGCGTCTGGGTCATCTACGGCTGCGGCTCGGTTCGAGAGGGGGGCGTCGGCCGGCACCGGCCGCGGGTCACGGCGGGGGGCGACTGCGAAGTGCGTGCCCGAGTTCGGGTTCAGCGCGGGCGCGCACGGTGGTATATTACGTGAACTAGCCTCGCCAGACACCCAACCCCGTGGAAAGGGACGATCCTCTTGAAGCTGAAGACGTTGTTCGCGGTGGCCGCCGCCGGCCTGCTTTCGGCCTGCCTGGGCGACGCCACCGGTTCGCAGAACGTGACCATCCCCGACCTCACCCCGCTGCCGGCCGGCGTCGACACGGTGACCACCGCCTCGGGGCTCAAGTACGCCGACATCACCGTGGGCACCGGCCCGCTGGCGCAGAACGGCAGCCAGGTGGCCGTCCACTACACCGGCTACCTGACCACCGGAAAGGGCTTCGACACCTCGCTGGGCGGCAACGCGCTGCCGTTCACGGTGGGCGCGCACGCGTTCCTGGTGGGGTTCGAGGAGGGGGTGATCGGGATGAAGGTGGGGGGCAAGCGCCGTGTGATCATCCCGCCCAGCCTGGGCTACGGGGCCAACGAGATCCGCGACCAGAACGGGCAGGTGGTGATCCCCCCCAACTCCACGCTGATCTTCGACATGCAGCTCGTGGCCGTGGCCAACTGACCCCGATGAGCGAAGACGGCGTGCTGCAGGTGAACGACTCGCTGTGGATCCCCCGGGCCGAGCTGGCGTACCGCGCCAGCCGCTCGGGCGGGCCCGGCGGCCAGCACGTGAACACGTCGTCCACGCGCGTGGAGGTCACGTGGGACGTGGGCGCGTCACCCAGCCTGAACGACGAGCAGCGCGCGCGGCTCCTCGACAAGCTGTCCAACCGCATCAGCGGCGAGGGGGTACTGCTGCTGGCCGCCAGCGACCACCGAAGCCAGCACCAGAACAAGGAGGCCGCCACCGGCCGACTGGTGGAGCTGGTGCGGCAGGCGCTGGTGATCCCCAAGGCGCGCAAGAAGACCCGCCCCACCCGCGCCTCGCGCGAGGCGCGGCTGCACGCCAAGAAGCGCCGGTCCGAGACCAAGCGGCTGCGCGGGTCGATCGAGGACTGATCAGGGGCCGGGCACCGCGCCAGGTGCGTGAGTGCGCGAGTGCGCCGGTGCGTTGGTGAAACGACGGGGTCCGGTGTCGAAATGCCGCCGGACCGCGTCGTTGGTTCCCCTGCGTGAGACCCGGCCTCCGCGCAGACCAGCCTCGCGCTGTTTGCGAGGCTTCCCGTAGGCGTTGCCGCGGCTTCAGCCGCCCGTGCAGATGCCTGCGCCACGCGCTTGAATCGACCATACCACAGTCGGCTATAACCCAATCCCAACGACGCGAGCCCCCGCCGGATCACCGGCGGGGGCTCGCGTCGCTTGCGGGCGTCCGGGTCAGGCCGCCTGCTTCGTCTGCTCCTGCAGCATCAGCTTGCGGAGCGACTTGACCGCGTTCTTCTCCAGGAAGCGAGCCATGTCTTCCTCCTCGATCAGGCTCTCCTGCAGGAGGCGCGCGCACTCGGCCTCGCCCAGCGCCGTGGCCATGGCGATGGCCGTGCGGTACGCCGCGATCTCGTAGTGCTCCACGCGCAGCCCCGAGCCCAGGTCGAAGGCGGCAAGCTGCGGCTTGCTGGGCTTCTCCTCGCGCTTGTAGGAGTCGTGCTCCTCCTTCAGCCCGATGATGCCGGGGCACTTCTCGGCCTTGACCTTTTCGCCGATTGCCGCGAAGGCGCGCTCGAGACGCGTGATCTGCTCCTCCGTCTCGCCGCGGTGCTCCTCCATCCGCGCGATCAGCGCCGGGTCGGCGGCTTCGCGCTCCATGGTCTTGAGCATGGTGAGGATGCGGCGCTCGGCGTAGAGCAGGTCTCCCAGCTCGTGCACCAGCACTTCCTTCAGCTCCTGGGCCGGCGTGGCCTCGCTCCGTTCAGCCATCGGGCGCCCTTAGACGTGCGCCCGGCGGCCGACGATCAGCCGGTACAGCCCCAGCAGGATCAGCGCGCCCACGATCGAGCCGATGATGCCCACGCGGCCGTCGCTGCCGCCGAACAGGAAGCCGCCCACCAGCGAGCCCGCGATGCCCAGCACGATGGTGATGATGATGCCGCCCGGGTCGCGCCCCGGCATGATCAGCTTGGCAAGGGCGCCTGCGATCAGACCGATGATGATCATCCCGATGATTCCCATACGTCCCTCCGAGCGATTGTTTGTTTCCGCCCCGGCAGGGCCTCCGCCCGCCGTCGGCGCCCGGCTAACGCAAATGGGGTGCCGAAGTTATGGATCGGGATGCGGATCTCGGGGCTCCGGGCCGAGGCCGGGCGGTCGCGCGTGCGCAGGCGCCGAAAACAGGTGCGCGAGTGCGCGAGTGCGTGAGTGCGTGAGTGCGTGAACTGACCCGTGCCGCCGCTCGCGCGGCACCCGCGCTCCATGCGAGGCGAATCCGGACCGACCTCAGCTGGAGGCGACAGAGGACTTGGTCCTCCGGTCCCTCCACTCCCTCCGCGTGAGGCTTCCTGGGCCGTCAAGGCTCGCGTTGAACGCCGACGATCCGGCCGCCGCGCACGGCAGTTTCGCACCTCCGCACCCGTGCCGTTCCCGCACTCACGCACCCGTTTTCCCGCACTCGCGCACCCGTTTTTCCCGCACTCACGCACCCGTTCTCACGCCCATCCCCGACCCGCCGGCCCTACTCCCGCGCTTGGTCCAAAGCTTGCTCCCCACCCGCGGCCATGGAACCTTCGACCAAGAACGAACGGCGCAGCGGTGGCGACCGCAGGCGCGGCGGTTTCGGCGGGCGGTCCGGCCTCGGGCTGGGGCCGCTGCTGTTCGGCTTCATGGCCCTGATCGCGCTCACCATGCTGTGGAGCGGCACCCAGCGAAGCAACCGCATCGAGTACAGCGAGCTCAAGAATCGCATCGCCGCCAACCAGGTGGAGCGGGTCAGCATCGGCCCCACCAGCATCGCCGCCATCCCCCGCACGGGGATCCGCGACAGCGCCGGCGTGCGCCAGTGGACGGCCACCCGCCCGGGGATCGAGGACAACACCTTCATCCCCCTGCTCGAGTCGCACCGCGTGCGCTACGAGGGGGTGGAGGAAGGGAAGCTCTGGGGGGTGCTGGCCTGGTTCCTTCCCATCCTGATGATCCTGGCGGTGTGGTCGTTCGCCATGAAGCGGATGAGCCCCACCCAGGGCGTGCTGACGGTGGGGAAGAGCCGCGCACGCATCGTGGGCGAGGAGGGCACAGGCGTCACCTTCGACGACGTGGCGGGGGTGGACGAGGCCCGGCAGGAAACGCAGGAGATCGTGGAGTTCCTGAAGAGCCCCGAAAAGTTCGCCAAGCTGGGCGCCAAGATCCCCAAGGGCGTCCTGCTGGTGGGGCCCCCGGGAACGGGGAAGACGCTGCTGGCGCGCGCGGTGGCCGGCGAGGCGGGCGTCACCTTCTTCCAGCTGAGCGGCGCCGAGTTCGTGGAGATGTTCGTGGGGGTGGGCGCCGCCCGCGTGCGCGACCTGTTCGCGCAGGCCAAGGCGCAGTCGCCCTGCATCATCTTCATCGACGAGCTCGACGCGCTGGGCAAGGCGCGCACCCCCGGCGGCGTGCTGGGCGGCAACGACGAGCGCGAGCAGACGCTGAACCAGCTCCTGGTGGAGATGGACGGCTTCGACCCGCGCATGGCGGTGATCATCATGGCCGCCACCAACCGCCCCGAGATCCTGGACCCGGCGCTGCTGCGCCCCGGCCGCTTCGACCGGCAGATCCTGGTGGACCGCCCCGACGTGAAGGGCCGCCTGGAGATCCTGCGCATCCACTCGCGCGGCGTGTCGCTGGCCGACGGCGTGGACCTGGAGCGCATCGCCCGGCGCACCCCCGGCTTCGTGGGTGCCGACCTGGCCAACCTGCTCAACGAGGCGGCGCTGCTGGCCGCCCGGCGCGACAAGACGCAGGTGACCATGCTCGAGATCGACGACGCGGTGGACCGCATCGTGGCCGGGCTGGAGAAGAAGAACCGGCTGATCAACGACAAGGAACGCACCATCGTGGCCTACCACGAGGCCGGCCACGCGGTGGTGGCCGAGCGCGTGCCCACCGCCGACCCGGTGCACAAGATCAGCATCATCCCGCGCGGGGTGGCGGCGCTGGGCTATACGCAGCAGCTCCCCACCGAAGACCGCTACCTGCTCACCAAGCAGGAGCTGATGGACCGCATCGCCGTGCTGCTGGGCGGGCGCGTGGCCGAGGAGATCGTCTTCAACGAGATCAGCACCGGCGCGGGCAACGACCTGGAGCGCGTGACCGAGCTGGCCCGCAGCATGGTGATGGAGTACGGGATGAGCCGCGAGCTGGGGGCGGTGAACCTGGCGGGCCCGCGGCGCGTGCAGTTCCTGGGCAACGACGGCGACCACGGCCAGGCGCGGCAGTTCAGCGAGGAGACGGCGCGCGAGATCGACAAGGAGATCCGCGGGCTGATCGAGGGCACCTACGAGCGGGTGCGCCGCATCCTCACCGAGGACTGCGGCGTGCTGGAGGTGCTGGCGCAGCGGCTGCTGGAGAAGGAGGTGGTGGATGAGGCCGAGCTGCGCGAGATCATGCAGCTTCCCCCGCGCACCCGCGAGCCGTCGGAAGACCGCGTGGTGACGCCGCCCCCGGCCGCGCCCATCGCGGCGGCCGAACAGTCGCGCGCCGCCAGCTCGGCGGCCGGAGATTGAACCGGAACGGGCCCCGCGGTTCACCGCGGGGCCCGTCCTCCATTTGATTTCGACACGGGAGACGGCGATGAGCGAGCAGGACAACGACGGCAAGGACCCGCGCTACCAGGACAAGAGCCCGCACTCGAGCGAAGAGCAGGCGCAGCCCGAGCCCGAGCGCCCCGTCTCCGGCGAGCAGCTGGGCGGCGAGCCCGCCCCCCAGGACAAGCCCTCGCAGGCCGAGGGCGAGCGCTGAGCGCGGCGGACTGAATTGGACCACGAGGGTGGGAAGCGGCCGGCTTTCCACCCTCTCTTCATTCCCGCGCTCCCCGGCCGACGGCAGACGTTTCTCGTCGTTCGAGCCTGTCCAATCCCACGTCTCCTGCGACAACTGCAGACACGGTGAACACGGAGCAGCGGAGAGAGCGGAGGAAGCGGAGAACTGCGGGCTGTTCTCCGTTCCCTCCGCTGCCGTTTCCGCTGCTCCGCGTTCATGAAGTGGTGGGCCGGCTCCGGCACCACGCTGTAGGACCCGTGCGTCTCTTGGCCCCGCAACCCATCGCCGCGCCGTCCACCTCTCATGGCGTACGTTGAGAGTGGGGAACCGATTCCCTGATCCCACGCCGTTACCCGTTACCGGCTTCAACGAAGGCCGGGTGACCGAGGGAACCCAAAGATCGTCTGCTCACGCCTGTCGCGTGGAGCGCGGTTCCTTGACACCGCAGCGGGGCCAGGTTATTGGTCATAGACCATTTCCGACAGCAGCCCCGGTTCAGTTCGAACGTCCGTCCGCGAGCGCGTGCCCGTCCCCGTGGGCACCGCTGATCTTCCCGTAGAAAGCCAGCCCGAGGTTAACAGCGCGCCGCCCGCAGTCCGGCGCGTTCGGACCGGAATGTCCCGCGCCGCGATCCCCCGCGCCGCCGCTCCCGCGTCCACCCTTCCACATCTCTCAGCCCCCAAGGAGGTGGCCCCCCCCCCCCACCCTTTGTCGGAGCCCGTCCGGGCCGGCGGACAGACCGGGAACCCACCCGCCCCACCTGGCTTCCGAACACCGAACGTCGCGCGGGTCCACGTGGACGCACGCGAAGCAACCTCACGCAGTATCAGGAGGACGTCTCAATGAGCAAACTGTGCAGGCTTCTGGTTTCGGCTTGCCTCGCCCTGGCGCTCGCGCCGGTGGCGTTGCAGGCGCAGGAGCCGGCGACCATCACGGGCCGCACCACCAACGCGTCGGGCGAGCCCGAAGCCGCGGTGCAGGTCCGGATCGCCGCGCTCAGCGTGGGCGCCGTGTCCGACGCGCAGGGCCGCTACACCATCGTGGTGCCGGCCGCGCGGCTGCGCACGGCGCGGTCGGTGGCCATCGCGGCCACGCGTGTGGGCCTGGGCACCCAGACCCGGACGATCACCGTGAACCCGGGGGGCAACCTCACCCAGAACTTCGTCATGCCCCGCGACGCGCTCCTGCTGTCGGAGATCGTCGCCACCGGCGCCGGCACCCAGATGCGCGCCGAGCGCCTGGGCACCACCCGCGCCCGGGTCGACTCCACCACCATCGTGCGCTCCAACGAAGCCAACGTGGTGACCGCGCTGGCCGGCAAGGTGCCGAACGTGATCACCACGCAGGCCAGCGGTGAGCCGGGCGCCTCCACGGCCATCCGCATCCGCGGCACCAGCACCCTGTCGGGCACCGGCCAGCCGCTGTTCGTGATCGACGGCGTGCCGATGAACAACGCCACCCGCTCCACCGGCGGCGCGCTGCAGGGCACCGTGGCGCCCAACCGCGCCTCCGACATCAACCCGGCCGACATCGAGTCGATCGAGATCCTCAAGGGGCCCTCGGCCACCTCGATCTACGGCGCGCAGGCGGGCGCCGGCGGCGCCATCCTGATCACCACCAAGCGCGGGCGCGCCGGGCGCACCACCTGGTCGCTGCGCTCGTCGCTGCAGGCCGACAACGCCGCGAACACGCTGCCCATGCAGCGGTCGTTCGGAACGGGCACCAGCAACGTGGCCCCGGCGTGCAAGGCCGGCGGCGCCGTCAACTGCTCGGTGAGCTCGGGCTTCTTCGCGTGGGGCCCGCGGCTCGCCGCCGGCACGCCCACCTACGACCACTCGGCCGAGCTGTACGATACCGGGCGCATCCTGGACAACAGCCTGACCATGTCGGGCGGCACCGAGCGCACCACCTTCTACCTGTCGGGCGGGATGCTGCGCCACAACGGCTACATCGTGGGCGACAAGGACCGCTACAACCGCTACACCGGGCGTCTGAACGCCAGCCACCGCCTGATGGAGACCCTGACGGTGGGCGGCGCCGCGTCGTACGTGCAGACCGACGGCGACTTCGTGCAGCGCGGCAACTCGGTGAACGGCCTGCTGCTGGGCGGGCTGCGCACGCCTCCCGAGTTCAACAACCGCGTGTACCTGGACCCGGTCACCGGGCTGCACCGCAGCTTCCGGTTCCCCAACCCGGGCCCCACCGCGTTCCGCACCAACCGCGGCTACGACAACCCGTTCTACGCGCTGAACGAGTCGGAGAACACGGCCAAGACCGGCCGCGTGCTGGGCAACATGTACGCGAACTGGATCCCGGTGTCGTGGCTGCGCGTGGACTACACGCTGGGCGCCGACTACTCGAACGACGACCGCCTGGAGGCGGTGGGCGAGTCGAGCGCCGGCGCGGCCGCGGGGGGCGTGCTCACCCGCTGGCAGTTCTATGACCGCATCATCGACCACAACTTGGTGGCCACGGCCAGCTGGAAGCTGTCGCCGACGGTGTCGGGCACGCTGAGCGGGGGGCAGAACCTCAACCAGCGCGCGTTCCGCCAGATCTTCGTGACCGGGCGCGACCTGATCGCCCCGCATCCGTTCAAGCTCTCCAACACCGTCACGCGCGACGCGCCCTCCGACACGGAGTCGCGCGACCGCATCGAGAGCTACCTCCTGAACGGCACCATCGACTTCGCCGACCAGCTCTTCCTGACCGGCGGCGTGACCAACTTCGGCTCGTCGCGCTTCGGTGACGAGAAGCGTGCCTGGTACCCGCGCGCGCAGGCGGCCTGGACGTTCAGCCGCACGCTGGGCATCCCCGAGACCAGCCCGCTGCAGCTGGGCAAGCTGCGGGTGGCCTACGGCGAGAGCGGCCAGCTTCCCGACCTGTACCTGCAGCAGGACGTGTTCACCAACGCCCTGATCACCGACTTCAACCCGGGATCGCTGCTGATCCCCACGCTGAACGGCCTGGGCGGGCTGTACACCTCGTTCACCAAGGGCAACCCGAGCATCAAGCCCGAGCGCGTGGGCGAGCTCGAAGGCGGGATGGACCTGGCCTTCTTCGACGGCCGCGCCACCCTGGGGGTGACGCACTACCGGTCGGAAGCGCACGACGTGATCTTCTCGATCCCGCTGGCGCCCACCACCGGCTTCGGCGCGCAGACGCTGAACGCCGCCCGCATCCGCAACCGCGGCTGGGAGGCCGAGGTCAACCTGACGCCGATCCGCAGCCGGCTGGTCGAGGTGGAGCTCGGCGCCAACTGGGCGCGCAACCGCAACCGCCTGCTGAGCCTGGGCGACACCGCCACCAAGGTGGCCGGCTACTTCCAGGGCAGCTCGTTCGGCGGCCGCACCACCAACGCGGTGGTGGGCGAGGCGCTGGGCGTGTTCCGCGGCAACGACTTCGCGCGCTGCGGCCGCGGCCTCACCACCATCAGCGGCAACAACATCGCGGCGGGGTGCACGGGCGCGCCCGACGGCGCGCTGTACATCTCGCCGAGCGGCCTGCCGGTGGCCGACCCCACCGACCGCACCATCGGCGACCCCAACCCCGACTGGACCGGCGGCCTGAACGGAGCCATCACCATGCGCGGCGTGCGCCTGTCGGCGTTCCTCGACCGCCGCTCGGGCGGGACCAACCAGAACATGACGCGCGCGTCGATGTACGGCTTCGGCACGCACAAGGACACCGAGCAGCGCGCCACCTGCGTGGTGGTGGGCGGCACGCAGCAGTGCACGGGCAACGAGAAGGTGTTCGGCACCGACCTGCTGCAGGGCCCGGTGGCCGGCCCCGGCGCCGGCAAGCCGGTGGCGCTGGGCGAGAACTGGTTCAACGGCCTGGGCGGCGTGAACGGCCCGGCGTCGCAGTTCCAGGAAGACGCCTCGTTCACCCGCCTGCGCGAGGTGAGCCTGTCGTACACGCTGGGCCAGCCGTGGGTCAAGCGCCGCCTGGGCATCGGCAGCGTGGACCTGCGCGTGTCGGGGCGCAACCTGCACACCTGGACCAAGTACACGGGCTATGACCCCGAGGTCAACCTGGGCGGCGCGGTGGTGGGCAACCGCGGGATCGACTGGTTCGTGGAGCCGATCTCCCGCGCCTGGGTGTTCTCGGTCGGCATCAACAACTAAACGGAGGACCACGTGACCGCATCCAACAGAAACATCCGGGTCGCCGGCCTCCTCGCAGCCGTGCTCGGCACCGCGGGGTGCAGCGACTTCCTCACCGGCCCGGGGCTCAGCGAGAACCCCAACCAGCCGGTGGTCGCCACCGCCACCCAGCTGTTCATCGCATCGCAGGCGCAGGCGTTCGTCCGCCAGGAGGGGCAGCTGGCGCGCACCGCGGGGATGTTCGTGCAGCAGCTGTCGGGGACGTTCAACCAGCAGCTGGCCTACGGGAGCCAGTACCTGGGCAACGAGTCGGACTACTCGGGGCAGTTCAGCGCCTTCTACACCGGCGGCGGGCTGGTGGACTGGCGCAAGATCCAGGAGGCCGCCCGCACCAACGGCGACGCCCAGTTCGAGGGGATCGCCCAGGTGTGGGAGGCGTTCACGATCGGCACCGCCGCCGACATCTGGGGCGACGTGGCCTACCGCGAGGCCATCGACGCCACCATCACCAAGCCGCACCTGGACCCGCAGCAGCAGGTCTACGGTGACATGCAGGCGCTGCTCAGCACCGCCATCACCAAGCTGGGCGGCACGGGCCCCGGGCCCGCGGGTGCCGACCTGGTGTATGCCGGCAACACCGGCCGGTGGATCCGCGCGGCGCACACGCTGAAGGCGCGCTACCACCTGCACACGGCCGAGCGGCTGGGCGCGCCGGCCTACCAGGCGGCGCTGGCCGAGGCGCTGCTGGGGATCAACGAGGCGCCGGCGAACGCGACCGACGCCATGCTGGGGCAGGGGCCGGGCGACCTCCGCGCGTTCCACGGGCAGGTGATCGAGCAGTCGAACCTGTGGAGCCAGTTCCTCAACGCGCGGCAGGACATCGTGGCGGGCAACGTCTTCATCCAGGCGCTGATCGCGCGCAGCGACCCGCGCCTGGGCGTGTACTTCGCCCCGGTCACGGGCACCACCTACCGCGGCGCCAACCAGTTCGGCACGGCGGTGGGCGGCAGCCCCTCGTCGGAGGTAGGCGCGGCGCGGCGCTCGCCGGCGTACCGCCAGCCGTTCGTGAGCTGGGCCGAGAACCAGCTGATCATCGCCGAGGCGAAGTTCCAGCTGAGCGACGCCACGGCCATCACGAACCTGAACAACGTGCGCACCAGCGTGGGGCTCCCCGCGCTGGTGGGGCCGATCACGCTGGCCGACATCATGACCGAGAAGTGGATCGTGATGTTCCAGAACATCGAGGCGTGGAGCGACTACAGGCGCACCTGCATCCCGGTGCTGTCGCCGGGCGGCACGCCCGTGGCGGCGGCCATCCCCGGCCGGCTGCCGTACGGCCTGTCGGAGCGGCAGAACAACCCCAACGTTCCGGCCCCGGCGCAGCAGCCGGTGCGCAACTGGAACGACCCGAATCCGTGCACGGGCAGCTGAGCACGGGCCGCGGGTGATCGTCTCCGGCCCGGGCGCCAGGCGTGGCCCGGGCCGGCTTCCTTTCAGGCGTGGAGGTTCGTGGATGAACGGATTGGCTGACGGCGCCCCGCGCCCGCGTGCGGGGCTGCGCGCCACGTCGCTGGGGCTGCTGGGCGTGTTCGTGCTGCAGGGCTGCTACTCGGTGAAGGCGATCGAGGCGGGCGGGCCGCAGCCCGGGTCGCGCGTGGTGGCCTCGCTCACCGCCGACGGCTCGCAGCAGCTGGCGTCGCAGGTGGGGCCGCGGGTGGTGGCAGTGGAGGGCGTGCTCGACGAGGCCACCGCCAGCGGGCTGTCGCTGCGGCTGGTGCGCACCGAGGGCGCCAACCAGGTTTCCACCTTCTGGAACCAGGAGGAGGTCACCATCCCCCGCCCGGCCATCGCGCAGCTGAGCGTGCGCCGGCTCGACCGCACCCGCAGCTACCTGGTGGCGGGTATGATCGTGGGCGGCGCGGCACTGGCGGCCGCGCTCACCCGCGGCATCTTCGCGGGCGACGACGGTGGAGGCCCCAGCCCGTCGCCGGCGAACTGACGGGAGCCCGGTTCGACGGGCTCTCCGATTCGATCGAACGCCCCGCACCGGATCTCCGGGCGGGGCGTTCGGCTGTTTCGCACGTTTCGCGGTCTCCGTTGCATGCCAGCTCGGGAAACGACTGCCTCACGCAGAGTCAGCAGGGCCAGAAGAGAACAACGGGTTGCTCTGCTGACGCTGCCGGCTTCATCTGAGGCTTCGCCGTTGTCGCGGTTGAAGTCCGCGCAGGCGCCGCCTTCGCGGACTGCACGCCGCCTCCAGTGCGCGAAGCAAACCCCGATGCGCGCAGGCGCCGCGTCCGCAGCCTCGCGCAGTTTGCGAGGCTTCCCGTGGTCGTTGCCGCGGCTTCAGCCGCCGGTGCGCGAGCGCTTGAGACCCGGTGTTTGTTACATCCCCAGCTTCTCGGCGTGGTTCCGCATCTGGATGCCGTGGACGAGCGAGGCGCCGCCGCGGATGGCGGCGGCCACGTGCACGGCCTCGGTCATCTGCTCGGTGTCGGCGCCCTTCTTCAGGCAGTCCTGGGCGTAGGCGTCGATGCAGTAGGGGCACTGCACCGCGTGGGCCACCGCCAGCGCGATCAGGCTCTTCTCGCGCTCCGACAGCGCGCCCTCGGCGAACACGGCGCCGTACCAGTCGAAGAACTTCTCCGCCAGGTGCGGCGCGTCCTTGCCGATCTCGCCGAAGCGCGGCAGGTCGTGCGAATCGTAGTAGTGCGTGTGCATCTCGGGCTCTCCAGTTCGTCCCGCGGATCGCGGAAGCGCCGCGGCTTTGTCGAAAGCTAAACCACCTCCGCATATACCCGCCATCCCGCAGCCCACGCGCGTACGACGGCGGAGACGAACGCGCGGGCTCCTCCGTTCACCGTGAGAGAGCCCGCGATGCATTCATCCGTCCACTCAACCGCACTCAGCACTCAGCACTCATACCATTTCGATCAACCGATGGTACATTCGGCGGGTTCAGCAACATCATCACACAGAGGCACCAGAGGATCCGGAGGACCAGAGGAACGACCGGGAGCCACACGATTTACTCTGGTCCCCTCCGTTCCCTCTGTGTGATGCTGTTCCGATGGTGGAATGCACAGGACGAAACGGAAAATGGTATCAGCACTCGTCAGCACTCAGCACTTCACTGCGAATCCGCCACCCTGTCCTTGTAGTTCTCCTTCAGCCGCGCGGTGAACTTGCGGATGCGGTCGGCGTTCTTGCCGATGTCGCTGCCGCCCACGCGGCTCACCGAGCGGATGTCCACGCGCGAGATGCCCGACGCCGGAGTGACGCGGATCACCACGTCGTCCTTGAAGCCGAACCAGGGCGTCTCGTCCACCGCCTCCACGCGGTTCTGGTCGCGCGCGGCCTCGATGTCGGTCCACCCCATGTCGCGCACGGTGCGCAGCACGGCGGCGAACGCCTCGTCGGGGCGCATGGCCAGCATCACCGGGCGGATGTCGGGATAGGCCTTCCGCTGCAGCGCGGCGATGCTGTCGCCGCCGTAGAGCGCGGTGTTCAGCTGTGCGCTGTCGCGCAGCGCGCGGCTGGCCACCAGCTCGGGCGGATTGGTCCAGTCGGTGGTGATGTCGTGGATCGGCGGCACGGAGCGGGCGTGGCGGCGGAAGCTCCACGGGAACCACCACGCCGTCGCCCCCAGCAGCAGCCCCACCGCGGCGATGGCCAGCGTCGCCCGCCCGGCCCGCCGCCGCGCCACCAGCATCGCCGCGATCGCCAGCACGATGGCCAGCACGCCCAGGTAAGCGCCGTACTTGAGCACCGAGCGCAACCCGTCCATCCACGTCCACAGCCCCATCTTGGAACCAGGGCCGGCGCCGCCCACCAGCAGCAGCCCCAGCACCCCGGCGGCCAGCGCGGCGATGGCCAGCGGGCGCCCGGGGCCGGGACCGGGGCGTTCCATGGGGATCGGTTCGTTCATGTGGCGGTTCCGGTAGGGCGTTGTTTGCGGAGCTTCTTCCAGGCGATGGGCACCAGCGACAGCAGGCCCAGCATCGCGAGCGCCAGCAGCGTCTCGCGGTCGAACAGGTCGCGGCCGGATTCCAGCGTGGCCAGCCGCCGCCCCAGGTTGCAGAACACGAAGCTGCCGGGGATGATGCCGATGAAGGTGGCGGCAACGAAGGTGCGCGGCTTCACCGGCGTGAACGCCGGCACCAGGTTCACCAGCCAGAACGGGAACAGCGGCACCAGCCGCAGGAAGAGTAGGTAGCCGAACGCGTCCTCCTCGAACCCGCGCGACAGCCGCTGCAGCCGCGGCCCCATCTTCCGCCGCGCCGCGTCGGCGAACAGGTAGCGCGCGGCCAGGAAAGCCAGCGTGCTGCCGATGGTGGCGGCCACCACCACCACCGCCATCCCCACCCAGCGCCCCAGCAGGAACCCCGCGGCCAGCGACAGCAGCACGCCCTCGGGCAGGCTCAGCGCGGTCAGGATGATGTAGCCCACCGCCACGGCCAGCACCATCAGCGCATAGTGCTGTTCGGTGTAGCTCAGCAGCCGCGCGCGGTTGGCCTTCAGCGTGGCGAAGTCGAGCCAGCGGTGCCCGCCCAGCGCGAAGAACGCGACCACGCCGCCGACGAACACGACGGCGATCGCCACCTTCTTCCAGTTCCACCCCCGCCCGCCGCCCCCCTCGGGCGCATCCCCGGATGCCGCGGGAGAAGCGTCGGCCGGCGAGCGGTCGCCGCTCCCCGGCGACGCCGGTGCGCCGCTCACGCCGGCGCCCCGTGGCCGACAGCGCGGAAGCGCAGCACGCCGGGGGCGGAGGAGGATTCGTCCGGCGGCGGGATGGCGGGCGTGTCGCCGCCGTCGCGGCCGATCATGTCGGCGCGCAGCAGGTCGAACATCTTGCCGCCCAGGCTGCTCAGCTCCTTCACGCTGGCCGCCACGCTCTCCAGGCTGGCGAGCTGCTCCTCGGTGGCCGCAGCCGTCTCCTCCGCCGCGGCGGCGTTCTGCTCACTGATGTCGGTGGCGCGGCTGACGGCTTCGGAGATGGTCTCGTTCTGCTCCTGCGCGCCGGCGGTGAGCGACGCCACCTCGGCGATCTCGGCGCGCAGCCGCGCCACCTGGGTGATGCTCTCGCGCAGCGCCACGGCGGCGCGGTCGGCTCCCTCGGCGCCTTCCACCATGTCGGCGCGGGTGCCGGTCACGTCGTCGGTAACCCGGCCGATCTGCCCCAGCACCTGCGCCACCAGCACGCCGATGCGCTCGGCGCTGGCGGCGCTGGTCTCGGCCAGCTTGCGCACCTCGTCGGCCACCACGGCGAAGCCGCGGCCGTGCTCGCCGGCGCGCGCGGCCTCGATGGCGGCGTTCAGCGCCAGCAGGTTGGTCTGCTCGGCCACCTCGCGGATGGCGTCGCTGATGGAGCCGATCTCGCCGCCACGCTCGCGCAGCGACACCACCTCGCCCGCCACGGCCGAGAGGCGCCGCGCCCCGTCTTTCACCCGCTCCACCAGCATCTCCACGTCGGCCCCCGCGGCCTCGGAGCGCTCCAGCGTTTCGCCGCCGAAGCGGTCGGCGCTGGAGAGGCGCGTGGCGATCTCCTTGCTGGCGGCGCGCAGCCCCGCGATGGCGCCGGCGATGCGGCGGAAGTCCTCCGTCTGCCGCGTGGAGCCGATCGACACCTCCTGCACCGCGCCGGTCACGCTCTCGCCGGTGAGCCGCAGCTCGGCGGCCACCATGTCCACCTCGCGGGCCAGCGCGGTGAGCTCCTCGGCGGCCACGCGCACGCGGTCGTCCACGCGACGCAGGTGCAGCGCCAGGGCCAGTTGCGGCTCCACCATCCCCAGGTAGCTCGCGTGGCCCTCCTCGAACGGCTCGCCGTAGCCGCGCTCCATCCAGAGCGCCGCCTCCACCGCACCCTGGTACCGCAGCGGGTAGATCAGCGTCGACTGTGGCGTGTCCGCCGGCGATCCGCGCAGCACGCGCTCGATCTGCCGCGTGTCGCCCGCACCCGCGTCGCCGCCCATCTGCACTGGGATGCCGGCGTCGTCAAGCGCCCAGAGCGAGGCGGCGACGAGGTCGAAGTCGTGGTGCAGCGCCTCGGTGGCGCTGCGGGCCACCTCGTCCACGTTGCCCGAGCGCAGCAGCTCCAGCGACACCTCCTGCGCCCGCGACCGCAGCCGCCCCTCGTCGAACAGGTTGTAGCGCACGATGGCATAGGCGAAGCCGATGGGGAGCAGCACCCAGAACGCCGCGTCCAGCGTGAGACCGGGGAGCACCTGCGCCGTGAGCCCGTCGTGCAGCCCCGGCACGCTGCGCAGCCACCCCGGCCCCAGCGCCACGGCGACCGACGCCGCCGCCCAGCCCAGCTGCTTGCGGACGCGCGGCACACGGCTGCGCGCCAGCCCGGCCGCCAGCAGCGCCAGCGACCCCCAGAAGGCGATCACGTCCACCCCGTGCTTGCGCAGCCCCACGTCCAGCACGCGCGCGACCGACTCCGCGCCGGTGAATGCCGCGGCAATGCTGGCGAGCGCCAGGACGAGCGCCACGCCGTAGACGGCGGCGAACGCCCGGAGCCAGCGGTCCACCGCGCGCGGAAAGGCCAGCGCGGCGGCGAAGTGGAGGAGGGAGACGCCGTTGAGGAACGCGCCCAGCGCGTAGACGGCGTACCACGCCTCGGGCTGCGGCCCGGCGGCGTTCCAGCGCGCCACGCCGGGGAGCAGCAGCCCCCAGCTCGCCGCGTGGATCAGGAAGGCGGGGCCCGCCGCCACGTGCTCCGACCGCTGGAACGCGGCCCACCCCACCATCAGGTACACGTAGGCAATGGCCGAATAGGCCAGCACCGACAGCGCGCCCTCGCCGCCCGTGTCGAACAGCGCCAGGATGGTGGAGACGACCAGGGCGAGCAGGGAGAGGGCGGCCAGCGCCCTTGCGGCGGCCCGAAAGAACGGCTTCATTCGCGGCTCCGGTTCCGCCCCGCGCCGTGGATGGGGCATGGCGGGAGCGGGCTTTCCAGCAGGTGAGGTTTGATCCGGGCAATGTAGCGCGGCGGGGTTGCTCCGCAAAGCGATCCGGTGGATGCGCGGCACGCTTCACCCCGGCGGACCCTGGACGTTTCGACACGACTTGCCCGGAGCGCGACGGATGAGCAGCCCCAGCAGCGAGCGCCACCACCGCGCGGCCGCCGGCCGCGGCCCGGTTCCCATCGCCGTGGTCACCGTCAGCGACAGCCGCACGGCCGAGACCGACACCAACGGCGCCTGGCTGCGCGAGGCCATCGCCGCGGCGGGGCACGTGGACGGCGGCTACCGCGTGATCCGCGACGAGACCGGCGAGGTGACGGCGGCATTGGACGATCTTGCCTCAAGCGATGCGCGCGTGATCGTGTTCAACGGCGGCACCGGCATCGCCCCGAGGGACACGACCTACGACGTGCTGGCGCGGATGATCGAGAAGCCGCTCCCCGGCTTCGGCGAGCTGTTTCGCATGCTGAGCTGGGAGCAGGTGGGCGCCGCCGCCATGCTCTCGCGCGCCACGGCCGGCGTCTACCGCGGCCGCGTCGTCTTCTCGCTCCCCGGCTCGCCCGCGGCGGTGCGGCTGGCGTGGGAGAAGCTGATCGCGCCCGAGATCGAGCACGTGGCGTGGCTGGTGGAAGGATGACGGTGGGCGGCGTCTGACCTTTTCGCGCGGTAGCTTTTCGACGAGGCCGAATCCTGAATCCCGTCTCCTCCGTACCAGGAGGACGGGCTGGTTGCGTGGGTGGATTGTGACGATGCGGCACGCGGGGACGTCCTTGCGACGACGACCGGGATGGACCTCGCGGGCACGTCTCGCGGTATCCATCCCTGCGCGCGGTGCGGCGCGGGGCGTGCGGCACCTACCGCAACCGGCCCGGCGTGCACACCTTTACTCTGGTGCACGATTCTCGCTTGGTCGGCCCCGTCTCAGCTCGAGAGACACACGAGGCATTCGCAGCAACCCGGTAGAAGCATGATGGACTCGACCCGAATCAAGAGCCTGGCGCTGGGCGCGCTGCTCGCCGCCGGGCTGGCCGCGCCGCTGGGCGCGCAGCAGCTGGCCGTGGTGACGCAGCGCGACACCGGCGGCGCGGGCTCCTCGCAGGACGACGGCCGCCCGCGCGGGCTGGTGTCGCGCGAGGAGCTGATCGTGGACCGCCTGCGCCGGCTGGGCATCCCCAACCCCGACCCGGCACCGCGCAAGCCCAAGGACCACGCCGACAGCGTGGCCTGGAACCGCCACCGCCGCGCGGCCGACGCCATCCCCGGCCGCAAGATCGTGATCTCGGTGTACGACCGGCACCTGTGGCTGATCGAGGGCGCCGACACGCTGCTCTCCACCTCGGTGGGCGTGGGGATGGGCCCGGTGACGGCGCCCAGCGGCCGCGTGTTCGACTTCTCCACCCCGCGCGGCCCCCGGCGGGTGCTGCTCAAGGAAGAGGAGCCGCTCTGGAACCCGCCCGACTGGCACTACTACTCGCTGGCCGAGCGCGTGCGGCAGTTCCCCGCGGGCGGGCTCACGCTTGAGGACGGGCGTCGCGTGGTGCGGCGCGGCGAGTGGATCGGCTACCTGCAGGACGGCGAGTTCACGCCCATCCCGCGGGAAGAGTCGCTGTTCTTCGACGGGATCCTGTACATCCCGCCGTTCGGCACCGAGAACCGCAAGGTGCCCGAGGTGCTGGGGCACTTCAAGCTCGACACCGGCGACGCGATCTTCATCCACGGCACCAACGACCCGCTGGCCATCGGCTTCCCCGCCACGCACGGCTGCGTGCGCGTGCCCGACGACGAGCTCGAGCAGCTCTACGGCATGGTGAACGTGGGCACCCCGGTGTACGTGTACTGACCGGACGACGACGGTCGGAGGTCGATGTCGGATTTTACATCGGACGGAGTGACAGACGAGGCCCCGTGCACATGCGCGGGGCCTCGTTGCGTTGGTCGATCGGAAGCGAGCGGTGGATCTTCGAGCGGCGAAAGCATGGGCGGTGGGCAGGCACTTACCCGGCGGATCGAATCCGCAGCAACGACCACGGGAAGCCTCGCAAACCGCGCGAGGCTGCAGACGCGGCATCCGTGCGGCTCCGAAGCTCCGGACGCGCAACTGGGGCTCCGTGCAGTCCGCGGAGGCGGACTTCGTGCCGTCGTTGCCGCGAATTCATTCGCCCGGCAGCACCGACATCCGCCGCGGGCGCAATGGCCGTCGTCACACGGCCACCGCCACCGGCTCGCTCTCGTCCACCATCTCCCGCTCCGCCCGCGGAACCAGGTGGGCAATGGAGTTGGCGTAGTAGGCCAGCACGCGCAGCTCGCGCGGGTTGGTGGTGAACAGGCCCTCGCGCTCCGTCACCAGGTGTCGCTGGGTGAGGGTGCGCAGCCCCACCGTCACCGCGTAGTCCAGGTCGCGGCGGGGCACGTAGACGTGCGCGCCCGCGGCCTCCAGCTCGGCCAGCAGCTCGTGCACGCGCGCCTTCACCTCCAGCTCGCCCAACGCCAGCGCGGGGTCGCGCGCGAAGATGGTGGCGACCAGGGGGACAGGGACGACGGGAATCACCTGCCCCACCGCGTGCATCAGCTCGCCGCCCAGCGTCTCCACGGCGGCGAAGCGGGCGTCCTTGTCCATCGCGCGGAAGTCGACCTCGCGCTCGCCGCACCACGCGCGCATCGACACCGGCGTGCCGAAGCTGACGCACGCGTAGCCGAAGCGGTGCCAGCGGCTGCGCGCCATCTGCCACAGGTTGCGCCCGGCGAAGCGCAGCGATCCTGCCACCGCCGCCGCGCGCCCAGGCTTCGCGCGCACGGGCTCCAGGTCCAGCAGCAGCGTGCGGTCTTCCAGCGTGCGGTCGTAGTTGATGCCCACGGGGATGAACACCAGGTCGCGCTCGCCGCGGGGGTCGAAGCCGCGCAGGATGTAGTCGAGCAGCCCCAGCTTGGGCCGGCGCAGGCGGCCGTCACGGGTGAGGCCGCCCTCGGGATACACGGCCTGGGTCACGCCGGCGGCGGTGGCCATCCCCACGTAGCGCTCCAGCACGCGGCGGTACAGGTCGTTGCCGCTGCCGCGCCGCACGAAGTAGGCGCCCATCGAGCGGATCAGCGCCTGCAGCGGCCACACGCGCGCCCACTCGCCCACCGCGTAGCTCAGCGCGGCGCGCGTGCTGGAGAGGTAGCCCACCAGCACGTAGTCCATGTTGCTGCGGTGGTTCATCACGAACACCACCGTGCTTCCCTTCGTGATCGCCGCCAAGCCAGCCTCGTCGGTGTAGCCCAGGCGCACGCGGTAGAGCAGGCGGGCCACGCGACGCGCCAGCCAGATCCCCAGGCGAAAGTAGAGGTAGGCGTTGAACGCCGGCACGATCTCGCGGGCATAGCGCCCCACGCGGTCCATCGCCACCTCGCGCGGGGTGCCGTTCTCGCGCGCCCACGCCTCGGCCGCCTCCAGCACGCGCGGGTCGAAGGTGAGCCGGTCGATCAGCACCTGGCGCTTGGTGAGGTTGAAGTGCGGGATCTCGATGGGCAGCCGCGTGTTGACCTCGTCGATCACGCGGTTGGTGCGCTGCCGCACAATCCACCGGACGCTGGGCACCATCAGCCGGTCGAGCGCGGCCCAGGCGGCGAGCAGCGCGAGCACCACGAACAGCCAGACCGGAACGGTGATGGTGGAGCCCATCGGGTGATTCCTTCGCGGTGGGGATGGTGCTGCAGACCGGCGCGGTCCGCGTCCCAGATCGGACGAGCCGCACCGTCGCCCTGCACGATAAACGGTTGCGGAGGCAGGGCAAGGAAACCACATCGCCACTCCGCTGCTCGTCCCGCGCCGTTGAAGTCCGTGAAGGCGGACTGCGTGCCGTTGTAGCCGCGAGTTCACTCGCAAATTCGTGCGAAGACGTGTGCACACCGCCCCCACCTCCATCCGCCGCTTCGACAGCGCCCGTCCAGCGCCTCGCACCCTCTCGCCGCGCCCATCGCTCCATCTCATCTGGCCCGAAGAGACCATTAGGATGCAGATCCTGGCGAGTCACGTATCAGCTTTTATATCAACCACTTGGAGGATTAAGACGAGACAGGGTGCGACCGAAGGGTTTGACTGAGGCTGCACCGCGGTCTAGAATGGGCCCCGCTAAGCAGCACAACACAGTCGTATCCGCATCGGCGCGCCGCGGCCTTGGGTCCCTGCAGGGGAGCCATGCCACCCGGTTTTCGTTTCCCAGCGCCGATCCGCCTGCTCAACTCCAAAGCTCACAGCGCCTTGACTCACCACCGCGGAAGCGCACTGCGCGCGCTCGCCTGTGCCGGGATGTTGATGCTCCCGTGCACGCTTGCCGCCCAGGATGCCCGGCGGGCCGAGAGCCCCAGGCCATCCCCCTTCACCCGCAGCCAGTCTCGCCGCGACAGCGTGGTGAACCTGGCACGCCAGCAGCTCGGCCGCCGCTACACCTTTGGCGGCACCGGCTCGTCGGGCTTCGACTGCAGCGGCTTCACCAAGTACCTGATGCGCGCCATGGGCTACGAGCTGCCGCGCACCGCCGCGCAGCAGGCACAGGCCGGCCGCGAGGTCCCGCGCGACCCGTCGCAGCTGCGCCCCGGCGACCTGCTCACCTTCGGCCGCGGCGGCCGGGTCACGCACATCGGGATGTACATCGGCAACGGCCGCTTCATCCACGCCAGCAGCGGCGCCGGCCGCATCGTGGAGGCCAACCTCGACCGCCCCAGCAGCCACCTGGTGCGCGCCTGGTACGGTGTCCGCCGCTTCCTCGCCGACGCCGACAGCGCCCCGACCGCCGTCGCCGCGCGCACCGGCCCGGCCCCCGCGCCGCAGCGGTAGAGAGGCATCCGCGGCACGACTGGCGAGGGCGCCAGAACAGCGCCAGTCGAACGCGAAGCCCGCGCTCCGGATCATCCGGGGCGCGGGCTTTCTGGTTTCGGGAGATGGGGCCGTGAGGGAGTGGGAGGTGACGGCTCTCGCGTGGATTTGCGACTGAAGTCGCGGCTACAACGGCACACAGTCCGCCTTCGCGGCGCCTTCGCGGACTTCAACAGCAAGGCCCACGGCGGCGTGGTGATGGCGCACCGTACCGATGGCCGCACGCAGTCCGCGAAGGCGGACTTTCCGATGTTCCAGCCGCCGGTTTCAACCGGCGGACGTGGTGGCGTCGTTATCGCGGAGCGGCCGTTTCATCGGTCTGTCCACCCCTGCCGCCAATCAGCTCGCCCGCCCCGCCAGCTCCTCGCCCGTCCGCCGCAGCAGCTCCCACGCAGAGCGGACGTGGCGCTCCTCGGTGCGCAGGTTGCCGATGGCGAAGCGCAGCGCGACGCGGCCGCCCAGCTTCGTGTGCGAGATGAAGATGCGGCCGCCCGCGTTCACCGCCGCCATGATGGCCTCGTTGTGCGCATCCACCTGCTCCTCGGCCATCCCGGCCGGGCGGTGGCGGAAGACGACGAGGCTCAGGTGCGCCGGCGCCATCCGCTCCCACCCCGACTCCGCGTCCACCCAGGCCGCCAGCTCGGCCGCCAGCCGCACGTGCTCGCGGATGCGCGCCGCCACGCCCTCGGCGCCGAAACAGCGCAGCACGAACCACAGCTTGAGCGCGCGGAAGCGCTTGCCCAGCGCGGGGCCGTAGTCCATCAGGTTGGTCACGCTCTCCCCCTCGGGCGTGACCAGGTAGTCGGGCACCAGCGAGAAGGCGCGCCGCGCCAGCGACGGGTCGCGGAAGTAGAGCGCCGAGATGTCGGTGGGGGTGAACAGCCACTTGTGCGGGTTCACCACCAGCGAGTCGGCGTGCTCGGCGCCGTGCAGCACCCAGCGCAGCTCGGGCACCACGGCCGCCGACCCGCCATAGGCCGCGTCCACGTGCATCCACACCCCCTGCCGCCGGCAGACGTCGGCCACCGCGGCGAGCGGGTCGATGCTGGCGATCGAAGTGGTCCCCACCGTCGGGACCACGCAGATGGGGACGATGCCGGCCGCGCGGTCTTCCTCGATCGCCGCCTCCAGCGCGGCGGGGTCCATGCGAAACTCCGCGTCCGCGGCGATCTTGCGCAGCCCCTGCATCCCCAGCCCCAGCGTGATGCACGCCTTGTCGATGGACGAGTGCACGTGCTCCGACGCGTACACGCGCAGCGGCGCCAGCCCGCTCATCCCCCGCTCGCGCACCCCCGGCACCGCCCGCTCGCGCGCGGCGGCGATGGCCACCAGGGTAGAGATGGAGGCGGTGTCCTGGATGGTGCCGCGGAAGCCCTCGGGCAGCCCCATCATCTGCCGCAGCCAGTCGAGGGTGCGCTCCTCGAGCTCGGTGGGCGCGGGGCCGCTGCGCCAGAGCATGGCGTTCACGTTCAGCGACGCGGCCAGCATCTCGCCCAATATCCCCGGTCCGCTGCCGGTGATGGAGAAGTAGGCGTGGAAGCCGGGGTGGTTCCAGTGCGTGATGCCGGGCATGATCACCCGGTCGAAATCCTCCAGCACCTTCGCGAAGTCTTCCGCCTGCCCCGGCGCCGCCGGAGGGAGCTGCGATGCCACCTCGCCCGGCTGCACGCGCGAGAGCACGGGGTAGCTCTCCACGTCGGCCAGGTAGTCGGCCATCCAGTCCACCACGGCGTGCGCGTGGCGGCGGAACTCGTCGGCCGGCATGTCGCCCAGGCGGGCGTGGCCGGGCGGTGGAACGGCGGGTGCGTCTGGCATCGTCATCGGCGCTTTGTCGGCGAAGGGTGCCCGCCTAAGTTACCGCCCCCGCGCGCCGGATGCATCCGCCCGGCGCGCGGCTGGACCGGCCTCCCCGCCGGAGGATTCGAAGACGGTGCGACCGTCTGAATCTCCCTGCGTCCCCAGGAGAACGTGGGGACGTCGGCCGAACGGCGTCCCGGATTGCTGTCCCCTGTCCCCTGTTCCCTGTCCCCTAGATGTCCATCATCCATAAATCCGCCCGCGTGCAGTTCGCGCACGACACCGGCCACGGCGTGGTGGCGCTGGAAAGCACCGTGATCGCCCACGGGCTGCCGCACCCGCGCAACCTGGAGGTGGCGCGCACGCTGGAGAACGAGGTGTCGGGCTACGGCGCCGTGCCCGCCACCGTGGGCGTGGTGCGGGGGAGGCCGATCGTGGGCCTCTCGCACGAAGAGATCGAGCGGCTGGGCACGGCCAAGGGGGTGCTCAAGCTCTCCACGCGCGACCTGGCCGTTCCCATCGCGCGCGGGCTGGACGGCGCGACCACCGTGGCCGCCACCATGTGGCTGGCGCACCGCGCGGGCGTGGGCGTGTTCGCCACCGGCGGCATCGGCGGCGTGCACCGCGGCGAGGCGCACGACGTGAGCGCCGACCTCACCGAGCTGGGCCGCACGCCCATGATCGTGGTGTGCGCCGGCGCCAAGGCCATCCTCGACCTGGCCGCCACGCGCGAGGCGCTGGAGACGGCCGGCGTCCTCGTCGTGGGATACGGCACCGACGAGCTCCCCGCCTTCTACTCGCGCGAGAGCGGCCTAGCCGTGGACGTGCGGGTGGACGGGGCCGAGGAGATGGCGGCGCTCTGGCAGGCGCACCGCCGGCTGGAGGCGCCGGGCGCCATCCTGCTGTGCGTTCCCCCGCCCCCCGAGGCCGCGCTCCCCGCGGGCGAGGTGGAGGGCGCCATCCGCGATGCGCTGCGGCTCGCGGACGAGAGGGGGATCCGGGGGAAGCAGGTGACGCCGTTCCTCCTCTCCGCCGTGGCCGAGCGGACGGGTGGGCGGTCGCTGGAGACCAACGTGGCGCTGCTGCGCAACAACGCGCGGGTGGCCGCGCAGGTGGCGTCGGCGCTGTCGCAGGCGCGCGGGCACCGGTGACCAAGCCCGAGCTGCGCGCCGAGGCCCGGCGCCGCCTGCGCGCGCTGCCCCCCGCCGCTCGCGCCGAGGCGGAGGCGGCGGTCGCGCGCCGCGTGTGGACGGTGCCCGAGTTGGCCGCCGCGCGCACCCTCCTCCTTTTCGCCGACCTCCCCGAAGAGGTGCACACCGACACCATCGCCGCCGAGGCGCTGCGGCGCGGGCTCGCGCTCGTCTACCCCCGGACCAATCCGGCGACGTCCACGATGACGCTCCATCGGGTGACGACTCTCGCCGACCTCCGCACCGGCAACTACGGCATCCGCGAGCCGACGGCGGAGGTGTGCGCCGAGGTGGCCGTGGGCGAGGTGGACGTGGCGCTGGTGCCGGGGCTGGCGTGGGATCGCGCCGGCAACCGCCTGGGCCGCGGCGCCGGCTACTACGATCGCATGTTCGCCCGCCCCGACTGGCGCGGCTTCCGCTGCGGGATCTTCTTCGCCTTCCAGGAGGCGGACGCCGTGCCCGCCGAGGCGTGGGACCTGCCGCTGGACGCGGTGGTGACGGAGGCGGAAGTGTGGCGGCGGGGGGCGTCTCCCGTGGACCCGGGTGTCGCGACCGGCGGCTGAAGCCGCAGCAACGACTATGAAAAGCCTCGCAAACCGCGCGAGGCTTCACGGCTGAACGATGTGTCCGCGGTTTGACGATCTTACCGTAAATCGGCTCAGAGGGAACACAACAGCGCCGGCCCCACTCGGGAGCCGGCGCCGTTGATGTCCGCGAAGGCGGACAGTGTGCCGTGGTAGCCGCGACTTCAGTCGCATCCCTTGGAGATCACCGGGAACGCGAGGAGCCCCGCATCACACCCCCGCCGGCGCGCCCTCCCACGCCACGATCTCACCCGCCATCGCGCTGGCCGCCACGGTGTACGGCGAGGCCAGGTACAGCTGCCCGGGCCCGCTGCGGCCGGGGAAGTTGCGGTTGATGGCGCTGATCGTCACGTCCGTCGGCTTGCGGCTGACGCCCGGCCCGGCGTTGATGCAGGCGCCGCAGCTGGGCTCGATGAAGGTGGCGCCCACCTGCTGGAAGATGCGGTCGTAGCCCTGCTCCTCGCAGTAGGCGTACACCTCCTGGCTGCCGCACTGGATGTAGAACTGCACGTGCTCGGGCTTGCGCTCGCCGCGCTCGGCATACTCGCGCAGCACGGCGGCGTACATGTCCATGTCCTCCTTCTTCCCCGCCGTGCAGCTCCCCGCGTAGGCGATGTCGATCTTCACCGTCTCGGGCAGCTCCTGCACGTACAGGCCGTTGCCGGGGTCGCCGGGGAGCGCGATCATCGGCTTGAGCGTCGACGCGTCGATCTCGATGGTGTGCACGTACTCGGCGTCTTCGTCCGAATACAGCCCCTCGATCAGCGCCTCGGCCTGCTTGCGGCTCATCCCGCGCTGCGCGACCAGGTAGTCGACCGCCTTCGCGTCGGGCGCCACTATACCGGTGAAGGCGCCCACCTCGGCCGCCATGTTGGTCATCGTCGCCCGCTCGTCCACGGAGAGCGACTCCACCGCGGGGCCGGCGTACTCGATGATCTGGCCGATGGCGTGGCCGTCCTTGATGTACGGCTGGCGCAGGATCTCCAGCATGAAGTCCTTCGCCGACACGTTCTCGGGCTTCTCGCCGTGCACCAGCACGCGGAAGCTCTTGGGAACTTCGACCCGCACGTCCTTGGTGATCCACGAGTTGAAGATCGCCGTGGTCCCCACGCCGAAGGCCACGCACCCCACGGCGCCCGCGTGCGGCGTGTGGCTGTCGCTGCCGATGATGATCTGCCCCGGCTGCGCGTAGGCCTCCAGGATCTTGCTGTGGCAGATGGCCTCGGAGCCGTGCTTGCCGTGGCCCAGTTCGCCGTAGAGGCGCACCCCCTGCTTCTCGGCGAACTCGCGCTGCTTCACCTCCAGCTGGTTCGCCACGTTCAGCAGCCCCATCTGGATGCGCTCCTGCGTCATCGCATCCTTCAGGAAGGTCAGGTGGTCGCGGAAGAAGAGGA
>Ga0247773_1000089_pt1 | contig 41512 bp, 41 predicted proteins | sample UWRJL092311B6_FD_179934 | JGI IMG/M metagenome (GOLD analysis project Ga0247773, IMG submission 179934) | Plant litter microbial communities from Arlington Agricultural Research Station in Wisconsin, United States - UWRJ-L092-311B-6 | ecosystem: Environmental > Terrestrial > Plant litter >... | reverse complement strand
TCGACGTGGCGGCGCTGATCGCCGGCGCGCGCGCGATGGTGGAGCGCTGCGACACCGGCGAGCTGCGGAACAACCCGGCCGCGCTCTTCGCCGCGCTGCAGTACCTGGCCGACACCGAGAAGGGCGCCAACGTGCACGTGATGATGCCGTACAGCGACCCGCTCAAGGACGTGGCCGACTGGTTCCGGCAGCTCTGGGCCGAGTCGCTCGGCAAGCAGAAGAGCCGCGAGGGGACGGACGTGCACACCGGCCCCACGCCGGTGAAGGCGCTGGGCGCCACCGACCAGCACTCGCAGGTGCAGGAGTACGTGGAAGGGCCGTTCGACAAGACGATCACCTTCCTGGCGGTCGCCGAGTCGCCGGTGGACATCACCATCCCGCACCTGCACCAGGAGCTGGCGGAGCTGGGCTACCTGGGCGGGCACACGCTGAACGAGCTGCTGAACACCGAGCGGCTGGCGACCGAGGCCGCGCTGGCCAAGCGCGGGCGGATGAACGCCACCATCGAGCTGCCGCGGGTGGACGCGCGCTCCATCGGCGAGCTGTTCATGCTGCTGCAGATCGCCACCGTGTACAGCGGCTTCTTCTACGGGATCGACCCGATGGACCAGCCGGGGGTGGAGCTGGGTAAACAGCTGACCTACGGCATCATGGGCCGCGGCGGCTACGAGCAGGCACGGCAGGAATGGGAGAGCCGGGAACCGAAGCGGGACGAATGGATCATCCGGTAGCGACGTTGGAGCCCGCGCGCGTGCCCGATCCCGAAACGCCGGGGCCGTACGGCGCCCGCAACCTGGTGGTGCTGAACCCGGTCGCCGGCCAGGCCGATACCGACCGGGTTCTGCGCCTCCTCGCCGGCGCCTTCGCCGTGCGCCGCGCGCCCTTCGACGTGGTGGAGACGCGGGGCGCGGGTGACGCCGAGCGCTTCGCGCGCGAGGCGGCGGAGCAGGGGTACCGCTCGGTGGTGGCCGTGGGCGGCGACGGCACGGTGGGCGAGGTGATCACCGGGCTGGCGGGGACGGGCGTGCCGCTGGGGATCGTGCCCAAGGGGACGGGGAACCAGGTGGCGTTCAACCTGCGGCTGCCGCGCGGGATCGAGGCGGCGGTGGACGTGGTGGTGAACGGCCGCACCGCGCCGATGGACCTGGGGCAGGTGGTGGGCGGGCGCTACTTCGCCGTGGCCGCGGGGACGGGGTGGGACGCGGCGGTGGTGACGCTGGCCACGCGCGAGTTGAAGGACCGCTGGGGCTTCGGCGCGTACATCTACGCGGCGTTGAAGGTGGCCACCGCGCCCTCGGCCTCGCGCTACCGCATCACGGCCGACGGCGAGACGCTGGAGGTGGATGCGTCGATGGTGCTGGTGGCCAACATGGGGCTGATCGTCACCAACCCGCAGACGTTCAACTTCCGCATCTCGCCGCTCGGCTCGCACCAGGACGGGCGGCTGGACCTGTGCATCTTCGCGCCGCGCAACCTGACGCACGCGGCGCGGATGGTGTGGCGGATGTACCGCCAGCGCTTCGGCGGCGACGACCGCATGCTCTTTCTGCAGGCGCGCGACGTGATGCTGGAGAGCGACCCCGTGGTGGTCACCGAGACCGATGGCGAGCCGCTGGGCCAGACGCCGCTCCACGTCCGCGCCGTCCCCGGCGGCATCAACGTCCTCGTCCCGCGGTAGATCGCGGACGCGGCGATGCCGCCGGTTCGACCTGTCCATCATCCGGGATCGGTCCACCGTCGCCCGGCTCCGGCGGTGAGTTTTCGTCGGCGGGACGAAGCCGGCCCGAACGGCCTGGTGCGGTTTGCGAGGCTTCGCGTGGTCGTTGCCGTGGCTTCCAGCCGCCCGGCCATCGCGCGATGTGAGATCGTCAATCCTCCCCGCCGTTCCTCCCCGCCCCCGGTCATCGTCCGGCCGAGGACCCGCTTCCTCCTTGCGCCGCAAGGGGTTATCTTTCTCCATCCGCAGTGCGTGGTCCGGTCGATGGCGCCCGTGCGCGCCGGTCTCATCATCCCCAATCCCCTGATCCTGCGATGGCGAAGAAGAGAGGCGGCCTTGGGTCGCTGCTGATCCTGGCGGCGCTGTTCGCGGCGGTGTGGGTGTACTACACGCCCTATCTTGCCCTGAACGACCTGCAGAAGGCCGCCAGGGCGGGCGACACCATGGCGCTGAACGAGCTGGTCGACTTTCCCGCGTTGCGCGAGAGCGTGAAGCAGAACGTGCGCTCCGCCGTCAGCCACGAGGTCGGCCGCCACGCGGGGCCGCTGGGGCAGCTCGGCGGGCTGCTGGCCGGAGCGCTCGCCACCCCGCTGGTCGACAACTTCGTGACCCCCGAGGGGATCGCCGCGCTCACGCAGGGCCAGCGCCCGGGGAGCCGCCACGACGGCGCGATCGATTCCGTGGCGCGCGAGCAGGGGAAGAAGGTGAAGATCAAGCGCGGCTACGAGAGCGCCGACGTGTTCGTGGTGCACTTCATCGCCCGCGACGGCGACCAGGAGAAGATGGCGCTGGTGATGCACCGCGCCGGGCTCACCCACTGGCGCCTCACCGGCATCCGCATCCCCGCCGCCACCGCGCGCGAGGACTGACGCGCGGCCGGCCAGGATCGGATCGGCCATCGAGCGACCCTCCGCATGCGCGAGAGGGTCGTTTTCGTTGTACGCGGTTGCGGTGTTCGGGCCAGATCCGCGGCCCGTCGCGCGGCGTGGTGTGGCTTCTGCGGGGGAACGCGGCGGCGGGCGGATGCGGGCGGCGAGATGCGCCCGGCCCGTGGCGAAATTTCTCCCATCCCCTACATTCAGCCGACGGTACCCCGCGCCGCGAAGGGACGCGAGCTGGTCGCGCGGTGGGTGCGGGGATGGGATGTGACCAGAACCCTGATGGGAGGTGCGTGATGCCGTTCACCCTGCCGGATCTGCCGTACGCGTTCGACGCGCTGGAGCCGCACATCGACGCGAAGACGATGGAGATCCACCACGACAAGCACCACAAGACGTACGTAGACAACCTGAACGCCGCGCTGGAGAAGCACCCCGAGTTCAACGCCGGCGACGACGTGGACGCGCTGATCGCGCGGCTGAACGAGGTGCCCGAGGACATCCGCGGTGCCGTGCGCAACAACGGCGGCGGCCACAGCAACCACTCGCTCTTCTGGCAGATCATGGGGCCGGGCGGCGGTGGCCAGCCCAGCGGCGCGCTGGCCGAGGCCATCAACGGCGAGTTCGGCGGCCTCGACGGGCTGAAGGAGAAGATGTCGAACGCCGGAAAGGGGCGCTTCGGCAGCGGGTGGGCGTGGCTGGTGTGGGACAACGGCAAGCTGGCCGTGACCGACAGCGCCAACCAGGACAGCCCGCTGATGGAGGGCAAGTTCCCGATCCTGGGGATCGACGTGTGGGAGCACGCCTACTACCTGAACTACCAGAACCGCCGGCCGGACTACCTGACCGCCTGGTGGAACACGGTGAACTGGGACGCGGTGAATCGCCGCTTCGAGCAGGCCCGCGGCCAGAGCTGACCAGCTCCGGCCTGGATGTGGCGAGCGCCCCGCCGGACGATCCGGCGGGGCGCTTCCTCTTTCAGATCGGTATGGGATGTTTTGGGCCGTCGTGAGATTTGTGGCGTGCATTGTGCGGCTGGTCCGGAGCGATGCCCGGTCTCATGTTCTCATCCGCAACGTGGAGCAAGGACGATGAAGAAGCTTACGCTGGAGCTCGACGCGCTGTCGGTGGATTCGTTCGTGGCGGGAGACGCGGCCGAGGGGCGCGGCACGGTGCGCGGCCACGACACGCGCTACACCGAGTTCTGCGGCACCCGGACGTGCGGCTACCCCACGTACTGCGGCTGTCAGGTCGCCGATGACGCGCCGCAGCAGGCGAAGCCGGACGAGCCGTTCGAGTGACCGGCCGATCCCGCTCCCCCGCATCCACGCGGGGGAGCGGCGGGAGCGGTGGGCCAACGATTCGTCTCACTCTCGAACCGGAGTGCACGATGAAGAAGCTGATGCTGGACGTGGACGCGCTCGCCGTCGGCTCGTTCGCCACGGGCGACGCGGACGCGGCGCGCGGCACCGTGCGCGGCAACGACACCCGCTACACCGAGTTCTGCAACACCAAACAGACGTGCCAGTACACCATCTGCGGCACCGCCTGCGTGGTGGAAGGGGCCGCTCCGCAGCCCGCCAAGCCCGACGAGCCATTCGAGTGACAGGCCTTCCGCTCCCCCGCATCCGTCGTGGGGCGGCGGGATCGGATGGTACGCGACGCTCCTCATCTCTCGAAACCCGGAGTGCACGATGAAGAAGCTGATGCTGGACGTGGACGCGCTCGCCGTCGACTCGTTCGCCACGGGCGACACGGACGCGGCGCGCGGCACGGTGCGCGGCAACGACACCCGCTACACCGAGTTCTGCAACACCAGGAGCTGCGCCTACACCAAGTGCTGCACCCTGGGCGAAGACGCCGAGGGGGAGGCCGCGAAGGTCGACGAGCCGTTCGAGTAGGCGGCGCGCAGGGTGATGGAGATGCGCCCCCGCCCGAGCGATCGGGCGGGGGCGTTCGCATGGTCCGCCCGGCGATGGTAGATTGTGCGACGGCCCTCGCGGGCACCCACGCATCGGCAAAGCCGGCAATCACTTCGGGATATCGAACGATGGCGCGCCTGTTCCGGAAGAAGGAAGAAGGAAAGAAGTCGCTGTGGGACCGCATCGTGGACGTGGCGCTGACCGACGTCTCCGTGCTGGTCAAGGGGATGGACGACGGCTCGCTGGAAGCGCTGGAGGAGACGCTGATCGCGGCCGACTTCGGCGTCCCCGCCACGCTCAAGCTGGTGCAGGCGGTGGAGACGCTGGCCCAGCGCGGCGTGGCCAGGTCGCAGAACGACTTCGAGCGCGCCGTGCGCGAGGAGATCGTGCAGATCCTCTCCACCGGCCGCAGCGACACCGCGCTCCGCTTCAACTTCGACAACGGCCCCACGGTCATCCTGGTCGTGGGCGTGAACGGGGTGGGGAAGACCACCACCATCGCCAAGCTGGCGCACCGCATGGTTCGCCAGGGGCGCAAGGTCGTCCTGGCCGCCGGCGACACCTTCCGCGCGGGCGCCATCGAGCAGCTGAAGCGCTGGGCCGAGCGCGTGGGCGCCGACTTCGTGGGGAGCGAGCCGGGGCGCGACCCCGCCGCCGTGGCGTTCGACGCGGTGGAGCGCGCCGAGCAGACCGGCGCCGACGTGGTGATCATCGACACCGCCGGCCGTCTGCAAACGCAGAGCGACCTGATGAAGGAGCTGGAGAAGGTGCACCGCGTGATCGGCAAGAAGCTGGAGGGCGCTCCGCACGAGACGCTGATCGTGCTGGACGCCACGGTCGGCCAGAACGGGATGTCGCAGCTGCGCATCTTCCAGCAGTCGCTCCCCATCAGCGGCATCGTGCTCACCAAGCTCGACGGCACGGCCAAGGGCGGCATCGTGGTGGCGCTCAAGGAAGAGTTCGACGTGCCCGTGAAGTTCGTGGGCGTGGGCGAGACGATGGACGACCTCCTCCCGTTCGAGGTGAAGGAGTTCGCCGAGGAAGTGCTGGCCGCGTGAGGAAACGTGTGAACGGGCGAGGCGAGACGGTGCGTGGGGTGATGCGGATCCGCCGGACGACGGCGGCGGTGCTGGCGGTGTGCGCGCTCGCGGCGTGTGGCGCGGCGGATGCGCGGCCGTCTCGCGAGCGTGCGCCGGTGGCAGGCGTGGCGGCGGCGCTGGTGGCGTCGGGCGCGGGTGATGCGGGCGGGGCGGGCGATGCGCCGGGCGTGGCCGCGCCGCCGGGGCCGTTCGCGCCGAACCGGATGGGGTACATCCCCGTCTTCGAGTACCACGTGATCGCGGCGGGGCCCACGGAGTTCCATCGCCCGCCGCAGTTGCTGCGGGCGGACCTGGAGATGCTCTACCGCCGCGGCTACCGGCCGGTGACGGTGGCGGAGATGAACGAGCGCCGCATCGACCAGGTGGTCCCCGCCGGCTACAAGGCGTTCGTGGCCGTGTTCGACGACGCCACGCCCACGCAGTTCCGCTACATCGAGCGGCCGGGCGGGCGGCTGGAGATCGATCCCAACAGCGCGGTGGGGATCTGGACCGGGTTCGCGGCCTCGCACCCGGGGTGGCGCAACGCGGCGACCTTCTGCGTGCTGAGCGCGGCGGACGGGGGCGCGGCCTTCTTCGGCAACGGGAACATCCACGGGCAGAAGACGGCGTGGCGGTTTCCCAAGATCCAGTTCCTGGTGCGCCAGGGCTTCGAGATCTGCAATCACACGCAGTGGCACGCGCGGATGGACCGCTACTCCGACGCCTTCGTGATGGAGCAGGTGGCCAAGCTCGCGCTGGCGGTCGATTCGGCGGTGCCCGGCTACCGCATCCGGACGCTGGCGCTGCCGCTGGGCGTGTGGCCGCGCAACCGCTCCGTCGCCTGGCGGGGCTCGTGGCGCGACCCGAAGAGCGGGCGCACGATCCGCTACGACTATCCCGCCGTGCTGGAGGTTGCCGGCGGACCCAACGTGAGCCCGTACGACCCGAAGTACGACGGGCACAGCATCGACCGGGTGATCGCCTACCGCAACGCCGTGCGGGCCACGGTGGACCGGCTGGACGCGCACAAGACCGCGTACGTCTCTTCCGGCGCGCCGCCCGCCCGCCGCGGGCGTTGAGCGGCCCGCGCATCGCCCCGCTCACCGAGGCGGACATCGTGGAGGTGCTGGCGTTGTGGACGGCCTCGGAGGGCGTGGGGCTGCGCGGCGCGGACGAGCCCGGGGCGTTGGCGCGGTACCTGGCCCGGAACCCCGGGTTGTCGCTGGTGGCACGCGACGGCGAGGCCGTGGTGGGCGCGGTGCTGTGCGGGCATGATGGGCGGCGCGGATACCTGCATCACCTCGCCGTCGCCGCGTCGCATCGGCGGCGAGGGATCGGGCGCGAGCTCGTGGAGCGGTGTCTGGATGGGCTCCGGCGCGAGGGCATCGCCAAGTGCCACCTGTTCGTCTATCACCACAACGAGAGCGGGCAGGCGTTCTGGCGCTCGATCGGCTGGAACGGGCGCGACGACCTGCTGATGATGTCCCGCGACCTGGCTGGCGATCCGAACGCCTGATCCAAAGACCATGAAAGGCTCAGGTCGAAGCTCGCATGGCCGCGGGAGATCCGAGGTCTGCCGCGGTCCGAGATCGAGCGATGGGTCAGGGGTAGACGTACACCACGCGCATCCGCCGCAGGTTGGCGCCGGGGAAGCGGCCGTTGCGCTCCACCGTGGCAAGGATCGCGGCGCCCTGCTCGCGCGTGGAGCCGGCGTAGAGCGCGAGGAAGGCGCGGCCCGGAGACACGTTGGTGTAGGTGACGTTGTTCTCCACCTCTCCATCGCACTCGAAGCGCTGCGAGAACACCTTGCGGCCGGGGAACAGCGCCTGCGTGGCGGCGCGATCGTCCTCCGGGATGGAGCAGGCCGGCGCGCTCCGCAGGATCACGGCGTAGAACGTGTCCGAGCGCGCCTCGGCGCGCGCCGTGCCGCCGCGCGGCAGCACGAACGACAGGTCGTGCGGCTCGAAGCCGGCACACGGCCGGGCCGGGTTTCCACAGACGCGGCCGGGATGCTGGAGTGCCGCGTTAGCCGCGGCGGTGGCGTCGCCGCGCGGGGCAGCGAGGAGCACGGCGGCGGCGAGCCAGGTGAGGCGGAATGGGTGCATGGTCGGCTCCTTCGCGGCGGGTGAGGGAGCGTCCGGGTGCGATGCGCTCCCGCTGAAGGTTGCCTCGCCGTCGCCGGATCACAACCTCCGCCGCGGACCCATCCACCGGGCGCGGGAGATCGGCCGCCGCGACCTCCTCGATCGTCCCACGCGAACCATCTTCATCCCCCTCCCCTCATCTCCCGATGCCGAAGATGATCCGACGTGCGTTTGCCGCCGCCGCGCTGCTGCTGGCGCCCTCGCTCGCGGCCGCACAAGACGCCGTGCGCGCCGACCGGCCGCGCGACACCGCGCATCCGCCGGGGATGGAGGAGCTCAAGATCCCCAGCCATGGCGCGCGGATGAACGGCTTCATCTACCTGGCGCAGGGCGCGGGGCCGCACCCGGTGGTCGTCTTCCTGCACGGCTACCCGGGGAACGAGCGCAACCTGGACCTGGCGCAGGCGGCGCGGCGGGCCGGTTGGCACGCGCTGTACTTCGACTATCGCGGCAACTTCGGCAGCGGCGGCACCTTCGGCTTCCAGAACGCGCTGGACGACGTGGGCGCGGCGCTCGACTACCTGCGCGAGAACCGCGCGCGCTTCGGCGTGGACACGGCGCGCATCGCGGTGGTGGGGCACAGCATGGGCGCGTGGCTGGCGCTGCAGACCGGCGCCCGCGACCCGCGCGTGCGCTGCACCGCCGCGCTCGACGCGTGGAACCTGGGCGCCGCCGGCCGCGCCGCGCGTACGCACCCGGACGAGGCCGTCGTCTACTTCCACCAGACGACGGACCCGGAGAGCGGCCCCATCCGCGGCGACGCCGACGCGATGCTGCGCGAGGCGATCGACCATGCCGACGCGTGGGATTACCTGGCGCTCGCGCCCATGCTGAAGAGCCGCGCCATCTACCTGGCCGCCAGCACCCGCGATGCCGAGGCGATGCGCGTGACGCTGACGCAACGCCTGGCCGCCGCCGGCGCGCGCCACGTCCGCAGCACGCACTTCGACGACGACCACGGCTTCTCCGCGCATCGCGTGGCGCTGGCGGACGAGCTGGTGCGCTGGCTGCGGACGGAATGCGCGGCGGTGCAGTCCTCGCGCTGAGGTCGAACCCGAAAGCAACTGCAGCCTGCCGTTGCCGTTCAGGGTGCGGAGGTAGCCCGGATGCTCGCCCTTCGCGAGATTTCGGGGTAGTAATCGCACGCAGCCACGAACCCTCGTCATCACCGGAAGCACGCCGTCCTTGTCGTACCAGGGAAGCACGCACCAGCCCGCGATCTCGTCGCTCGACCGCCCTGTCCAGTTCCTCAAGGGGGTGGGTCCCGGCCGCGCGCCCCTGCTGCAGAAGCTGGGGCTGCTCACCGCGCGCGACGTGCTCTACCACGCGCCGCATCGCTACGAGGACGCGTCCACCATCACCCCCATCCGCTCGCTGCAGACGGGGATGGACGCCACGGTGTGCGGCCGCGTGGTCTCGGCCGGCGTGCTCCCCACGCGCCGCGGGCTGCGCATCTTCCAGGCGGTGGTGCGCGACGAGTCGGGGATGGTGGAGGCCGCGTGGCCCGGCCAGCCGTACCTGGAGCGGGTGATCCACAAGGGCGACCTCCTCCTCCTCTCCGGCCCGGTCAAGTTCTTCCACGGGCGCCAGATGCACCCGCGCGAGTTCACCGTGATCGCCACCGAGGGCGAGGCCGCGGCCGAGGAGGGCGGCGCCATCTTCCCCGTCTACCCGGCCACCGAAGGGCTCTCGCACCGCCACGTCCGCAAGCTGATCCACGACAACCTGGACGACCTTCTCCGCCGCGTGCGCGAGGAAGACGACGGGATCCCGGCCGACGTGATCAAGCGCGTGGAGGTGGAGCCGCTCTGGAAGGCGCTCGGCTACGTGCACCGCCCCACCTCGCTCGAAGAGGCCGAGCGCGGGCGGCGCCGGCTGGCCTTCGAGGAGCTGTTCTTCCTGCAGCTGCTGCACGCCCTCGCGCGCCACCGCGCCGTGGCCGAGCGGCCGGGGATCGCCTTCGAGCGCAAGGACTTCCTGGTCCGGCCCTTTCATCGCCAGCTCCCCTTCACCCTCACCGCCGCGCAGAAGCGGGTGCTGAAGGAGATCGGCGACGACATGGCCAGCCCACGGCGGATGAACCGGCTGCTGCAGGGCGACGTGGGCTCGGGAAAGACGGTGGTCGCGCTCTTCGCCATGCTCCGCGCGGTGGAGAACGGCTACCAGGCCGCGATGATGGCGCCGACGGAGATCCTGGCCGAGCAGCACGCGCGGACGCTCACGCGGCTGCTGGAAGGCCTTCCCGTGGCCGTTACCCTCCTCACCGGGCGGATGGGGGCCAAGCAGCGGCGCGAGGCGGGGTACCGCATCGCCAGCGGCGGCGTGGGGATCGCCGTGGGCACCCACGCGCTCATCCAGGACTCGGTCGCCTTCGACCGGCTGGGCCTGGTGGTGGTGGACGAGCAGCACCGCTTCGGCGTGAAGCAGCGGCTGGCGCTGGCCGAGATGGGGAACCAGGCCGACATGCTGGTGATGAGCGCCACCCCCATCCCCCGCTCGCTGGCGCTCACGCTCTACGGCGACCTGGACGTGAGCGTGATCGACGAGCGCCCGCCCAACCGCCGTCCCGTGCGCACCGCGCTGCGCTACGAGAGCGGCCGCGCCAAGGTGATCGACTTCGTGCGCGAGGAGGTGGAGAAGGGCCGACAGGCGTACTTCGTCTACCCGCTGGTGGAAGAGTCCGAGAAGGTCGACCTCAAGAGCGCCACCGAGGAGTACGAGCGCCTGAAGAGCGAGGTCTACGCCGACCTGCGCGTGGCGCTGATCCACGGCCAGATGCACGGCGACGAGAAAGACGAGGTGATGCGCCGCTTCTCGGCGGGCGAGGTGGACGTGCTGGTGAGCACCACGGTGATCGAGGTGGGGATCGACGTGCCCAACGCCACGGTGATGGTGGTGGAGCACGCCGAGCGCTTCGGCCTCAGCCAGCTGCACCAGCTGCGCGGCCGGGTGGGGCGGGGGGCGGAGGAGAGCTTCTGCATCCTGCTGGCCAACGGCGGCGAGGCGCGCGAGCGGCTGCAACTGTTCGCCAGCACGGAAGACGGCTTCAAGATCGCCGAGTACGACATGCGCCAGCGCGGCTATGGCGACCTGTTTGGCGCCCGGCAGACGGGGCTCCCCGCCTTCCGCTTCGCCGACCTGGAAAAGGACTTCAATCTCCTCGGCCGCGCCCGCACCGAGGCCCGCCGCATCGTGGACGCCGACCCCGAGCTGGAGGGCTACCCCATGCTTCGCCGCGTGCTGGAGGAGCGCTACGGCGAGCGGGCGCGGATGTACCACGTGGGGTGAATTCGTCGACGGCCTTGCCAGACCTTCTTCGCCGATCAAGAGAACGAGTTTGCGCCCCCCAGTTCTTTCGGGACGCGAGGTGATGAATTCCCGGTGCTTGATCCGTAGGTTTAAACCGTGCTCGTGCCCGCGTTCTCGCGCTGCACGCTTCATGGCACGGACGTTTCGTTGGCCGCCGAGTTGCAGTACCCGTTTACTTACTTTGGGACAAGCAGTCGTTCATTGGCCGCCACATAATCTAATCCTTGGAGGAGCTTCATGTCCGAGCCCAGCATCATTTCCACTACGCAGACGGTTCCCGGGGCATCGTTTCAGGTCGAGGTGCCGCTGACACCGTCGTACGCAGACCCGTACGTCACCGTCGTACAAACCTCGGCTACCGTTTCGATCCCGCTCGTGCCCGGGCCCCGAACGCTCACGACTGCGCCACGATCGGTTGGCTTCCTGGGCGGCTCCGAGCGTCGCGCCCTGAACGCGGCTCTCACCCTCTGGTCGGACTACGATCCTGCCACGAAGACCCTCACCCTCTGCGGGAACGAACTCGTCGATCCGGATTCCACGTTCCTCAGCCTGGAGCCGGAAGGTGGCCCGGATCAGGCGCGCATCTATCGCACGCACGCAAGCGCAGCCGCGGACGATCCGGCCGACGCCGCACCCGATCTGGCGAGGGCGTTCCAGAACACCGTGCGGAGCGCGAACCAGGCGATCATCGATACGGCCATTCGCCAGGGCTACACGGTCATCGAGCGTACACCCGTTCCGGCGATCAGCAACGAGCACGCGGCGAACCTGCTGCTGGTCTACGAGAACGGGTGGTTCAAGGAACCATTCGATCCGAACAAGCAGTATGGGCCCAATGCAAGGGTTCACACCATTGGGTCAACCTGGAATGGCCTGATCACTCTGGATGCAGACGAGAACTTCGCCAACGTGATTGGCAGTACGGACGATCCCAAGATCGACGGCATGTCGTGGATCGCGCTGTGGGAAAGCGAGTACGGCACCGCCACAATTTGCACCTCGTACGAGTACAAAGGCTTCAGCTGCACGGATGACCTGATTGGCGGCCACTCGATCCTGGGCACGAAGGCAACGGAGGTGAAGAAGGGCAGCGACAAGGTATTCATCATGCCGATCTGCAAGCAACACAACGGAGATGACTCCGTGTACATGGCCGCGATCAAGTATACGAAGGGCATTTCGCTGAAGAACTATCTGGAGGGTGGGCTGACGGTCGATGCCGTGATGGAACTGCTTCAGAACGGAACCCCGATGCTTGGAAACGATGTTCAGTGGCCTGGCCCGGTGCCACTCGCGCAGCGCTGAGAAAGCTCTGGCACCCGCCCTGAACGAAAGCCCGCGCCGAGATCGTCTCGACGCGGGCTTCGCTCGTTGCTCCATACCCTTCGCACCTGGCACCCAGCACCCAGCACCCAGCACCCAGCACCCAGCACCCAGCACCCCCGCACCTCCCTTACGGTCGCCGCGGCGCCAGCGTGTTGCGGATGCGTTCGAGCTCGGCGCGCAGGTCGCGGATGGTGTCGCCGCGCTCGGCGTAGGCGCGGCGCAGGCGGGCGGCCTCGGCGGCGCTGGCGGCGGCGCCGGAGTTGTCGGCGGGCTGGGTGACGGTGCGCGAGACCACGGTGGTGTCGCACCCCAGGCCGGCGGCGCGGCTGCCGCACGGGTTGCGCAGCTCGCGCGTGAGGCCCAGCAGGCTCCGCGCCTCGCGCTTGTAGCCGCCGCCCATCGCGTGCGTGCTGTCGTCGGCCAGGTAGATGCGCAGGTTCTCCTCGGCCGCGCGCGGGTCGGCGCCGCCGCGCGGGTCCAGGCTCAGCAGCGCCATGAAGTAGCGCGCGTCGTGCCCCTCGCGGGTGCGCGGGTGCTCGGCGGCCAGGCGCTGGAACGCCGCCCGCGCCACGCGCACCGAATCGCGCGAGTAGGCGTCGAACGCCTGCGCCCACAGCTGCCGGCGCGCGCCCTCGCCCTCACCGGCGCGATTTCCACCACCCATCGAGGCGCAGGCGGCGAGCAGCGGAACGCACAGCAGCAGGCGGAGCGGTTTCATTTGCGAGGGTGCGGAGCGAACGTGTCGGCGGCACGCTGGGCGGGTGGCCGCTCGGGGAGGAGCACCGTGAACCGGGTGCCCTTCCCCGGCTCGCTGTCTGCACCGATCGTGCCCCCGTGCGCCTCCACGATCTCGCGCGCGATCGCCAGCCCCAGCCCCGATCCCACGTGCCGCGGCTGCGCCGAGTTCTCCACCTGGTAGAACTTCTCGAAGATGCGCGGGAGCTTCTCCGGCGGGATCCCCACGCCGCTGTCGGCCACCTCCACCCGCATCCCCGCGCCGTCGCGCCGCGCGTCCAGCGCGATGCGCCCGCCGCGCTGGGTGAACTTGAAGGCGTTCGACAGGATGTTGCCCAGCACCTCGTTCAGCCGGTCGGCGTCGCCCTCGATGTTCACCGGCGTGTCGTCGGCCACGCCCACCACGAAGTCGATGCCGTTCTGGAAGGCCAGCACCTTGAACCCCTCGGTGAGGTCGGCCAGGAAGTCGCGCACGTTGATGCGGCGCAGCTCCAGCCGCCCACCCCCCGCCTCGAAGCGCGAGATGTCGAGCAGGCGGTGCACCAGCCGCGTCAGCCGGTCGACCTGGTCGCTGACGGCTTCCAGCGTCTTCTTCTGCGTGTCGCTCACGCCGCCGTAGATGCCGTCGGCCAGCAGCGACACGTAGCCGCGGATCACGCTCAGCGGCGTCTTGATCTCGTGGCTGGCCACCGAGACGAACTCGGCCTTCAGCCGGTCCAGCTCGGCCAGCTGCACCGTCATCGTCTCGAACGAGCGCGCCAGGTCGCCGATCTCGTCGGTGCGCTCCACCGGCACGTGCACGTCGGGCTCGAAGTCGCCCTCGGCCACGTGGCTCATCCCCCGCCGCAGCTCCTCGATCGGCCGCAGCAGCGCCCGCGTCATCAGCGTCCCCACGACCACGGTCAGGCCCAACGCGAGGGCGAGGAAGAAGAGCGTGGTGTTCCGCCCCCGCTTCGCGATCTCGGCCGCGTTCGCCGCCTTCGCCTTCGCCTCGTTGGTCAGCCCGGTCTCGATCGGCTTGAGCAACTCCGCCATCCTGCGGAACGCCGGGCGGGTGTGCCCGTCGCGGAACGTGTCCTGGACCGCGTTGGTGGGGAACGGCATCAACCGCTGCTCTTCCCGTATGATCGCCTTCAACCGCGTCCACTGCTCGCGCGCCTGGCGCACCGCGACCCGCGACTCGGCGGAAGGCCGCTCTCGCCGCTCCAGCTCACCGATCAGCGAATCGCCGCGGAGGGTGGCGGTGGCCGCGCTCTCCTTCGGCTGCTGCGCTTCCTCCGGAAAGGCGTTGAAGAGCACGACATACTTGTCTTCCGCGCCCTGGAGCTCCTCGAGCGTGGTGCGCAGGCGGCCGAGCGTCTCGGCGGACTTGGTGTCTTTCACCTGCAGGTCCCGCGCGATGGCGGTGACCTGGAAGAGCCGGAGGATGGCGTACCCCGCGGGGAGCCCGAGCAGGATCACCAGCCCCGCGAAGGTCAGCACGATCCGCTGCCGCAGCCTCATCGCGCTGCCTCCGCGTACGGGCGCGACGAGGCGGACGCGCGGGGGCGATCCCCGAGCGCCAGCGTCTTGCAACTCCGTGTCTTACCGGCTCCGGCCATCCGTCAGGTTCCGCACAGGTCAGCGGTGGTGTGCATCCGGGAAACGGACGGCAACTCCGGTCCCATCCCCCCCGGAACCAACGCAAGAGGCGTGTCACCCCGCGCCGGCCCCCGCCGTTCCGTCGTCCGGCGCGCGCCCCGCCCGCTCGCGGCGCTTCACCTCGTCCCACAGCACGTCGAGCTCCTCCAGCGTGGCGCGGCCGAACTCGATCCCGCGCTCGGCCGCCAGCCCCTCGACGCCGGCGAAGCGGCGCTCGAACTTGGCGTTCGCCTTCGACAGCGCCGACACGGGGTGCGCGCCGGCCAGCCGCACCAGGTTCACGATGGCGAAGAGGAGGTCGCCCAGCTCCTCGCCCAGCGCCTCGGCGTCGCCCGAGGCGAGTTCGGCGCCGACCTCGTCCACCTCCTCGCGCACCTTGTCCCACGCGCCGCGCCAGTCGCTCCAGTCGAAGCCGAACTCGGCCACGCGCGCCTGCACACGGTAGGCGCGCTGCAGCGGGTCGATGCCGTCCGGCACCGCGCCGAGGATCGATTCGCGCTCGCCGCGCCCGGCCCGCTCGCGCGCCTTGATCGCGGCCCAGCTCTCGTGCTCGCCGCCGTACAGGTGCGGGTGCCTCCGGCGCATCTTTTGCTCGACCCCGCGCACCACGTCGTCGCGGCCGAAGGCGCCCGCCTCCTCCGCCATCACGACCTGGAAGGCCACGTTCAGCAGCAGGTCGCCCAGCTCGTCGCGCACGCCGTCAGGGTCGCCGGCGGCGATGGCGCGGGCGGCCTCGTGCGCTTCCTCGAGCAGGTAGGGCTGCAGCGAGAGCGGCGTTTGCGCCGCATCCCACGGGCAGCCGGCGCGCAGGAAGGCGGCCAGCGCCAGGACGCGGTCGAGCGTGCCGCCGGAGCGCGGCGCGGGAGGCGGGTTTTCAGCTTGCGACGGGTTCACAGGCGGCCTAGAATACACCTTTCGTGTCCGATCCGTCAAACGCGGTTTCGAGAGCCTGGGTCGAGGTGGACCTGGGCGCCCTGAAGGCCAACCTGCGCCGCGTCGCCGACGCCGCGCCGGGCTCGGCCATTGTCCCCATGCTCAAGGCCGATGCCTACGGGCTGGGGGTTCCCCACGTTCTCCGCGCGGTGATCGAGGCGCTCGGGCCCGATGGGCCGTGGGCGATCGGCGTGGCGGCGGTGAGCGAGGGCGAGGCGCTCCGCGCGCTGGGGTGGGCGGGGCGCGTGGTGGTGTTCGCCCCCACGCCCCCCGGCGAGGAGCGCCGCGCCGCCGCCGCCGGTCTTGCGCTCTCGATCTCGGACCTGGAGGCGCTGGAGCGCTGGGCGGCGGCCGCCGCGGAGGCCGGCCGCCGCCTCTCGTTCCACCTGGAGATCGACACCGGGATGGGCCGCGCCGGCTTCCCCGCGGCCTCGGCGGCGCGCTGGGGCCCGGCGGTGATCGCGCGCTCGGGGGATCTTCTGACGTGGGAAGGGTGTTTTACGCACTTCCACTCGGCGGACGAGCCGGACCCAGCGCCCACCGAGGCCCAGGTCGACCTCTTCCGCCGCGCGGTACGGGCGCTGCCGCCGGAGCCGGACGGCGAACCGCGGCGCGTGCTGCACTGCGCCAACAGCGCCGCGGCCATCCGCCACGGCGGGTACGGGATGGACCTGGTGCGCCCCGGCATCTTCCTGTACGGAGGCTCGGCCGGGGCGGACGAGATGCCGCACGCGGTGGCCACGCTGCGGGCCCGGGTGATCCGGGTGACCGACGCCGAGCCGGGCGCCACCGTGGGGTACGGCGCCACGCACCGCGCCGGACGCGCGGAACGCTGGGCCACGCTCGCCATCGGCTACGGCGACGGGGTGCGGCGCGCGCTGGGGCCCGCGGGCGGGCAGGTGCTGGTCCACGGCCGCCGCGCCCCGATCATCGGGCGCATCTCGATGGACGTGACCGTGGTGGACGTGACGGAGATCCCCGGGGTCGCTCCCGGCGACGTGGCCACGCTCTTCGGCCGCGACGGCGAGGGCGAGATCACGGTGGACGAGGTGGCGGCCCGGGTGGGCACCATCAGCTACGAGATCCTGACCGGGCTGGGCCCGCGCCTGCCGCGCGTGTACCGCTGACGGGCCCCGGCCCCGAACCCCTTCTCTACGATGTGCAGCACCGCATGATCCTACGCTCTGTTCGCGCGCGGGCCGCGCTCGCGCTGTTGCCCGTGCTGGCGGCCGCCGCCTGCACGGATGAAACGCCCACGCTCACGGGCGACGAGTACTTTCCCGGCGGGAGCCGGCCGGTCACCCTGGAGGTGATCGTGCCGGCCACGCAGTTCCTGCATCAGCTGGGGATCTACCAGGGATACGAGAGCCGCCGCACGCTGGGGCAGCTGATCGTGGCCAACCAGTACCAGGGCGTGCTGAGCGCCAACGTGCTGCAGGACTACGACGTTCCCGACACGCTCAGCTACTCGCAGGGCGGCACCACCCGCACCGACCCGGCGTACAGCATCCGCTCGGCGCGGCTGGTGGTGGCGGTGGACTCGTTCGGCACCTACCAGGGCGTGCCCGCCACGCTGCAGGCGTACCGCGTGGCCCAGGCGTACGACTCCACCACCGCGTCGTGGACGATGGCGGTGAACAACGACTCGGTGCACACCGCGTGGACGCAGCCGGGCGGCACCCGCGGGGCGCTGCTGGGGAGCGCCGCCTACGTGCGCGCCACCAGCGACACCGTGGTGATCCCGCTCGACACGGCCACCGCGCGCCTCTTCCGGCCGGACTCGGCCAGCGGGCTGATCCTGGCGGCGCAGCAGGCGGGAACGCGGCTGCAGCTGGCCAGCGCGGTGCTGCGGCTGGACGTGAAGCCCTCGAACGCCGAGCGCGACACGACCATCACCATCAACATCTCGCCCACGGGCAGCTTCTTCGTCTACACGCCCACCGACCCTCCGCTCCCGGCGGGGGCGCTGATGGCGGGCGGCGTGGCGGCGGCGCGGACGCTCTTCTCGCTCGACTTCGACCAGGACCTTCCCGGGTGCCAGCCGCCGACCACCTGCGCGGCGGTGCGGCTGAAGGACGTGAACCTGAACCGCGTGTCGCTGCTGCTGAAGCCGGTGGCTCCGCCCGCCGGGTTCGACGCGCTGCGCCCGGTGCCGCTCACGCTGTGGACGGTCACCGAGCCCGAGCTGGGGCAGCGCGCGCCGCTGGGGCACCTGGCCGTGGACCCGCAGACCAGCGGCGTGGCCAGCTCGCAGTACATCACCTACCTGCCCGGCGACACGCTGGTGGAGCTGCCGCTGACGCTGCAGGCGCTGGACGCGGTGCGCCGTGACACCCTGAAGCTGAACCTGGCGCTGCTGGGAGAGACCCCGCCCGTGGGGACCGGCACCGTGCGCACCTTCGGCGTCGCGCGCTTCGATCCGCAGCCGCGCCTTCGCTTCGTCTACACGCTCCACACCCGTCCGGAGCTTCCATGACCCGTTCCGCAGTTCGCGCGGCCGCCGCGGCGGCCGCGCTGTTGGCGTTCGCCGCGCCCGCCGGCGCGCAGAGCGTGCTGGCCAGCCGCGGCCTGGGGTACCCGCTGGAGCCCATCGACGCGCGCGCGCGCGGCCTGGGCGGCATCACCACCGGGCTTCCCGATCCGGTTCCGTCGCTGATCAACCCGGCCTCGGCGGCCGGGATCCCGGCCGCCTCGTTCCTGGTGGCCTTCCAGCCCGACCAGTACGACGCCACCGGCCCGGGCGTGACGGCGAGCGGCTCCACCGCGCGCTTTCCGCTGATCGTGGCGGTGTTCCCGGTCACGCCCCGGATCTCGGCGCAGGTGGGGTACGGCTCGTACCTGGACCAGCACTGGCAGGTGCAGCAGACCGACTCGATCACCCTCAGCACCGGCCGGGTGGAGGTGAACGACCGCTTCGTCTCGGCGGGGGGCGTGTCGCGGCTGCAGGGGGCGCTGGGATACCGCGTGACCGACCGGCTGTCGCTGGGCGCCTCGCTCGACGTGCTGACCGGCGCCGCGAACGACAGCGTGGTGCGCGAGATCGGCGGGCTGGAGACGGCGGCGACGGCGGTGACGTACGCGTACAGCGGCGTGTCGGGCGGCCTGGGCGCGCGCTTCCAGCCGGGCGGCGGGCTCAGCCTCAGCGCGGCGGTGCACGGCGGCGGAACCATCCGCGCCAAGGCCGACAGCGCCAGCAGCGCGACCAACGCGACGCGCGAGTACACCAGCCCGGTCCGCGCCGACGTGGGCGCCAGCACGCGGCTGGTGGGTGCCAGCGTGCTGGCCGTTTCGGGGAGCTGGACCCGGTGGAGCCAGCTGGACGACGAGCTGGCCTCGCAGGGCGGCGCGCGCGACGCGGCCAGCGTGACGGCGGGCGTGGAGTACGCCGGGTTCAACTTCGCGCGGAAGATGGTGCCGCTGCGGGTGGGCGCCCGCTACGCGCAGCTTCCCTTCCGCTGGGCGGGGACGGGAACGGCGTTCCCCAACGAGCGCGCCGTCACCGCCGGCCTGGGCTACAGCTTCGGCGGGCGCGCGGCGCTGTTCGACGCCTCGGCCGAGCGCGGCTGGCGCGGCGGCGGCTCGGCCGGCTTCGACGAGCCGTACTGGCGCCTGTCGTTCTCGCTCCAGGTCCTCGGCCGCTGACGGAGGTACGGGGTACGGAGGTACGACGCTCCGTCCCCTTCGAACGCGGAGATCCCCCCGCCCGGCGGAATGCCGGCGGGGGGATTTGCGTCGGGGCGGCGGATGGGGCAACTTGGGTGGCTTTCGGAATCAGGCCCGCGGCACTACCGATGCAAAGCTGGGTATCGGATGGTCCGCAGGTACTAACGACGCAGGAAGGAGTGCTGCGATGTCATCCGTGAAGATCGTGTGCTGGGAAGAAGATGACGCATGGCTCGGCTATCTTCAGGACTTTCCGGATTATTGGACGCAGGGAGAGAGCCTCGATGACCTCAAGGATCATCTGAAGGATCTCTATCATGATCTCACGGGCGGTAAGATTCCTGGGGTTCGTAAGGTCGAAGAGTTGACCGTTCAGTGAAACGGACGGAGCTGATCCGCCAGATCCTGGCGTACGGGTGTGTTCTGGTTCGGCACGGTGCCAAGCACGACTGGTACCGCAATCCCATCACGGGTGTCTCGCAACCCGTTCCGCGGCATCGCGAGATCAAGGACATGTTGGCGAAGCAGATCATCAAGCTGCTGAAGTCCTGACTTGCGTGTCGCTCGCCAAACGCGCTTCGAGTCGTCGATCCTGAGCAGATTTGGGAGCAGGCCGCACCGGGCCCGTTCCTTGCCCGGCCCGGAGAAGGCCCGAAACCTTTTGCGGGGCGCGGGTTTATCAGGTTGTGGCAGCGGCGATCGACGAAATCCGCCCGGTGGCGGCGCCGCGACGTGTGACCTTCCGGAGGGATGATGAAGCTCAAGCGTACCGTGGTGGCGCCCGCGCTGGTCGCCGGCGTGGCCCTGGTTTCGGGTGGCTGGCTGCTGCAGCAGGGCGTGAACGGCGGCCAGAGCGTGTTCACGCAGGCGCGGATCTTCGACGAGGTGCTGCAGTACGTGGAGCAGCGCTACGTGGAGCCGCAGCAGCAGGGCGAGCTGTACCAGAAGGCGATCGACGGGATGCTGCACGAGCTGGGCGACCCGCACACCGTCTTCATGACCGCCGACGAGTACGCGCAGCTGCACCTGCAGACCAGCGGCGAGTACGGCGGGCTGGGGATCCAGATCGCGCCGCGCGAGGGGTACATCACCGCCGTGGGCGTGCTCCCCGAGACGCCGGCCGAGCGCGCCGGCATCCGCGTGGGCGACGCCATCCTGGAGGTGGACGGCCGCGACGCCAAGGGATGGACCGACGACTTCGCGGTGAAGCAGCTGCGCGGCCCCGTGGGCACCCCGATCCGCCTGAAGGTGCGCCGCGTGGGGGTGGACCAGCCGATCAGCTTCACCATCAACCGTGAAGAGGTGCACGTTCGCTCGGTGCCGTACGCCTACCTGGCGGCACCCGGCGTGGGGTACGTGGACCTGACGGTGTTCGCGCAGACCAGCAGCGCCGAGCTGCGCGCCGCCATCGACCGGCTGCGGCAGCAGGGGGCGCGCAAGCTGGTGCTGGACCTGCGCGGCAACCCCGGCGGGCTGCTGGACCAGGGCGTGGCGGTGAGCGACCTGTTCCTGCGCCGCGGCCAGTCGATCGTGGAGACGCGCGCCCGCGATCCGCGCGAGAGCGAGACCTTCCGCGCCGGCACCGACGAGGCGTACGACCTGCCGATGGCCGTGCTGGTGGACGCTTACAGCGCCAGCGCCGCCGAGATCGTGGCGGGCGCGCTGCAGGACCACGACCGCGCGCTGGTGGTGGGCACCACCTCGTACGGGAAGGGCTCGGTGCAGTCGCTCTTCCGCCTGTCGGGCGGCAACTACCTGAAGATGACCACCGGCAAGTGGTACACGCCGGTGGGGCGGAGCATCCAGAAGCCCTTCAAGGCGCAGGAGTCGGCCGCCGGAGAAGACGCCGATGGCGACTCGGCGGTGACGGACACGAGCGCCGCCGCGCAGAACGACACCACCCGGCGGCGCGCGTACCGTACGGACAGCGGGCGCACGGTGTATGGCGGCGGCGGGATCGTGCCGGACCTGATCGTGCGCGACACCACCACGCTGGCCGAGCGGGCGCTGATCACGGCCGTGTCGAAGAAGGCCGGGACCTACACCGACGTGGTGATGCGCTACGCGGTGGAGTACGAGCGCCGCACGCCGGGGCTGCAGCAGAACTTCGCCGTCACCCCGCAGATGCGGCAGGAGCTGTTCGACCGGCTGCGCCGCGCCGGCGTGGAGATCACCCCCGAGCAATGGGCCGGCGGCCAGCGCTGGATCGACCTGCAGATCGGGAACGAGATCGCCATCTCGCGCTTCGGCCGGGCCGCGGCGGCGCAGCGCAACGACACCGCCGACCGCACCCTGCAGGAGGCCGTCCGCCTGCTGCAGGCCTCGCCGACGCAGACCGCCGTCTTCCGCGCGGCCGAGGCGGCGCGGGTGGCCCAGGCGCCACGGCGCTGACCGTTTCGGAGTCGCACGACGGCGAGGGGGAGATCGCAACCGCGGTCTCCCCCTCGCCGCTTCCGTTCGTGACGATCGGCCCGGCGGTGGAGCGTCCGCTGGATGTGGCCGAGCCCACGTTCGGCGCTCCGCCCGGCCGGTCCGATGACGCGGTCGGCCGTGGTCGATGCGTGGTCGACGATCTCGTGTCGAGCATGATTTCTCGGGTGATGCGATTCGGGGCAGTGCCACGGCCTGTCACGGGGGCGGCGGATCGACGGCTAAGTCGTTGCCACGAAAAACGTAGAGGGGAAGTATGGTGGCGCCGCGCTCCTGTCCTATCTTTCCGGAGGATGGGTGGCGTGTCGCCTCGCTGGCCGCTTCGTGGCGAGCGGTTTTCCGGAGCACGGGTCGGCTGTATCTTCACGTGTCCAGAGCAGACGGAAAACGGAGGCGCATGAGCGAGCCGATGGAGTGCGGGGTGGAGGTGACGCGCGGGACGGTGGTGGAGAGCCGCCACCGCGTGCACGTGGCGGTGGTGGACGCCGAGGGCCGGCTGCGCGCGTTCGCGGGCGATCCCGACCAGGTGACGTTCCTGCGCTCGGCCGCCAAGCCGTTCCAGGCGCTGCCGCTGGTGGACGACGGCGCGTACGACCGCTACGGGATGACGCTGGAAGAGCTGGCGCTGTGCTGCGGATCGCACTCCGGCTCGGCCGCGCACGTGAACGTGGCCGGCGCGATCCTGGAGAAGGGCGCCGTGACCGCCGACGCGCTGGCGTGCGGCCCGCACCCGCCGTTCGACGACGAGGCCCGCCGCGCGCTGGAAGAGGCCGGGCTGGAGCCGGGGCGGCTGCACAACAACTGCTCCGGCAAGCACGCGGGGATGATGCTGCTGGCGCGCGCCCACGGCTGTGAGCCCGAGGGCTACCACCGCCCCGAGCACCTGGTGCAGCAGCGCGTGCTGACCGAGGTGGCGCGGTGGACCGAGGTGCCGCCGGAGGCGATCGCGCTGGCGGTGGACGGATGCGGGGTCAGCTGCTTCGCGCTCCCGCTGCGGCACATGGCGCTGGGGTTCGCCCGCCTCGCGGCCGCGGCGCGCGCGGGAGAGCGCGGGCCGGCGACGGTGGTGCAGGCGATGACCGAGCACCCGGAGATGGTGGCCGGCGAGGGGCGCATCTGCACGGCGCTGATGCGGCTGGCGGCGGGGCGGCTCTTCGCCAAGATCGGCGCCGAGGGCGTGTACTGCGTGGGCGCGCCCGGCGCGGAGCTGGGGATCGCGCTGAAGGTGGAGGACGGCGGATCCGGCCGCGCGCTGGCCCCCGCGATCCTGGGCGTGCTGCGCGAGCTGAACCTGATCGGCGAGGACGACTACGGCGCGCTGCACTCGTTCGCGTACGCGGACGTGGTGAACACCCGCGGCGAGGTGGTGGGCCAGGTTCGCCCGGCCATCCACCTGCGGGCGCCGGATGCCTGACGCGCTCGGCCCGGGCCGCCATGCCCTGGTGCGCGTGGCCGCCGCGCTGGCGACGCGCGACGCGGGCGTGGTGCGCGCCGCGCTGGAGCACGCGGCCGGGGCGGCGGATGCGACGGCGGTGGAGGAGGTGATCCTCCAGTCACACCTCTTCGTCGGCTTCCCGGACGCGCTGAACGCGCTCGGGGCATGGCGCGAGATGTCGGGGGCGGCGGCGCCGGAGGCGAGCGGCGAGACGGCGGCGGAGTGGGAATCGCGCGGCGAGGTGGTGTGCCACGCGGTATACGCGGGGAACTACGCCAAGCTGCGCGAAAACGTTTGCCGGCTGCACCCCGACTTCGACGGGTGGATGGTGACGGGCGGCTACGGCCGCGTGATCGGCCGGCCGGGGCTGGAGCTGGCCACGCGCGAGCTGTGCATCGCCGCGCTGCTGGCGGTCTGGAACGTGCCGCGGCAGCTGCACAGCCACCTGCGTGGCGCGCTCAACGCCGGCGCGCCGGTGCGCGAGGTGGACGAGGCGGTGGAGGTGGCGTGCGCGCTGGTCGCGCCCGCGGCGGCGGAGCGGGTGCGGAGGCTGTGGGGCGAGATCCGCGCGAAGGCGGTGGCGGCGGATGGTGTGGTCTAACGGATGATGAGCGAGCGAGGGTGAGCCGGTGTTCCTGGACTATGCGGAAATTCAGGTGAAGGCGGGCGATGGCGGGCCCGGGGCGTCGTCGTTCCGGCGCGAGTCGTTCGCGCCGCGCGGCGGCCCCGATGGTGGCGATGGCGGCCGCGGGGGCGACGTGGTGCTGCGCGCCGACGGGCAGATGACCACGCTGATGGACTACCGCTACCGCCAGCAGTACGCCGCGCCCAACGGCAAGAAGGGCGAAGGCACCAACTCCACCGGGAAGAGCGGCGACGACCTCGTTCTCCGCGTACCTCCGGGCACCGTGATCCGCGACGTGGAGAGCGGCGACACGCTGGGCGAACTGGTGGAAGACGGCCAGGAGCTGATCATCGCCGAGGGCGGCCGCGGCGGATGGGGGAACGCGCGCTTCGCCACCAGCACCAACCAGGCGCCGCGGCGTGCCGACGCGGGGATCCCCGGGGTCGAGCGGCGGGTGGCGCTGGAGCTGAAGCTGATCGCCGACGTGGGGCTGGTGGGTGAGCCGAACGCGGGGAAATCGACCTTCCTCTCCTCGATCTCGGCGGCGACGCCCAAGGTGGCGGACTATCCGTTCACCACGCTCACGCCCAACCTGGGGGTGGTGCAGCTCACGGGGCACCGCACCTTCGTCGTTGCCGACATCCCGGGGATCATCGAGGGGGCGCACGAGGGGAAGGGGCTGGGGCACCAGTTCCTGCGCCACATCGAGCGCACGCGCACGCTGGCGCTGATGATCCCGTCGGACGCGTTGGAGCCGCAGGAGGAGTACGACCGGCTGGTGGAGGAGCTGCGGGCCTACTCCGAGGAGCTCGCGGCCAAGCCGCACGTGGTCGTGTTCACCAAGGCCGACCTGCTGCCGCCCGAGTGGCCGGAGCCCAGGGTGGCCGCGCCGGGTGCGTGGGGGCAGTTCACCATCTCGTCGGTCGCGCGGCGCGGGCTGGACGCGCTGCTCGAAGGCTTGTGGGCGCACGCCGCCCGCGTGGTGGAAGAGGAGCGCGCGCTGGGAGACGAGCCCGAGCCCTGGCGCCCGTGACCGATGCCCGTATCCGGTGAGGCGCTGGAGCCGGTCCTGCGGCTGGCGATGGTCGAGGGAATCGGTCCGGCGCGGCTCTCCGCGCTGGTGGCGCGCTTCGGCTCGCCGGAGCGCGTGCTGGCCGCCTCGGCAGACCAGCTGGCGGCGGCGCCCGGCTTTGGGCGGGAGCTGGTGAAGCGGCTGCGCGCCGCGGCCGCCGACGAGGGCCGCCGCCGCGCGCGCGAGGCGATGGAGACGCTGGAGCGCGTGGGCGCGGTGGCGTTCACACCGGCCGATCCCGTCTATCCCGACGCGTTCCGCACGCTTCCGGATCCGCCGTACCTGCTGTTCGCGATCGGCGACCTGGCGCTGCTCGCATCCGCGGGGCTGGGCGTGGTGGGGACGCGTTCGCCCACGGAGTACGGGCACCGCACGGCGGTGTCGCTGGCGGGCGCGATGGCGCGCGCGGGGCTCACCATCGTGAGCGGGATGGCGCGGGGGATCGACTCGGCCGCGCACGCGGCGGCGCTGGACGCGGGCGGCACCACCGTGGGGGTGCTGGGGCACGGGATCGACCGGGTGTATCCGCCGGAGAATGGCGCGCTCTTTCGCCGCGTGGGCGAGCGCGGCCTGCTGCTGACCGAGCTGGCGCCGGGCGAGCAGCCGAACGCCGGCAACTTTCCCCGCCGCAACCGGCTGATCGCCGCGCTGAGCCTGGGCGTGCTGGTGGTGGAGATGGGCGAGAAGAGCGGTGCCCAGCACACCGTGACCTATGCGCTGGAGCAGGGGAAGGACGTGTTCGCCGTCCCGGGTCCGATCGGCTCGCCGCAGAGCGCGGGAACCAACCAGCTGCTGAAGGACGGCGCCCGGCTGGTCACCTCCACCGCCGACATCCTGGAGGAGCTGCGCGGCGTGGGGCACACGTTCGCGCCGGCGGGGGGCGGCCCCGCATCCCCGGCCAACGTCGACGTGCCGCCGCCGCCCCCGCCCGATCTGGTTCCCGACGAGGCGGCCGTCTACGCCGCGCTCACGGCCGGCGAGCGCCACGTGGACGAGCTCGCAGAGGCCGCCGGGATGGCGCCGAGCAAGGTGCTGGCGGCGCTGCTGGGGCTGGAGCTGCGCGGAGTGGCGGAATCGCTGCCGGGAAAGCTCTTCAGGCGGAAATAGGCGGCTGCGTCAGGAACGAGCAGGCCAAGGAACCTCGTATCTTTCAGACCGAACCAACCGGAGCTCGGAAGATGCCCGCTGTCACCGTCAACAAAGTCGCGGACTGGTTCATCCGCTTCGCGCACGAGGTCGGCGATCCCATCACCAACCTGCGGCTGCAGAAGCTGGTGTACTACGCGCAGGCGTGGTTCCTGGCGCTGCACGGCCGGCGGCTGATGCCGGCCGAGTTCCAGGCGTGGGTGCACGGGCCGGTGTGCCACCCGCTCTACCAGCGGTTCCGCGGGTACGCCTGGAACCCGATCGTGGAGCCGGTGGACGCGCCCGCGCTTCCCGCGGAGGTGGAGACGCACCTGCGCGAGATCATGGAGGTCTACGGCGGGTACTCCGCGTGGGACCTGGAGCGGCTGACGCACGCCGAGGCGCCCTGGCAGGCGGCGCGCGGCGACCTGCCGCCCGACGCGCCCTCCACCGCCGTGATCGCGGACGAGGAGATGCGTCGCTTCTACGCCGCGCGGCTCGCCGCCTGAGCGATGGGGCGGATCAAGCCGGGGCGGGTGGAGCCGCGCGGCACCCCGATCAGCACCCCGCCGCCGCCGGGCGGGTTCATCTCCTTCTCGTACCGCGTGTTCGCGCGCACGCCCAAGTTCAATCCCGGCGATTGCGAGCCGGGGTGGTTCGACGCGCTGATCGACCGGCTGCAGGCGCTCTCGGCGCTGCGGCCGCAGGAGGTGCTGAGCAACCGTTCGCCCTCGCTGCGCGCGCACCCGATCGAGTTCGCGCACACCACGGAGCGGCGCGGGTTCACGCACCTGAATCCGCAGCTCCAGGGATACCAGCCGTACCAGTTCCAGCTTTCGAAGGGAACGGGGCGCGTGCACGGCTTCTTCATCGACCTGGTGTTCCACATCGTCTGGCTCGATCCGCACCATCGGCTGTACGCCTGACCCCTATCTCCCCCAATGGATGTGAACGCTCGCGCGACCCTTCTCCGCGTCCTCGCCTCGTTCTTCGTCGCCTCACTCTCCGCACTCTCCGCGTGCGCGCACGATGATGATGGGGCGTGTCCGACGCGCTGAGCCGGGACTACGGCGACTGCAGCGCCTTCGTCGCCGAGCCGCGGCACCTGGTGGTGTCGTGCATCAACCCGCCGTTCGCCGCGCGGCCTCGCGGCGAGGGAATCGCCACCGCACGAAAGGTCGCGGCGTACGCGTGGGACCATCATCCCAAGTCCAAGGGCGTGGAAGACGTGACGGTGGCGTTCCTGGACCGCAAGGAAGCCGACTCGTTCATCCAGCCGCGGCACGCGCGGGCTCGCTACGTCTTCACCGCCGCGGAGCTGGGGGCGGCCAGGCCCTGACGCCTCGCACCCCGGGAACGCTGGGGTGTATGAGCGGGCGGATGATGAACCCAGACGCCCCCGCGCCACCGATCGCGGACGCCCGCACGGGGCCGGACGACCGGCCCCGCTCGCTTTACCTGCACGTGCCCTTCTGCGTGCGGCGGTGCTCGTACTGCGACTTCGCGGTGCAGGCCACGCGCGAGGCGCCGACGGACGAATGGCTGGCCGCGATCACCACGGAGATGCGCCTGCTCGCCGGGGAGCGCGGGTGGAGGGAGGCGCTGCGGCTGGACACCGTCTACCTCGGCGGTGGCACGCCGTCGATGTTGCGGCCGGACGCGATGGCCGAGCTGCGGCGGCGCCTGGAGCCGTTCGCGGTGTGGGACGACGCGGCGGAGTGGACGTGCGAGGCGAACCCGGAGAGCTTCACCCCCGAGATCGCCGCCGCGTGGCGCGACGCGGGGGTGAATCGTCTCTCCCTGGGCGCGCAGACCTTTCACGAGCCCGCGCTGCGCTGGATGGGGCGGCTGCACGGCGTGGACGGCCCGCGCCGCGCGATGGACGCCGCGCGTGGCGCCGGGTTCGGCAACGTGAGCGTGGACCTGATCTTCGCGCTCCCGGAACGGCTGGGGCGCGACTGGGGCGCGGACCTGTTCCAGGCGCTGCAGCTGGAGCCCGAGCACGTGTCGCTCTACGGGCTGACCGCCGAGGCGGGGGCGCCGCTGGGGCGCTGGGTGAGCGAGGGGCGCGAGGTGATGGCGGACGAGGACCGCTACGCCGACGAGTTCTTGCTGGCGCATCACACGCTGGACGCCGCGGGATTCGAGCACTACGAGGTGTCGAACTTTGGGCTCCCCGGCCGCCGCTCGCGCCACAACTTCGTGTACTGGACGGGTGCGCCCTACGCCGCGCTGGGGCCCGGCGCGCACGGCTACCATCCCCCGGTGCGGCGGTGGAACGTGCGAAGCTGGGATCTCTATCGCCGCATGCTGCTGGACGAAGGGCGCCTCCCGGTGGAGGGCGAGGAGGTGGTGGACGCCGAGACGGCCGGGCTGGAGCGCGCCTGGCTTCTCCTGCGCACCGACCGCGGCTGGCCGATGGCGGATGCCGGACCCGCCGAGCAGCGGCTGGCGGAGCTCTGGCTGGCGCGGGGGTGGGCGCGCGAGACCGGCGAGGCGCTCAGGCTGACCGCGGAGGGCTGGCTCCTCCTCGACCGGCTGGCCGTGGAGATGGCGACCGCCGCGGAGGCGCGCGCCGGCTCCGCGTCATCCCCACTGGTCCTGACCGGCCCGGCGCTGCACGGTTGACAGGCTGGCCGCCCGCGAATCCCGCCGGGGCGGCAACGTGTCCGCCGGAACGGCGCGGATCGATGGCACCGGATCTTGCCTCACCCGCTCGCGGGAGGCAGGTGGGGTGAGGGGTGGACGAACAACGTCACGGGGCGTGAACCAGCATTGACGCCCCGGGCGGGCGTAGGCAGATTTCTCCGGTTTGTGCCCGCCTTTTCCCTACGCGCAGCGTGAGATGGCAGACGCGCCCCTTACTGAACGCGAGCACGCGATCCTCGAGGCGGTGATCCGCACCTACGTGGAGACCGCCGAGCCCGCCGGCAGCCGCATGGTGGCGCGCCGGTTCCGGCTCGGCATCTCGCCGGCCACGGTGCGCAACACCATGAGCGACCTGGAGGAAAAGGGGTATCTGTATCATCCCCACACCTCCGCCGGGCGCGTGCCCACCGACCTGGCGTACCGGCTGTACGTGGACTCGCTGATGCGGCGCCAGCCGGTGTCGCCGCGCGAGCGCGTGGAGATCCGCCGGCAGCTGGAGAGCGGCGGCGAGGGAGCGGCGATCGAGCACCTGCTGCGCCGCGCCGCGCAGGTGCTGGGGCTGCTGACGCAGGAGCTGGGGATCGCGGTGACGCCACACCTGGACGATGCCACGCTGGAGCGGCTGGACCTGGTGCCGATCCACGAGGCCAAGGTGCTGCTGGTGCTCACCCTGCGCGCCGCCGGGGTGCGCACCATCTACGTGGACGTGCCGGCGGTGATCCCCCCCAGCACGCTCGTCTCCGTCGCGCGGATCCTGAACGACCGGCTGGGGGGGCTGAAGCTGCGCGAGATCCGCGCGACGCTTCCCGAGCGGCTGCGCGACTCGGCGCCGGCCGACGAGCCGGGCGCGGGGGAGCTGCTGAACGTGTTCGTGCAGGGGGCCGAGGAGCTGTTCACCGGGCCCGGCGTGCCGGGGACCGACCTGCACCTCGGGCGCGCGTCGGTGCTGGCCGAGCAGCCCGAGTTCAGCAGCGGCGAGCGGCTGCGCGGGCTGATCGAGCTCACCGAGCGGCGCGACCTGCTGAAGCAGGTGCTGGGCGCGCGCGCCGACGACGGGCTGCACGTGACCATCGGCGTGGAGCACGGCGATCCGGCGCTCAGCGATTTCACCGTGGTGACCAGCCAGTACCAGTCGGCCGGGCTGAAGGGCGTGATCGGCGTGATCGGCCCCACGCGCATGCCGTACGACCGCGTGATCGCGCTGGTCGAGAGCACGTCGAACCTGATCTCCGAATTCCTGGCCTGACGGCCTGAAGAGCACAATGCGCGACTACTACGAGATTCTCGCCGTGGCGAAGGACGCCGACGGCGAGACGGTGAAGAAGGCCTACCGCAAGCTGGCGCTGCAGTACCACCCCGACCGCAACGGGGGCGACAAGGAGGCCGAGGAGAAGTTCAAGGAGGCCACCGAGGCGTACGAGGTGCTGCGCGACGCGGAGAAGCGCGCCGCGTACGACCGCTACGGCCATGCCGGCGTGAAGCGCGGCGGCCCGGGCGGCCCCGGCGCGGCGGGCTTCGGCGGCGGCTTCGGCTTCGACGACGCGCTGAACATCTTCATGCGCGACTTCGGCGGGTTCGGCGGCTTCGAGGACCTGTTCGGCGGGCGCCAGCGCCGCGGCGGGGTGCAGAAGGGGAAGGACCTGCAGCTCCGGCTCTCCATCACCCTGGCCGAGGTGGCCACGGGGGTGCGCAAGACGCTGAAGCTGAAGGCGCTCGACCCGTGCAGCGAGTGCAAGGGAACCGGGAGCGCCGACGACACCGGCCCGGTGACCTGCGAGGCCTGCCAGGGCGCGGGGCAGATCCGCCGCGTGCAGCGCAGCGTCTTCGGCCAGTTCGTCTCCGCCAGCGTGTGCCCCACCTGCGGCGGCGAGGGGAAGACGATCAAGAACCCGTGCAAGAAGTGCCACGGCGACGGGCGCGAGCGCGGCGACAACACCATCGACGTCGAGATCCCCGCGGGCGTGAGCAGCGACAACTATCTCACGCTCCGTGGCGTGGGGAACGCCGGCCCGCGTGGCGGCCCGCGCGGCGACGTGGTGGTGGTGATCGAGGTGGAGGACGACGCGCGCTTCCTGCGCGACGGGTCGGACCTGGTGTATGAGCTGCCGATCTCGTTCAGCTCGGCCGCGCTTGGGCAGGAGGTGGAGGTGCCCACGGTGTACGGCGACGAGAAGGTGAAGATCCCCGCCGGGGTGCAGGGCGGCGACGTGCTGACGCTGCGCGGCAAGGGGCTCCCCCACCTGGGCGGCGGCGGGCGCGGCGACCAGCACGTGCGCGTGCACGTGTGGACGCCCACCGAGCTCAACGCCGAGCAGCGCGAGCTCTTCCGCCAGCTGGCCGAGGTGGAGGGCCCGGTGCCCGCGCGGCGCCGGGGCGGCAAGAACCTGTGGGAGCGCATGAAGGACGCATTCGCCGCGTGATCGATCCCGAGCGGTGGATGGTGCTGGCCGTCCGCGGCCCCTCGCCCGAGCTGGCGGGGCTGGTGGCGGATGGCCTTCTCGCGCTGGGCGGCGCGGCGGTGGAGGAGAAGGACGGCGCGCTGCTGACCTATCTTCTCCCGCCGGACGACCCCGAGGCGTTCGTGGCCGGGGCGCGCGAGCGGATCGCGGAGTGGCTGCCGGAGGGGACGGCGGTGGAGGTGGAGTGGCGGTGGCAGGAGAACGAGGATTGGGCCGCGGAGTGGAAGCGCGGCCTGGGCCCGCGCCAGGTGACCGGCCGCATCGTGGTGAAGCCGACCTGGACGGAGTGGGAGGCCACCCCCGGGCAGATCGTGCTCGACGTGGACCCGCAGATGGCGTTCGGCACGGGAGAGCACGCGACGACTCGTGGCTGCCTGCGCCTGCTGGACGGCGCGCTGCGCCCGGGTGACCGCGTGCTGGACGTGGGCTCCGGCTCCGGCATCCTCGCGATCGCGGCGGTGCGGCTGGGCGCGGCCCAGGGCGTGGCGGTGGAGTACGACCCCGACGCCAACATCAACGCCCGCGAGAACTTCGAGCGCAACGGCGTGGAGCGCGGGATCCGCCTGGTCGAGGCGATGGCCGACGACGCGCTGCTGGAGGAGCTGGGGCGGTTCGACCTGGTGCTGGCCAACATCCTCTCCGGCGTGATCCGCCCGCTCCTGCCATCGATGCACGCGGCGCTCGGCGGCTCGCCCGAGGGGCGGCTGATCGTCTCCGGCATCCTGCGCACCGAATCGCCCGACGTGATCCGCGACGCCGGGGCCGCCGGCTTCCGCATCGAGCGGGTGGACGAGGAAGAGGAGTGGTGGAGCGCGCTGCTGCGGCCGGCCGGGTGATCTGCCGAGATCCGAAGTCCGCCGTCGCGCATCTTCCGGGCGGCTCCGACGACTTCATCCGAAGAGAAGGGCGGATGAATCCGCGGCGACGACACCCCGGAGTCCGCCCGCGCGGGCGGCCGGTGGCGATGTGGCCGGAACTGGGGCGCGCGGCACGGGTTGCCGCGCGCTCGTTCATCGTGGCCGCCGCGGCGCTGGCGCTGTCGCCCGCCGCGGCGCACGCGCAGGCGCCCGCGTACCGGCGCGCGCCGGGCGACACGCTGCGCTACCACGAGGTGACGATGTCGACGGTGGAGATGCGCGCGGCCACGGGGCCGGTGAGCGTGCGGACGAGCCACGACGCGCGGATCGCCCTCGCGTTCGTGGCGGCGGACACGGCGCGCGCGTGGGTCGAGGCGCTGTCGCTCTCCGTGGCCGGGCTGCCCGGGCAGGCGGATCGCAGGCCGGACACGTCGGCGTTGCTGCGGCAGCCGTACACGCTGGTCTTCGGCGCGCGCGGCGAGGTGGAGACGGTGCGCACGCCCGAGCTCGCGGCGGAGATCGCGCAGGTGAGCGACCTGTCGGCGGAGTTCACCGACTTCTTCCCGCGCCTTCCCGCCGGCCCGCTGACGCCCGGCGCCACCTGGGCCGACACGGCGAGCCACGAGACGACGAACGCCGCCGGGCGCACGGTGATCGCCCAGCGCATCGGCAGCTACCGGGTGCGCGGCGACAGCACCATCGCCGGCGAGCGCGTGGTGGTGGTGGAGCTCCGCACCGCCAGCGAGATCGCGACCGGCACCGCCGCGCCGCGCGCGTCCGGCGCGACCATGCGCAGCGACCTCGAGGGCGAGGAGACGGGCACCTTCTGCTTCGCACCGGCAACCGGCCGGCTCGTGGAGCGCCGCCGCACCGGCCGCCTCACCGGCGCCATCACCGTGCGCGGCGGCGGCCAGCAGCTCTCCATCCCCCAGACCTTCACCTACGAGAGCCGGATCGAGCTGATCCGGTGATCTGAACGCCGAGAAAGGCGTTTAGCAGCCGAGGGCGGCTCTTCCGTGAGCCGCCCTCGTTTTGCCTGTATCTCACATCACTCCGAGTCTGCCGGCATTTCGGTGCCATGGTGGCGTACACGGCGGGTGCGAATCGGTGCCTCTGCCTCGCCTCGGCTGATCATTCGGGCTTCGCGCGGGCTCTCAATCAACATCTCGCCGAAATGGTTGGTTGTTACCTCGATCGACTCATCATCTTTGCCCATGCTGTTCCCCGGTGATCCGGTTTGCACTGCATCGTGGATGATGAAGCGAGCGGAGATGAATTCGCGGAGTCAACCTCCCTCGCGGCGCGAACGATGCAGGGATGGGGGCGCGCAGGCCACATCAAACGCGAGGAGGAACGATGCCGAATGAACGCGATCCCGTGACCGGGGCCGAGGTGGACCGCGACCGGGCGATCCGCCTGGATCACGGCGACCACACGCACTACTTCGCCAGCGAGGAGAGCCGGGAGCAGTTCCTGGCCGACCCCGCCCGCTACCACGACCATCACGCCGCGGGCGGCGCGCGGGCAAGCGAGGGCGAGCAGAATCCGCCGTTCACGGTGGACAGCAACGGCTTCGTCGCGCCCAAGTTCGGGTCGATGGGGAGCGGCGGCGCCGAGTTCGAGCCGCTGCCTCCCGGCGCGCGGGACTGACGGCACGGTGGCGCGCGTCACGGGCCTCGACCACGCGCAGCTGGCGATGCCGGCGGGTGGCGAAGACCGGGCGCGCGCCTTCTACGCCGGCGTGCTGGGGATGACGGAGATCCCCAAGCCGCCGGTGCTCGCCGGCCGCGGCGGCGCATGGTTCCGCGCCGGCGCGGCCGAGGTGCACCTGGGCGTGGAGGCCGATTTCCGCCCCGCGCGCAAGGCGCATCCCGCGCTGCGCGTGGACGGGCTGCGCGCCCTGGTGGACGCGTGCGTGGCGGCCGGGCACGCGGTGACGCCGGGCGAGGTGCTGGACGGGCGCGCGCGTGCGTACGTGCACGACCCGTTCGGCAACCGTGTGGAGCTGATCGAATGATCCGGCGGCGCCTGGCGAGCTTGTGGAGCTTCGCCGGGCGCGTCACCTTTCCCCGCTCCAAGCGTGAGACCGCACTCATCCAATCCGGCGAGCCCCCGATGGACAACTGCATCTTCTGCAAGATCATCCGCGGCGAGATCCCGTCGCAGCGCGTGGCCGAGGGCGACGATTGGATCGCCATCCGCGACATCAACCCCGCCGCGCCGGTGCACGTGCTGGTGATCCCCCGGCGCCACGTGGATTCCGTGGCCGCGCTGGGCGACGGCGACGGGCCGCTGGCCGGCGCGCTGCTGCTGGCCGTGCGCGACGTGGCGCGGCAGGAGGGGGTGGCCGAGACCGGCTACCGCACCGTGATCAACACCGGCGAGCACGGCGGGCAGACCGTGGCGCACCTGCACGTCCACGTGATCGGCGGCAGCCAGCTCACCGGCCACGGCACCGCGTGAGCGGCTTCGTGGGGTGATGTGATGCGTGGAGCCCCGCGTCCGGTGTCGCCGGGCGCGGGGCTTCGGTCATGTGGGCGAGGGCGGTGGACCGATCGAAATCGCGTCCATCATCGTTCCTGCCCAGGGATGGCCGGCAGGAAGCCACGGCAACGATTACGAGACGCCTCCCAGACCGCGGGAGGCTTGGTTTCCATCATCGTTGCTGCTCAGGGACTCTGAAAGCCACGGCAACGACTACCGGACGCCTCCCAGAGCGCGGGAGGCTTCGCATCCATCATCGTTCCTGCTCAGGGACGGGCGGCTGGAAGCCACGGCAACGACTACGGGAAGCCTCCCAAACCGCGGGAGGCTTCGTTCTGTCGTGAGCCAGGATGGCCGGAGCGCGGCCTCCAGACGGGGCGGTTGAGTCAGCGGCGGATGGTGAGCGGGCGGCCGTCGTAGCTCACGGTACGGTCGGGGGTGGCGGAGAGGTCGGCGGCGGTGGGGCGCGGGCCGGAGATCCAGCGGATGGTGAGGGTGCGGTGGCGGAGCATCCCCGGGAACTCGCCGGCGCGCGCGCCGATGGTGAGCACGCGGGCGCGGTCGTTCCAGCGCAGGGGGATGCGCGTGAAGGCGCCGCGCGCGTAGCCGTTGGTCACGCCATCGTCCTCGTACAGGTCGAAGCTCCCGTCCGCGGCGGTGTAGATGGTGAGCAGCAGCGGGTCGGCGGGCTTCTCGGCGGCATACTGCAGCGCGGGGCCGGTGGGGACGATGGAGCCGGCGCGCACGAACAGCGGCATCCGCGCGAGCGGCGCGTCGGCCTCGATGCGCTGGCCGCCGGGGTGGCGGCGGCCGGTCCAGAAGTCGTACCACGCCGCGCCGGCGGGGAGGTAGACGGGACGCGAGCGGGCGTGGTAGCGGGTGACGGGGGCGACCAGGAAGGCGTGGCCGAACAGGTACTGGTCGTTCACGTTCCAGCCGCGGCGGTCGGCGGGAAAGTCCATCACCAGGCCGCGCATGATGGTTCCGTCGCGGTGCCAGCTCTCCGCCGCGAGCGTGTAGATGTACGGCAGCAGGCGATAGCGCAGCCGGTCGTACGCGGCGAGCGAGGCGTACACCTGGGAACCCTCGGGCGCGAGCGTGTAGATCTCGCGGAAGGGCGCCTCGCCGTGGCTGCGGAAGATGGGCGAGAAGGCGCCGAACTGGAACCAGCGCAGGTTCAGCTCGCGCCACTCGTCGAGCGCCGCGGAATCGGGATGCTGGAAGCGCTGCTCGGTGCTGAAGCCGCCGATGTCGTGCGTCCAGTTGGGGATGCCGCTCATCGACAGGTTCACCCCCGCGGAGATCTGGTCGCGCAGGTCGTCCCAGCGCGAAACCACGTCGCCGCTCCACACCGCCACGCCGTTGCGCTGGATCCCCCCGAATCCCGAGCGCGAGAGGATGAAGGTGCGCCGGTCGGCATCGAGCGCGCGCTCGCCCTGGAACACGCCGGTGGTGTGCATCAGCGCGTACGAGTTGAAGACTGCCGCGCCGGGCCCCAACGCCGTGGGCGACATGCGCAGCGTGCGCTCGGGGACGTCCAGGTTGGAGTGCATGTCCGGCTCGTCGGAGTCCAGCCACCACGCGTCGATTCCCATCCCCCGAAGCCCCTGCCGCACCTGCCGCCAATAGATGCCGCGCGCCTCGGGCGAGTACGGATCGTAGAAGGAGTTGAGGTAGCCGGGGCCCACCCAGTCGCGCGCGCCCTGCTCCACGTTGCGATGGTAGATGTGGCCCGCCGCGTCCAGCTCGCGGTAGTTGGCGGTGGCGGGGTAGAACTTGGGCCAGACGGAGACCATCAGCTGCGCGTGCAGCCGGTGGATCTCGTCCACCATCCCCCGCGGATCGGGATAGCGCGCGGGGTCGAAGCGGTGCGAGCCCCACTCGGCCTCGGGCCAGTAGAACCAGTCCTGCACGATGTTGTCGAGCGGAAGGCCGCGCCGGCGGTATTCGCGGACCACGCCCAGCAGCTGGTCCTGCGTCTCGTAGCGCTGCCGGCTCTGCCAGAAGCCGTACGCCCACCGCGGCACCAGCGTGGCGCGGCCGGTGAGCGCCCGGTAGCCGGCGATCACCTCGTCGGGGTCGCGCCCGGCCACGAAGTAGTAGTCGATCGCGTCACCCACCTCGCTGGAGAGGTAGAGGGAGTGGCGGTCGGCCGGCGGCATGGGATCGTTGTGGTAGAGGGCGATGTAGCCGCCCCGCGGCTTCCACTCCACGCGGACGCGGTGGCGGCTCCCCGCGGCCATCTCCACGTCGAAGTCGTGGTACCAGGGGTTCCAGTTCTGCCGCCAGCGATCGATCACCCGACGCCCATCGACCCACACCTTCGCGTAGTCGCTGCTATAGAGCTTGAAGCGCTGCGCGCCGCCGGTGCGAGGCCGCACGTCGCCCTCCCACACCACGCGGGCGTTCGCCGCGTCCTTCAGGAAGGCGGGGAGGTTGGGCTGGTCCTTGAGAAAGGCGTAGGCGATGTCGGGCTCGGCGCGCGCCAGCTTCAGCGTGTCGCCCAGGTAGTAGCGCGCGGTGAAGCCGGGCCGGCCGTCCACGCCGCGGATGTCCACTCCGCGCGAGGCGAGCGCGTAGGGGACCGGGTTGCCGAAGCGGGTGATGGAGTTGTTGTCCCACAGCACGCCGTAGCCGCGGGTGGAGAGCACGAAGGGGACGGCGATCACGCGGTTGTACTGGAGCAGCTCCACGTCCTGGCCGTTGTAGTTCATCCGCCCGTTCTGGTGCTGCCCCAGGCCATAGAACCCCTCGTCGGTCCCCGGATTGAACTGCTGCCGGAGCGCGTGGAACGGCTTCCCCTCCACCGTCACCGGCTGGAAGGCGCGGCGGCTCTCGGCAAGCACCACGCGCCCCTCCGCGTCGCGGAAGCGGACGCGCCCGGTGGCGAGCGCGACCTCGGCGGAGGTGTGATGGGTGGAGAGGATGACCGCGCCGCCCTGCTCGCGGACGCGGAAGCCGGTGGTGACGGGGCGGGCGATGACCATCAGGCTGGCCGGCGCGTCCACCCGCTCGCCCGGCGTGGCGGTCACGCGGATGATGCGCTCGCCCATCACCCGGAGCCGCACCTGGCGCGCGGGCCCGCTCGCGGGGGTGACGATCACTCCATCCGCCGTGCGCTGGTAGCGGCCGCCGGGCTGCGCGTGCGCCCGCGCGCACGAGGCGAGGAGGGTGGCGGCGAGGAGGGCCGCGGCGCGCGTGATCTGCATCTCCCGAAGCCCGTGTCAGTAGGTGGCCATCCGCACCCGCAGCACCTGCGGCAGGGCGGTGAAGTTGAGGCCGTAGTCCGTCTGGTCGCCGTTCCACACGCGGCGGAAGCGCCACGCCCCGTCGCGATACTCGCCCTCTTCCACGCGGGCGACGATCGCGTGCCGCCCCGCCGCCTGGGCCAGGTCGAAGGCGACGCGAGCGTGGTAGCCGGTCACCAGGAACTCGTCCGGCCCCAGCTGGGCGATGGCTACGCCGCCGCGGGGCGTGGAGTTGCCGGGCGCCGGCGGAAAGCCGAACTGCGGGCGCCCGTAGCTGACGGTGGCCTTCCAGCGCCCCAGCGGCAGCGTCTGCTCGTGCACGTCCGTTGGCTCGGCCGCGCCCCAGGTGCGGTGCTCCAGGGCGATGGCGGCCCACTCGCGCGCCATCGGCGCGAAGAGGCGGTAGTTCATGGCGAACGCCTCGAAGGTCGAGTCGTCGAGCACGGGCGCGCCGAGCGGGGCGTTGCTGTAGCCGGTGAGGTCGAAGCCGAAGGGCGCGAAGCCGATCGCGCCGCGGCCGATCACCTCGAAGAAGAAGCGGGCGTGCACGCGGTCGTTCCCCGTCTCGGGGACGAAGAGGGCGTTGTCCGGCCGGGTGTAGTGATCGAGGTGCGCCAGGTACTCGCGGTGGTCGCGGGCATAGATGTCGGGCGCGAGGAGGTCGATGGCGGGCGCGGCCGCCTTCCACACGTCGAGCACGGTGCGCGTGGGGCCGCCGGACGAGTAGGTCTTCGGATCCTGCGGATGGAGCGGGTCCATCACCGAGGCGTTGGCGTACATCGGGAGCGGGTAGACGGCCTTCCCCGCCTGCGCGACCTCGTTGACGTAGCTGGCGATGGACCAGGCGTGGAAGAACTCGTCGGCGTCGCGGCCGAACACCTGCGCCCAGCTCCCCGGCGCCTTCCCCAGCCGCCGCAGCAGCGCATCCGGCACCGGCCCGCGGAAGAGCGCCTCGGCGGCGGGCGAGTGGTCGCGGACGAGACCGTAGGTGCCGGTCTCGTTCTCCGGCTGCACCATGATCACGGTGTGCCGGGTGCCGTCGATCTGGCGCAGGTGGCGCATGAATGCCACGAACGCGCGCCGGTCGGCATCGAGGGTGGACCGGGCATGCGGCGAGAGCGCGTAGTGCGTCGCTCCTTCCGCGTCGATCATCCGGGGGAAGCGGCGGTTGTCGAGCTTCACCCACTCGGGCGTGTAGGCGGGGCCGGTGTTCTTCCAGGTGCCGAACCAGAGCAGGACCAGCCGCACGCGGTGCTCGCGCGCCTGGGCGACCACGGTGTCGACCCAGCTGAAGTCGAACCGCCCCTCGCGCGGCTCCACCTGCTCCCACGCGACGGGGATCTCCAGCGTGTTGGCGTGCAGCCGCTCGATCGCCGGCCACACCATGGGCAGCATCGCCGGGTAGTTGCTGGAGTTGTTGGCCTGCGCGCCCAGCACCAGGAAGGGCCGTCCATCCACCATCAGCGCGAACCGCCCGTCCCGCCGCACGAGCCGCGGCATCTCCGCCTCGCCACCACCCTGCGCCCGCGCCGGTGCCGCGCCGGCGAGCATCGACGCAGCGGCCGCGACGGCGAGGATGCTGGGCAACGCGCGCCCCATCCTCTCCATCGGCCGGCCCAGGCCTCGCGCCGTTCGCGAGGCTTCCCGTAGTCGCTGCCGTGCTTTCAGCCGCCGGGTCCAGGCAGGGATGATCGACATGCGAACCGGGGAGTGAAGACGCCTTTCAATCCTCAAGTGTTTTGATTTACGAAAATCGGATGCGGATGGATAGTGCCCCGGATCCAGGCCACCGATCGGCGGGCTGGATCGGGAGATTCGCATCGGCGACGCCGATGTGGCATCGAACGAACGAAGCGCCCCCCGACCGCGGGACGCTTCGCCGATGTCGTCGAACCGGACGAGAGGACTTGGGCGAGCGCTACAGCCGCGCCAGGATCTCCGCCTTCTTCGCCTCGTACTCGGCGGCGGTGATCAGCCCAGCATCGAGCATGCGCTTGACCTCGGCGAGGCGCTCCGCCGCGCCGGCAGGGGGAGCGCCGGTGGATGCGGGCGATGCGTAGATGCGATCGATCAGCGCTTCGACCCATGCCTTCGAATCTTCGAGCCCCATCCCCGTGGCGTCGTTGACGACCTTGATGGCGGAGACGGTGTGGCCCGTGGCGATCAGCTCCCGCGCGCGCGTCTCGGCCTCCGCCGGGACGGATGGACCGGAGCCCGAGGGAGGCGCGGGCGCCGACATCGCCAGGCGGCGGGGGAGGGCATCCACCCAGTCCCTGGCTTCCTTCAGCCCCATCCCGGTCGCCTGCCGCACCAGCGCGATCGCGGAGATCTTCTGGCCATCGCGCAGGAGATCGCGGGCGCTCGCCTCCACCTCCGGTGTCAGCCCGGCGAGCGGCACGTTGGGGATGGTCTCCACCGCGGCGGGGCCGGCGGACGTCGCCGCGCCTCCGCGCACGGGGCGGTACGGGAGGGCGTCGACCCAATCCTTCGCCTCCTTCAACCCCATCCCGCTCGCCTCGCGGACGAGCCTGATCGCGTGGAGCTTGTGGCCGCCCGCCACCAGCTCGCGCGCCCTCGCCTCCGCGTCGGCCGGCACGGGGCGCGGGGGGAGGGGCGGCGCCGCGACCGCGCGGGTGGCGCGGCGGGCGGCCAAAAGGGAGAGGAGGACGGAGATCCCCATGAAGTACGTCAGCGCCAGCCCGCCCATGGCGGCCATGGTCCGCTCGTGCGCGGTGCCGTCCGGGGCCACGCACCAGAAGCGCCCGTCCGTCTCGTCGGTATGATGCCGAGCGGCGTACTCGCCGCTCATCGGCGCGGTGCCGGCGGGGCAGGCGATCCACGCCCCCCAGCGCAGGGTGGAGGGGGCGATCGCCGCGCCGGGGCCGGCCAGCATGATGGCGATGAACGCGGCCACGCCGGCGCCGAACAGGATCCTGCCGCGAGACATCGGGATGCTCCGGAAGGTGGGATGGGGAAGAAGTGATCGTGCGGAACGATGCCGCGCGCGCGGCGGAACGGCTACGCCCCGCTCGCGCGGACGGCGGGTGCCGAGGCGATGCGCGCGCGCGCGTCCGTCTCGTCGGTGTCGACGGCGGGGAGGGCGAGGGTGAAGGTGGTGCCGCGCCCGGGGGCGCTCTCCAGCGTCAGCCGCCCGCCCAGGAGCTCGGAAAGGCGCCGGGCGACGGAGAGGCCGAGCCCGGTGCCGCCCACCTCGCGCCGGCTGTGCTGCTCCACCTGCCAGAACGGGTCGAAGACGTGCTCGTGGTGCTCGGGCGCGATGCCGATCCCGGTGTCGGTCACGCGAAGCAGGTGGTGCGTGTGGTCGCGGACGCCCTCGACGCGGATCTCGCCTTCGTCGGTGAACTTGACGGCGTTGCTCACCAGGTTGCGTAGGATCTGCTGCACCTTCTCGGGGTCGGCTTCCACGATGGCGGGCTCGTCGGGGAGCTTCACCTCGAAGCCGAGCTGCTTCTGCCGCGCCAGGGGGCGCAGCAGCGCGGTGGCCTGCCGCACCACGTCGCGCAGGTCCATCCGCCGCATCCGCACCGTCTCGGTCCCCGCCTCCATCCGCGAAAAGGAGAGGATCTCGTCGACCGTGCCCTCCAGGCTGCGGGCGCACTCGCGGATGCGGTCCAGGTAGGCGCGCTGCTTCTCGGACAGGTCGCCGCCGATCCCGGCCTGCAGCAGGTCGGCATAGCCGAGAACGGCGTTCAGCGGGGTGCGCAGCTCGTGGCTCATCACCGCCAGGAACTCGCTCTTGGCGCGGCTGGCCTCCTGCGCC
>Ga0247773_1000088_pt1 | contig 41926 bp, 28 predicted proteins | sample UWRJL092311B6_FD_179934 | JGI IMG/M metagenome (GOLD analysis project Ga0247773, IMG submission 179934) | Plant litter microbial communities from Arlington Agricultural Research Station in Wisconsin, United States - UWRJ-L092-311B-6 | ecosystem: Environmental > Terrestrial > Plant litter >... | reverse complement strand
AGCTTGTCCAGGTGCGGGTTCAGCATCGACACGAACCAGAGGCCGCGGAGCGCGAGGAACGCCTTCCGCCCGTAGCGCAGGTCCAGCTCGATCTCGTCCACCGTGGCGCCCGCGTCGCGCAGGGCGAAGGCGGCGTCGCGGCAGACGCGCTCCACCTGCGCATCGATGCCGATCCCCGCCACGTCGCGGCAGTAGGCCACGCGCAGCCCGCGCGCGTCCGCGCCCTCCGCCGCGCCGGCGAAGTCGCGGCCGGCCACGGGCTGGCAGAGCGGCGCCTCGGGCGTGGGCCCGGCCACGGCCTGCAGCATCAGCCCCACGTCGGCCGCGGTGCGGCCCATCCCCCCGGTCACCTGCAGCGTGTCCCAGATGTAGTCGCTCGGCACCGTCGGCACGAGCCCCACGGAGGGCCGCAGCCCCACCACGCCGTTGAACGACGCGGGAATGCGCAGCGAGCCGCCCAGGTCCGTCCCCTCGGCGAGCGCGAACATCCCGCTCGCCAGCCCGGCCGCGCCGCCGCCGGTGCTGCCGCCGGCGCTCATCCCGGGGTTCCACGGGTTGCGCGTGCGGCCGAACACCTCGTTCCAGGTGTTGCCGCCCGCCGCGAACTCGGGCGTGTTGGTCTTCCCCACGATCACCGCGCCGGCCGCGCGCAGCCGCCGCACCACCAGCGCGTCCTCCGCAGGCACATGATCGGAAAAGAGCGGCGAGCCGAAGGTGCAGCGCAGCTCCGCCACCTGCGTGACATCCTTGATCCCCACCGGCACCCCGGCGAGCGGCCCCACCTCTTCGCCCGCCACGATCCGCCGCTCGATCTCGGCCGCCTGCTCGCGCGCCTGCGGGTTGAGCGTGACCACGGCGTTCAGCTCCGGGTTGCGCGCCTCCACCCGCGCCAGGCAGGCGTCGAGCACCTCCACCGGCGACACCTGCCTCGATCGCACCAACCCCGCGATCTCGCTCGCGGAAAGGAGCGCCAGCGACGTGCTTCCGGAGAGATACGGTTCGCTCATGAGATGAAAATCGAAGATCGGGAGAGGAGTGGATGAGAAGCCCCGTGCCGCGCACCCGTATCACGGCCACGCCGCCGCCGGTAGTCCGCGCAGGCGGACTTCGCGTAGTCGTTGCCGCGGATTCATCCGCCCAGGCGCCCCAGGGAGGTTCTCCTGGACCGGAGCTTCTCGGCGGGATCGGCGGGACGCGTTCGCCCCGAACCTAAGCGCCGGCCCGGGCAGGGAATAGGGGGAAACGCGAAACGCCTCCGGACCGGGTGGTCCAGAGGCGTTTCACGATAGCGGGGGCGGGATTCGAACCCGCGACCTTCGGGTTATGAGCCCGACGAGCTACCAGGCTGCTCCACCCCGCGACGGGTGCCGACAAGCCAGAGGGCGGAGTTTGAAGCCTGATTCTAGGAAGAATCGGTGGGTGGCATCCCCGCGAGTTTCCGCGATGTCGCTTCAGGCGACTCCACGTCCGTCACGGGATCAGTCCCCGGCTTCAATGTATCGGCTCAAACACGGAGCCCTCTGCCTCGTCGTGCAACCAATCTACACCACCGATAAGTTCTTGTCAACCCATGGGTTAGATTACGGATTTCAGGGGATGGCGGGCGGCGGGAGAAAGGGCGGAAATTGAGAAAAGGCGAGGGAACGCGGGGAGAAGCAGGGCGAATGAATTCGCTGCAACGACTACACGAAGTCCCCCTGCGGGGACTACAAACGTTCGTGTCGCCGCGATAATGGGGCGCGGCATGGTGTCGTATCGGCTTCGGCGGCGGGCGAGGTGGCTACATGCGCGGGAGGGTGGGTTCGGCGGGCTCGATGACGACGTCCATGCCGGGCGGGGGGACGATGTCATCCTCCCAGCCGGCACGGAACACCTCGACCACGCGGGGGGCGCCGTCCGCACGGCTGGTCATGCGCTGCCCGGCGTGGGCGAAGCCGAGGGCGCGGGCCACGCGCATGCTGGGCTCGTTCCCCGGATCGCACCAGATCTCCACCCGGTCGATGCGGTGCGCGCGGAAGGCGTGCAGCGCGAGCGCCGCGGCCGCCGCGCCCGCGATGCCGCGCCGCACCTGGCCGCTGCGCACCCAGTAGCCCACCTCCAGCGCGCCGGGGCCGGGGTACGGGTGCAGGCTGGCGCCGCCCAGCAGCTCCCCCGATTCGCGAAGGACGATGGCGTAGCGCCACCGGCTCCCCTCCGCGAACTCGGCGGCGTACGTCACCAGCCGCGCGCGCGTCTGCTCGAGCGTGGTGGGCTCCGCCGCCGCCCAGGTGATCCACGGCCGCAGCGCGTCCAGGCTCTCGTCGATGGCCGCGCGTAGCGCCGGCGCGTCGTCCGGCCGCCACGGGCGAAGGAGGAGCGGGGGAGAGGGCATGTCAGGCTATCAGCATCGAACGATGGAGCGCGGCAGGGTGGGGCAACCCGATTCGGAGGACCGGCCACGATGCCGCCAAGGGAGTCGCGCAGCGACTTTGGGCCGTTGTAGCCGCGGATTCATCCGCCCCTGCACGACGACGGCGGACGAACGGATCCGGCGAATCATCCCCTCCGATTCCTGGCGGCGGGCTCGAGACGACGGCGTCGGATTCGGGGAAAGGCTGGGATCACGCCGCGACCGGCTCGCCCTCGCCGACCACGGCGGCGATGCGGGCCCGGACGGCGTCCATCAGCGGCTCGGAGCCGGCGGCGGCGAGGGCCTTCACCTCGTCGGCGGGGATGGGGGCCAGGAAGTGGATGTGGATGGTGCGCGGGGTGATGCGCCAGCTTCCCTTGCGCATGATCTCGTAGCTCCCGGTGATCGCCGTCGGCACGATGGCCACGCCCGATTCGGCCGCCAGCATGAACGCGCCCTTCTTGAACGGCATCAGCCGGCCGGTGCGCGAGCGGGTGCCCTCGGGAAAGATGACCACCGCGCCGGGGCTGTGGCGGATCTTCTCGCCCGCGGCGCGCAGGCTCTCGATCGCCCGTTCGCGGTTGGAGCGGTCGATGGTGATGTGCCCCGCGCCCTCCAGCGACCGCCCGAAGAGCGGCACCTTCAGCAGCTCCTTCTTGGCGACGAAGTGGTAGTTCACCTCGATGATCGAGGCGAGGGCGAACACGTCGAACCAGGAGATGTGATTCGACGCGATCACCTGCGGGATCCCCTCGCGCACGTTCTCGCGGCCGTGGACGATCACCGGGCAGCCGGCGGCCCAGATCACCGAGCGCGTCCAGCGGCGGGTGATCATCACGAACCACTCGGGGCCTTTTTCCCCGCGCCGCGCCTGCCAGATCACCGCCGGCCCCCACCACGCCAGCGTCGCGAGCGCCACCAGCGTTGTCCACAGCGTGCGAATCAACCGTTCCTCCGGGAGTTGGGTGGCGCGGGCGCGCCGGGCGAGCCGGTGCGGCAAGATAATCGTCGCGCGCCACGCTCCGCATCCCTCCCATCCACGGATTCGCGCGAGACGATGGGCGGCGGCGCCCGGAACCGTCTCCCGTGCGCCGCCCCGCGTGCGATCGGGCGGGGCGTCAGCGCGGGCCCGCGGGCGCGCCGGCCGGCCGGGCGCCGCCGGGAGCGCCGGCGCCCGGAGGCGGGCCGCCGCGCTCGCGGGGGCTGGGCATGCCGAGCATGATGGAGGTGGCGACCAGCACGAGGAGCGCCGCGATCAGCTCGCCGCGCGCGGAGCGGCGGATGGACACCGCCGCCTGCTCGCTGCCCAGCGTGGGCCGCTGCCGGCGCCAGTTCCATGCGCCCAGGCCGAAGACGATGGCGACGAAGAAGAGCTTGGTGAGCAGCGCGTATCCGTATGGCGTGGTGTACAGCAGCGTCAGGTCGCCGCCCAGCTCGTCCCACGCGGCGAGCACGCCCATCAGCACCACCACGCCGCCCATCGCCAGCGCCAGCGGCGAGAAGGCGTTCACCATGGCGGCCACCAGCGCGCCGCGCCGCTCCGCCGGCTCGTGCCGCATCACCACCGCGATCCCGGCGACCACCAGCACGAAGAGCGTGCCGATCCACAGCCCGGCCGCCAGCAGGTGCGTGGGCGTGATCAGCCGCGCGAAGTTCCCCACCAGCGCGTTCCGCAGCCCGCCGGCGATCACCCCGATCGCCGCCAGCGCCCACCCCAGGTCGATGCGCGCCAGCGCCAGCGCGAACCCGAGGATCATCAGCGCCGACATCACCGCCCAGATGGACGAGGCGTTGTAGGCGGTGAGCAGCGCGCCCACGCCCTGGTGGGCGCGCGCGGCCGCGCGGGGCAGCACCTCCCACAGGTGCCAGAGGTTCACCAGCGCCCCCAGCAGCCCGATCGCCGCCGCGCGCCGCCCGGCGATGGCGCGCGCCGAGCGGGCGCCGCCCACGTCCGGCAGCTGCCGCAGCGCCGTGTAGCGGAAGCCGATGGCGCCCGACGCCATGAACGCGCCCACGAACTCGATCAGCTCCAGGATCGGCCCCGGCCATTCGATCAGTGCTGCACCCTGCATCCGCTCCCCCACGGTCCGCGGTTCGAGATAACGTTCGGCGTGGCATCCATATACATCCGCCGGTGCTCCGTGTCGAGTAGAACACGCCAGGGCCGCTGATCCCCCCGCGGGAATGGTCGGGGGGAAACATAGGGCGGCGGCCGGATGATCCGCGCGTGGCACCGTCTCTGCGTACACTTCCGCCCCTCGAGCCGGTGGGAGAGTGGGCGGAAACCCGTACGGAGGGAATGGCGATGGCTGAGAACGACCAGGATACGCAGGTGTACTCGCTGAAGGAGCGCGAGTACCGCGGGGAGGACGGCCAGATCCACCACCACACCAACAAGTACATGGAGGAGCACGGCGGCTCGGACGGGGAAGGCAGCTCGCAAAGCGCGTCTTCGCGCGGCTCCTCGTCCGGCAGCTCGTCGTCTGGAGATTCGTCCTCGAGCGGCGAGTCGCGCTCGGCGAAGAGCGGATCGAGCAGCAGCCGCTCGTCGTCGTCCGCCAAGCGTTCGTCGGGCGACGACTCGGAGCGGCCGTCGCGCTCCCGTAGCGGCTCGTCGTCCGGCGGCGAGTCGCGCTCGGCGAAGAGTGGATCGAGCAGCAGCCGCTCGTCGTCGTCCGGAAGCCGCTCGTCGGGCACGCGCTCGTCCAGCAGCCGTTCATCGGGCGATGCGGAGCGGCCGTCGCGGTCGCGCACCGGCTCGTCCGAGAGCGAGAGCCAGTCCGCGTCGAGCCGCGAGGAGCGGCCGGAGCGCGAGGGCTTCGGCGTGCGCGACGTGGTGAAGGCCGTGGGCGCGGTGGCCGGCCTGGCCGCGGCGGCGACGCTGGCCGTCAACGCCATCCGCTCGCGCGAGGTGGAGGTCGAGGTCGAGCTGGAGGATACGCGTCCGCGCGGCGAGACCGACGGCGGCGACGAGATGCGCGCCAGCCGCGCGCGCCGCGGCGGCTCGCCGGAGGACGATCGTACCCAGCGCGGCCGCGGCTCGCGCTCGGTCAACGGCGGCGAGGGGATGAGCTGATCGTCTCCCGCGACGATGAAGCCGCCGGCGCGAGATCCTCTCGCGCCGGCGGCTTTTCTTCATCCCAGATCCAGCAAAAGGCTTGTCTCGCGAAGGTGCAGGGGACCTGCGGATTCTCTCTTCACCCCCTGCTTGCTGGATCTGCCGTTCGATCCATCGATGATTCAGGGCGACCCGTATCACGCCGCCGGGTCGGGGGCGATGCGGACGGCGATCCCCCACGGGTCACGCGCGATCCACCCGCCCTCCGCCGGCTCGGGCGCGAAGCCGCCGGCGCGCAGGCTCTCCGCCGCGCCCTCGATCGCCGCCGCGCCGGGGAGAAGGAGCTCCCAGTGCAGCAGCCGCGCGTCGCCATCGGTGGCGGCGGGAGAGCCGGCGGCCCAGGTGTTCAGGCCCACGTGGTGGTGATAGCCGCCCGCGCTCAGGAAGAGGGCGCCGGGATAGCTCCACACCACCGCATCGAAGCCGAGTCCCTGGTGGTAGAAGCGCGCCGCCTGCTCGATGTCGCCCACGTAATGGTGCACGTGGCCGATGGTGGTGCCGGCGGGGATCCCCGTCCACGGCTCGCCGCCGGCGGCGCGGATCACGTCGGCGGTGTTCAGCGGCTCGGTGGCCATCGCCAGCTCGGGGCCACGCTGCAGCCAGGCGGAGCGCGGCCGGTCGGCGTACACCTCGATGCCGAGGCCGTCCGGATCGGTGAGGTAGATGGCCTCGCTCACGTGGTGGTCGCTCATCCCCGCGTACGCGCCGATCTGGCCGAGGTGCGCCAGGAACCGCCCCAGCGCCGCGCGATCCGGAAGGAGCACGGCGAAGTGGTAGAGGCCCAGCAGCCCGCGCCGCGGCACCGCCCGCGCGCCCGGCTTCTCCACCAGCTCCACCAGCGGGGCATCGCTCCCATGCGCGCCGAGAACCGCGCGGCCCTCCGCGCGCTCGATCACGCGGAAGCCGAGCACCTCGCCGTAATAGCGCAGCGAGCGCCCCAGATCCGCCACCTGCAGCCGCACCCGCCCGATCCGCGCCGCCGCGGGGAGGCGGAATCCCTCCGGCGCGACGCCGTATTCGCCCGCGACCACGGGCTTCGGCGCCCCCACCGCCGTGCCCGCCGCCACCGCCTGGATGCGCCCCAGCGTCGTGCTGCTCATCGATCCATCCTCCTGGCCAGCGGGTTCACGACAGATGCTGCGTGCGTAAATGGTTGTTGCAACAACTAATGTACTCGCGCCATGGTTCGTTGTCCAGAGCGGTCCCAGGGGAGTGCCCGCTCGGGAGAAGCAGGGCGAATGAATTCGCTGCAACGACTACACGAAGTCCGCCTTCGCGGACTACCGGCTATCGTGTGGCCGAGACTTCAGTGCGCGAAACAAGGATCGAGGCGTTCGCGGGGACTCTCATTTTTGTGGGCAGCGTAACAAATGGACAGAGGGTAGATTGAAAGGAGAGTGGATTCCTCTCCTATTACGTGAGGCGGATCATGCGCGAGCCGTTTACCCAATTGTACTTCCACCTGGTCTGGGCGACCTGGGACCGGGTGCCGATTCTGACGGATGCGCTGCTGGAGGTGATCGACCGGGCGATCCGGCACGAGTGCGTGGGGATGAAGGTAGAGGTGCTGGCGTTCGGCGGAGTCGCGGATCACGTACATGTGCTGGTCCGTGTGCCGCCGCCGGTTTCCGTCTCCGAGTTGGTGAAGCAGGTCAAGGGCGCCACCTCGCACCTGATCCAGAATCGGTTGAAGGTGCCATTCAAGTGGCAGGGCGGCTACGGCGCCTTCACCGTCTCCAAGCGGAACCTCCCCGCGGCGCGCCACTACGTGCTGAGCCAGCGCGAACACCACGCTTACGGCACCGCCCTCGCCGCCGCCGAGCTCCCCACAGCCGAAGCCGGATCGAACCTCGTACCGCGCACCAAACCCTCGGCCACACGATAGCCAGTAGTCCGCGAAGGCGGACTTCGTGTAGTCGTTGCAGCGAATTCATTCGCCCTGCTGCGGTGTTTCTGCCCTGGTGAGATCTGCGGCTCTCGGGGCTCTGCCGGTGGCCTGCCGATGCTCTGCCGGTGCTGCCGGTGAGATCTGGGGCTCTCGGCCCGTGCCCATGCTGGGATCTCCGCTCCCTCCATCAGCCGTCTCGCTCGCCGCCGAAGTGCTGGTATCCGCTGGTTCCCAGTGGCTGGCGGTGGCCCTCGGCATCGGTCCACCAGACGCCGTCGCCGCCGGAGACGCGGCCCACGCAGGTGAGGGGGATGCGGAACGCGGCGCGGAAGGCCTCGGCGTGTTGCTCCATCAGGCCGATCGGGGCGGTGAAGCAGAGCTCGTAGTCCTCGCCGCCGGAGATGGCGAGGCGGAGCGCGTCGTCGCGGCGGGCGTGGCGGCGTACCGAGGGGTGGATGGGGATCAGCTCGGGGGCGAGGAGGATCGCCACGCCGCTCGCCGCCGACAGGTGCGCGGCATCGCCCGCCAGGCCGTCGGAGAGGTCGATCATCGCCCGCGCAAGCCCGCGCCCGGCCAGCCAGCGCGCCTCCGCCACGCGCGGGACGGGCGCGGCGAAGCGCTCGCGCGCGCGGCGCGACGGGCGCTCGCCCGCCAGCATCTGCCGCACGAAGAGGCCGCTGCCGCCCAGCTCGCCCGTCACCCACACCTCGTCGCCGACCGCCGCGCCGGAGCGGGGGACCGGGTTCGGCGCCTCGCCCACCACGGTGACGTCGATCGCCAGCGGCCCCGGCGAGCGCGTGGTGTCGCCGCCGAGGAGGGCGGCGCCCACGTCGGCGGCCACGCGGCGGATGCCGTCCATCACCTCGACGGCGGCCTCGCCCGCGTCCGCCTCGGGGATGGCGAGCGAGACCAGGATTCCGATCGGGCGCGCGGCCATCGCGGCCAGGTCGCTGAGCGCCGCCGCCGCCGCGCGCCCGCCGATCTCCTGGAAGCTCAGCCAGTCGCGCCGGAAGTGCACCCCCTCCACCGACATGTCGGCCGAGAGCGCGATTCCGTCGCCCACCACGATCGCGCAATCGTCCCCCGGCCCCAGCCGCACGTCGGGCCGCTCCGGAGACTGCCTCGGCAGAAAGCGGCGGATCAGGTCGAACTCGGGTCCACGCGCCATCCGTGGCCCCTCGGCCGGGTGCCCGCGAGAACGTTCATCGAGTGGTTGCATGGGGTGAGGATACCACCGGCGCGGCACGGGAGCAAACGAGCGCCGGCCTGGCCAGCTGGCGATACCGTTGTGAGCGGGAGACGCTCTCCTGGGGGTTTGCGAGTGAACTCGCGGCTACGACGGCCCACGGTCCGCCCGCGCGCGCCTGCGCGGGACACCCCGACGTCACCCGCACCCGTGCCGCGCACCGGTGCCGCGGCCACCACGAAGCCGGTAGTCCGCGAAGGCGGCGCGAAGGCGGACTTCGTGTAGTCGTTGCCGCGAATTCATTCGCCCTGGCGAACCCATCCGCCCCCATCCGCAGCTTCGCACCGCACCCCCAACGCCGCGGGGGCGCGGCGGAATCCATCCGCCGCGCCCCCGCACTTCCGCACCCGGTACCTCGCACTCCGGTACCTCGCACTACGGTACCTCGCACCCCGGTACCTCGCACTCCGGTACCTCGCACCCCGGTACCCAGCACCGCCCTTCAGTACGTCGGCGCGTCGCTGGCGGGGAAGGACTCCTGCGAGCCCTCGTCCACCGAGCGGTCGCCGCCGCTGGCTTCGTGGCTCACGGCGCCGGCGGGAATGCCGCCGGCGATCGGCTCCGCCACCTCCTTGCCGGAGAGCAGCTGCCGCAGCACGTACTGCAGGATCCCGCCGTGGCGGTAGTACAGCACCTCCTGCGGCGTGTCGATGCGCACCAGCGCGCGGAACTCGGCCGTGGTCCCCTCGCCCCCATCCGCCGGACGCGCGCGCACCGTCACCTCGCGCGTCTTCAGGTTGGTGCCGATCACCTCGGCCAGGCCGTCGATGTCGAACACCTCGCGGCCGGTGAGGCCCAGCGAGTCGGCCGTGTCGCCGTTCAGGAACTGCAGCGGGAGCACGCCCATCCCCACCAGGTTGCTGCGGTGGATGCGCTCGTAGCTCTCGGCGATCACCGCCTTGATCCCCTGCAGGTACGGGCCCTTGGCCGCCCAGTCGCGCGACGAGCCCGACCCGTACTCCTTGCCGGCGAGAACCACCAGCGGCGTGCCATCCTGCTGGTAGCGCATCGCCGCGTCGTAGATCGTGGTGATCTCGTCGTCGGGGAAGTAGGTGGTGAAGCCGCCCTCCGTCCCCGGCGCCAGGCGGTTGCGGATGCGCACGTTGGCGAAGGTGCCGCGCACCATCGTCTCGTGGTTGCCGCGGCGCGCGCCGTAGCTGTTGAAGTCCTTGGGATCGACGCCGTGCTCCACCAGGTACTTCCCGGCCGGCGAATCCTTCTTGATGCTCCCGGCGGGGGAGATGTGGTCGGTGGTCACGCTGTCGCCCAGGAAGGCCACGGCGCGGGCGCCGGTGATCTCGCGCACCTCGGCCGGCGCCTCCTTCGGCATGTTCTCGAAGTAGGGCGGCTGGCGCACGTAGGTGGAATCGTCGACCCACTCGAAGCGGTCGCCCGGGGGGGTGTCCATCGACTGCCACCGCTCGTCGCCCTCGAACACGCCGGCGTAGCTGCGGCGGTACATCTCGCTCTCGATCCCGCTCTGGATCGCGGCCTGCACCTCGTGGTTGCTCGGCCAGATGTCCTTGAGGAACACCGAGCGGCCCTCCTGGTCCTGGCCGATCGGCTCGTTGTACGGGTCCCAGTCCACCCGGCCGGCGATGGCGAAGGCCACCACCAGCGGCGGCGACATCAGGAAGTTGGCGCGCACGTCGGAGTTGATGCGCCCCTCGAAGTTGCGGTTGCCGCTCAGCACCGAGCAGGCCACCAGCCCGCGCTCCTGGATCTCGCGCGAGATCTCCTCCGGGAGCGGGCCCGAGTTGCCGATGCAGGTGGTGCAGCCGTAGCCCACCACGTTGAAGCCGAGGTGCTCCAGGTGCCGGAGCACGCCCGCCTTCTCGTAGTACTCGGTCACCACCTTGGAGCCGGGCGCCAGCGACGTCTTCACCCACGGCTTGCGGTTCAGGCCGCGCTCGGCCGCCTTCTTGGCCAGCAGCCCCGCCGCCATCATCACCGACGGGTTGCTGGTGTTGGTGCAGCTGGTGATGGCCGCGATGACGACCGAGCCATGGTCGATCTCCTCGGCGGCGCCGGCGGGCGACGCCGAGGCGGCGGCCTGCGACGCGTCGGCCGCGCCCGAGCCCTCGCCCCACACGCCGGCGTCACCCGCGGGGGTGGCCACCTTCCCCGACGCCGACTTCGCCCCGCCGCCCTGCGGCATCAGCGAGGGGAGCGCGTCGCGGAAGGCGTTCTTCACGTTGCTGAGGGTGATGCGGTCCTGCGGGCGGCGCGGGCCGGCCACGCTGGGCTGCACGGTGTTCAGGTCCAGCGTCAGGGTGTCGGTGAACACCGGCTCGGGCGACTCGGCGGTGTGGAAGAGCCCCTGCTCCTTCATGTACGCCTCGACCAGCGCGATCCGCTCCTCGCCGCGGCCGGTGAAGCGCAGGTAGTCGAGGGTGACCTGGTCGGGGGGGAAGATGGCGCAGGTGGCGCCGTACTCGGGGCTCATGTTGCCGATGGTGGCGCGGTCGGCCAGGGCCAGCGTGGCGCACCCGGGGCCGTAGAACTCCACGAACTTCCCCACCACGCCCTTCTTGCGCAGCATCTCGGTGACGGTGAGCACCAGGTCGGTCGCCGTGGCGCCCTCGGGGAGCTCGCCCTCGAGCCGGAAGCCGATCACCTCGGGGATCAGCATGCTGATCGGCTGGCCGAGCATGGCCGCCTCGGCCTCGATCCCGCCCACGCCCCACGCCAGGATCCCCAGCCCGTTCACCATCGGCGTGTGGCTGTCGGTGCCCACGCAGGTGTCGGGGTAGGCCAGCGGAAGGCCGCCCTCGTGCTTCAGGCTGGCGTTCTCGTCCGTCGAGAAGACGACGCGCGACAGGTACTCCAGGTTCACCTGGTGCACGATGCCGGTGTTGGGCGGAACCACCTTGAAGTTGTCGAACGCCTGCTGCCCCCAGCGCAGGAAGGCGTAGCGCTCCCTGTTGCGGGCGTAGTCCAGCTCCACGTTCTGCTGGAACGCCTCGGCGGTCCCGAAGGCGTCGACCTGGATGGAGTGGTCGATCACCAGCTCCACCGGCTGCAGCGGGTTGATCTTCGAAGGGTCGCCGCCGAGCGCCTGCATGGCGTCGCGCATGGCGGCGAGGTCCACCACGCAGGGGACGCCGGTGAAGTCCTGCAGCACCACGCGGGCGGGCGAGTAGGCGATCTCGCGGTCCGGCGGGTTGGCCGGATCCCACTTCGCGAGCGCCTCGATGTCGTCACGCGTGACGGTGACGCCGTCCTCGGTGCGCAGGAGGTTCTCCAGCAGGATGCGCAGGCTGTACGGCAGGCGGCTGACGTCGCCGGCCGCGTCCAGGCGGTAGATGACGTATTCGCGCTCACCGACGCGAAGGGTCGAGCGGGCGCCGAAGCTGTCGGCCATCAACATCTCCCTTGGGTCCCCGGAGCTTCCGCGATGCGCGATCCCGCCGGCCCGATCCGGGGGGCACGGTCGTGCGGGCGCGTTGCGCGGGCGAATGTACGGTGTCGCCCCCGCGCGGGAAAGGCGGCTGCAAGTCGGGTTCCGGCGCGCGGGGCAGGATTCCGCCTGATCGCCGCGGGTCGTCCGGGTCTCGGGCGGGGGCGGGCACCGTCAACCGTGTTCACGTTTTGCGGTTGCTTTGCCACTTCGTACGATGGAGGAGGCGTACGGGCTCTGTGGATGACGTTCTGAGGCTCAGGCCGGCCACGCCCGGATGACAGCCATGACCCGTTGCAGGACAACGAGGTGTCATGCTGAGTCCGGCCACGTGGAGCCGCGGCCGGGAGGATGGCCGCAGGCGGAAGAATCTGCCGCTGGTCGATGCGCTACACGTGCGGTAGCGCTCCGTCGGTCATAGATTCTTCGCGCTGCGGCCCTGGTCACATTCCTCGGCGGGGTGTGGTCGCGCTCAGGACGACAGCCAAGGTTCGTTGCAGGAGAACGAGACGTCATCCGAGGCTCGGGATGACAGCGCTACTCCATTTAGAGATCATCTTCGGCTTGCGCACGTCACCAGGGGCGGGCGAGGAGGATGATGAACTCGGGGCGGCGCATCAGCCGGGGGACGGAGCCGGGCTTGGCGGCGCGGAAGGCGCCGGTGGGGCGCGGCTCGATGATGCGCTCGATGCCGAAGCCGGCATCCGCCAGCGCATCGGTGATGGACATCAGCGGGCGGCGGAAGAAGCGCACGGTGCCGACCCGCTTCCACCAGTCCTCGAGCTGGACCACGTCGAAGTAGCTCTCCCCCTCCGCAAGGTCCATCGCGTCCGCCGTGGGGTGATGGGTGGAGAAGAGGAGCCAGCCGCCCGGCTTCAGCACGCGCCGGAACTCGCCGAGCGGCGTGCTCCAGTCGCGCAGGTAGTGCATGGTCAGCGCGCTCACCACGCCGTGGTACGATGCATCGGCCGCGAACGACAGCGGCTGGCGCAGGTCCGCCACGCGCGCCTCGACCCGCCCGTCCGCCCCCGCGAGCGCCGCGATGCGCCGGCGCGTGTGCTCCACCATCCGCGCGCTCTCGTCCACCGCGGTCACGTACGCGCCACGCGCGAGAAGCTGCTCGGTGTACCACCCCGCGCCGCACCCCGCCTCCAGGATGCGCCTCCCCGCCACCGGCGGGAGCGCCGCCAGCATCGCCGGCCGCTCGTAGTGGGCGTTGTACGGCGCCTCGTCGATCGTGGCCGCGTACTCGTCGGCGACGGAATCGTAGCTGAACTCGATGTCTGGCTGGCTCATGGGGATGATGAACGGAATGAAGCGGCGCGGAGTTTCGTGGCCGGGTGCCGTTGCTTCGTGCACCGTGTCTCCGCGCGAACGAGAAGTCCGTAAAAAAGTGAACACGGAGCAACGGAGGCACACGGAGCAACGGTTCAACTGCGGTTCGCGGTTAACCGTTGCTCCGTTGCCATCCGTTGCTCCGTGTTCACTTTTTCTTGCCGCCTCCCCGAAAACGACGGCGTCCGGGAGCGGATCGATCGAGCATCGGCGGACCGGCATCGCCGCGTGGGGTGTACGCATTGCGCGGAATGGGGGATCGGATCGATGTTGGTGCGATCACCGACTCGAATCCCCCCGCCCCGTGCTCCACCCGAGCTGCCCCGAAGACGGAAGATACGATGACGCGCGAAGTCCTGGTGGTCGGCGACAAGGTCCTGATCAAGGCCGAGGAAGACAACAGCAAGACGCCGTCCGGCCTCTTCCTCCCCCCCGGCGTGCAGGAGAAGGAGGCCGCGATGGGCGGCCACGTGGTGAACGTGGGCCCCGGCTGGCCCACCGCCGAGCCGCTGGCCGACGGCGAGCCGTGGAGCGGCGGCACCCGCACCGGGCTGCGCTACGTGCCCCTGCAGGCGCAGCCCGGCGACTTCGCCATCTTCCTGCGCAGCAACGCGGTCGAGGTGGAGATCGACGGCGGCAAGTACCTGATCGTCGCGCACGCCGCCATCCTGCTGCTGATCCGCGACAAGCTCCCGCTCCCCTGAGCGGCCCCGATCGGCCGTCGTGGACCGGCGGAGTGACGGAACGGGCGCGGAGCCGGCTGGCCCCGCGCCCGTTCCACGTTCCGCGCCGGGATCCAGCTCAGTCGCCGTCCTGGCCCGCGGCGTGGAGCCGGAGGGGCGGGGGATCGTCCACGGCGCCGCCGCGAGAGGCGTGGCGCAGCACGTCGCGGATCACGGCGGCGCGCGCGTCGGCCTCGGCGGCCTGCTCCATGAAGCGCTGGTGGCTGAAGCGGTTGCCCCGCGCCTCCATCTTCCGCGCCATCCCCCGCGCGAACGCCGCCCGCTCCTTCAGCGACTGGAAGGCCACCCAGAGTGCCGTCTCCACCTCCTGCCCCTGCTTGGCCATCAGCGTCTCGGGGCCGAAGGCGTGCCCCACGCGGCAGCGGTAACGCACCAGCTCGCCCTCGCGCACCTCCCAGAGCACGCCATGGCAGTCGGGGCAGCTGAAGCCGCTGGGCTCGCCCGGGCGCTCATCGGCGTGCAGGGCGTACGGCTCCATCTCGGCGATGTCGGTCTCGAAGCGGAGCAGGTCGGGGCCGCCGCTGGCGTCGTGCCCCGCCAGCGGCTCGGTCACCAGCCGCACCAGCAGCGCGGGGAGCCCGGCCAGCGGCACCGAGTGGTCCACCCGCACGTACGCCAGCGCGCTGCTCGGCATCCCCGGGTGCAGCGCGTCGGCCGGGTCCTGCACCACGGCGACGCCTCCCCGCCGCACGATGGAGGAGAGGCCCGCCGTGCCATCGTCCAGGTTGCCCGTCAGCACCACGCCGATGGCGCCGCGCCCGTACGCCAGCGCCGCGCTGCGGAAGAGCGGGTCGGCCGCGGGGCGGTGGCCGTTCTCGCGCGGGCCCTGGGTGAGGCGCACCCGTCCCTCCTCCACCATCATGTGCCAGTCCGGCGGGGCCACGTAGATGTGTCCGGGCCGGACGGGATCGCCGTCTTCGGGGTGCGCGGCGGGGAGATGCCCCGCGCGGCTCAGGATCGCCGGGAGGCTGCTGGTGGAGTAGGCCGGGAAGTGGACCACCACCAGGATGGCGGCGGGAAAATCCGCCGGAAGCTCCCCGACCACCTGCTTGAGCGCCTCCACCCCACCGGCGGAGGCTCCGATCACCACGATCTGTCGCGTCACCGGCGCCCGCCTGTATACGGTGTTTCCTTGAGCCCGGCCTCGAGCTCGCGCATCCGGTGGCGGAGCAAGACGCATGCGACGCTTCCACCAGCAGGCCCAGGGGCGTTGACATCCGCCGCGCGGCGGGCGGATATTTTTCCCGCCGCGGCGGCTTCGCGCGGCGCGCGGCTCATCTCGCGGCGCGTTTGATGCCGGAAAGCGTCTTTCATGCACACGTCTCTCGCTCCGCGCGCGCCGCTGTGCGCCATCGGTGGGTCGGCGGGGTCGATCCCGGCGCTCATCGAGCTGCTGGCGATCCTTCCCGCCGCCCTTCCGGCCGCGCTCCTGGTGGTGATTCACCTGGAGCGCCACCGCGAGACGCTGCTGGCGCGCATCCTGGACCGCCGCACGGCGCTCACGGTGGCGCTGGCGGAGGGCGCGGGCGAGCGCCCGCTGGCCGGGCACGTGTACCTGGCGCCGCCCGACCACCACCTGGTGGTGCGCCGCGGGCCTCGCCTCTGGCTGAGCGGCACCGCGCCCGAGTGCTTCTCGCGCCCCTCGGTGGACCCGCTCTTCATCTCGCTGGCCGAGGTATGCGGGGCGAGCGCCGTGGCGATGGTGCTGAGCGGGATGGGGCGCGACGGCAGCCGCGGCGCCGCCGAGGTGCACCGCCTGGGTGGCACCGTGGTGGCCCAGGATGCGGCCACGTACCCCTCCATGCCCTCGGCGGCGATCGCCACCGGCGGCGTGGACCACGTTCTTTCTCCCGCCGCCATGGCGGAGATGCTGATGAAACTCCACATGCCCAGCGTTTCATGACCGACGCCGCCGAAGCCCAGTTCGAGGCGCTCCTGGAGTTCATCCGCGACGAGCGCGGCTTCGACTTCACCGGCTACAAGCGCTCCACCCTGGGGCGCCGCGTGCGCAAGCGCATGCAGGAGGTGGGGATCGACGGGTTCGACGCGTACGCCGACTTCCTGGCGAGCCGCCCCGACGAGTTCACCGCGCTCTTCAACACCATCCTGATCAACGTCACCTCGTTCTTCCGCGACCCCGAGGCATGGGAGGCGCTCTCGCGTGACGTGCTGCCGCGCATCATCGCGGAAAAGGGCGAGCACGAGCCGGTTCGCGTGTGGACGGCGGCGTGCGCCAGCGGTGAGGAGACGTACACGGTGGTGATGGTGCTGTGCGAGGCGCTGGGGGTCGACCGCTTCCACGAGCAGGTGAAGATCTACGCCACCGACGTGGACGACGAGGCGCTGGCGCAGGCGCGGATGGCGCAGTACTCGGAGCGCGACCTGGAAGCGGTTCCCGAGCCGCTCCGCGCCCGCTACTTCGAGCGCTCCGGGAGCGAATGGGGGTTCCGCACCGACCTGCGCCGGCAGATCATCTTCGGCCGGCACGACCTGGTGCGCGACCCGCCGATCTCGCACCTGGACCTGCTGGTCTCGCGCAACTCGCTGATGTACTTCAACGCCGAGACGCAGTCGCGCATCGTCAACCGCTTCCACTTCGCGCTGAACGAGGGCGGCTTCCTCTTCCTGGGGAAGGCCGAGATGATGCGGGCGCACGCCAACCTGTTCGTGCCGGCCGACCTCAAGGCCCGCATCTTCACCAGCGGCGCGCGCCCCAGCGTGCGCGACCGGCTGCTGATGATGGCGCAGCCCAACCGCCCCGAGGGCGGCGAGCGGGTGGGGCGCGGGGTGCGGCTGCGCGACGCGGCGCTGCACGCGCAGCCCGCGGCGCAGCTGGTGGTGGATGGAAAGGGCACGCTGGTGCTGGCCAACGCCGCGGCGCGCACGCTGTTCGGGCTGGCCGAGGCCGACCAGGGGCGCCCGCTGCAGGACCTGACGGTGAGCTACCGGCCGGTGGAGCTGCGCGCCCCCATCGAGCTGGCCCGCTCCGAGCTGCGCCCGATCCTGATCCAGCAGGTGGAATACCCGCTGATCGACGGTGAATTCCACACCTTCGACGTGCACGTGACGCCGCTCACCGACGACACGCGCGCGTTGCTGGGGGTGAGCCTCACCTTCATGGACGTGACGCCCTTCCGCCGCCTGCAGACCGAGCTTCAGGAGACCAACCAGGAGCTGGAGACGGCGTTCGAGGAGCTGCAGAGCACCAACGAGGAGCTGGAGACCACCAACGAAGAGCTGCAGAGCACCATCGAGGAGCTGGAGACCACCAACGAGGAGCTGCAGAGCACCAACGAAGAGCTGGAGACCATGAACGAGGAGCTCCAGTCCACCAACGAGGAGCTGGAGACGATCAACGACGAGCTGCACCGCCGCACCAGCGACCTGAACCACGTCAACGCCTACATGGCGTCGATCCTCACCTCGCTCCGCGCCGGGGTGGTGGTGCTGGACCGGGCGCTCGACATCCGCGTGTGGAACCGCAAGGCCGAGGACCTGTGGGGCCTCCGCAGCGACGAGGTGACCGGCCACGCCTTCCTGAACCTGGACATCGGCCTTCCCGTGGAGCAGCTGAAGGCCGCGATCCGCGCCTGCCTGGAGGGGCGCAGCGAGTTCGAGCAGCCGGTGCTGGAAGCGGTGAACCGCCGCGGCCGCGCCATTCGCTGCCGCGTGGCGGTGACGCCGTTCATGGCCGAGGGCCACGAGATCGGCGGCGCCGTGCTGGTGATGGAGGAGTGGCGCGAGGGCGCCTTCGAGCCCGGATCCGCCGAGAACGGGGCGGGCGGCGACCCGGGAGCGCCCGAGCCCCCCGGCGGCCGAGCGGACGAGGGCCGCGTTCGCGGATGAAGACGGGGAGCCGGAGAGACACATCTCCCGGCTCCCCCTTCGTTCGTGCTCGTTCCCCGGGGCTCACCGGGGCCACGGACACGAAACGGTGTTCACCTGTTCCCCGTGCTGGTGTCGCGCGCCATCGTTTCGGCCAAGGCGGAGCCGGTCGTCGGCGAAGGCGGAATTCGTGCAGTCGTTGCCGCGAACCGCCTGGCCCACACCGGTGCTCGCGACGCACGCACTCTCGCACTCTCGCACTCTCGCACTCTCGCACTAGATCACCCCTCGCCCATCCACCCCTGCCGCACGGCGTAGCGGACGATGTCGGTGCGGGTGCGCAGGCCCAGCTTGTCGCCGATGCGGGCCTTGTAGGTCTCCACCGTCTTCACGCTGATCCCCAGCTCGTTCGCGATCTCCTTGTTGCTGGCGCCCCAGGCGATGCGGCGCAGCACGTCGGCCTCGCGGTCGCTCAGGCCGTGCGCGTCGGCGGCGCCGCGCGGGGGCTCGGCGGCGCCGCCCAGCAGCGTGCCCGCCAGCTGCGGATCGACGTAGGTGCCGCCGCCGGCCACCACCTGGATGGCGCGCACCAGCTCCTCGGCCGCGGCGCGCTTGGGAAGGTAGCCGCTGGCGCCGGCCTGCAGCAGGCGGGTGAGGTGGCCGCGGTCTTCGTGCATGGTCAGCGCGAGCACCTTCACTCCCGGCGTGTCGCGGCGGATGCGCTCGGTGGCCTGGGCGCCGTCGAGCTGCGGCATCGACACGTCCATCACCACCACGTCCGGCCGCAGCTCGGCGGCCTTGCGGCACGCCTCGGCGCCGTCGCGCGCCTCGCCCACCACGCACATCCCCCTGGTCCCGTCGACCAGCGCGCGCAGCCCGCTGCGCACCACCTCGTGGTCGTCGGCCAGCACGATGCGGAGGCCGCTCATCGTTCCTCTCCCGCGGCTGGAGGGGCGGCCGGGGCATCGCCCGCCTCGGGGAGGCGGATGTAGAGGGTGGTGCCGCCCCCCGGCGAGCTCTCGATCTGCAGCTCGCCGCCCAGCAGCGCCACCCGCTCGCGCATCCCCCGGATCCCCAGCCGCCGCGCCTTCTCGGGGCTGGCGAGCACCGCGTCGACCTCGAAGCCGCGGCCGTCGTCCTCCAGGATGGCGCTCAGCATCCCGCGGCGGCGCTCCAGCACCAGCGACACGCGGGTGGCGGCGGCGTGCTTCAGCACGTTGGTCAGCCCTTCCTGCACCACGCGGTACACGGTGGTCTCGATCTCGGGCGGCAGCCGCTCGCCCGCGACCCCGGCGGCATGGAAGTCACAGCGGATGCCGAAGCGGCGGCTCCACTCCTCCATGTGGTCCTGCACGGCGGGAACCAGCCCCAGGCTGTCGAGGGCGGGCGGGCGCAGCTGCAGCGCCATGCTCTGCACGTCGCGGGCGATGCCGTCGGCCAGGCGCCGCAGCGGCTCCACCCCCTGGGCGCCGGCCTCGCGCTCCAGCGCCTTCAGCCCCAGCAGCAGCGCGGTCACCCGCTGCCCCATCTGGTCGTGCATCTCGCGCGAGATCCGCCGCCGCTCGTCTTCCTCGGTGGTCACCACCTGGCGCAGCAGGTCGCGCCGCACCCCCTCGGCGGCCTCGCGCTGGCGCATCTCCACGCGCAGCTCGCGGTTGGCGGCCGCCAGCTGGTGGGTGCGCTGGGCCACGCGCTCCTCCAGCGTCAGGTTCAGCTCGCGCAGCAGCTCCAGCGCCTTGCGCAGCTCGTGGATGTCGGTGGCGGCGCCGAACCAGCCGGTGACGCCGCCGTCGGCGTCGCGCACCGGCCGCGCCTGCAGCAGGAACCAGCGGTAGTCGCCGTCGGCGCCGCGGATGCGCAGCTCGTGGCGCAGCGACTGCCCCGCCGCCACCGCCGCGTGGAAGGTGCGCAGCGAGGCGCCGCGGTCGTCGGGGTGCAGCGCCCCGGTCCACCCCTCGCCCAGCGCCTCGCCCAGCGTCTGCCCCGTGTACTCCATCCACCGCCGGTTGTACCAGGTCACCATCCCCCCGGGGTCGTTGCTCCAGAGCAGGTCGGGAACCAGGTCGGCCACGGCGCGGAAGCGCTCCTCGCTCTCGCGCAGCGCGTCCTCCGTCTGGCGCCGCTCGGTCACGTCCTGCCCCACCTTCAGGAAGCCGCGGAGCGTGGCATCCTCGCCGAAGAGCGCGCGCGAGGTGCCGTCGATGAACACGCGCGCGCCGTCGCGCCGCAGGTGCCAGCGCACGTCGGGCGCCCACCCCTGCTCGCGGGCGGTGGCGCGCTCCTCCTCGGGTACGCCCCCGGCCCGGTCCTCGGGGGTGAAGGTGATGGCCACGTCCTGGCCGATCACCTCGCCCGCCGGCCATCCGTACACCGCCTCGGCCCCGGGCGACCAGCCGGTGACCCGCCCCCCGGTGTCGGTGGTGAGGATGGCGTAGTCGCGCGCCCCCTCCACGATCAGCCGGTTGCGCTCCTCGCTGTCGCGCAGCGCCTCCTCCATCCGCCGGCGGCCCGTCACGTCCTGCCCGATCTTCAGGAAGCCCGCGGGCGCGCCGCCCACGCCGCGCAGCACCCGGGTGGAGCCGTCGATGAACACACGCGTGCCGTCGCCGCGCAGGTGCCAGCGGATGTCGGGGGCGGAGCCGGAATCGGCCGCCAGCTGCAGCTCCCACGCGGGGATCCCCGCCTCGCGGTCCTCGGGGGTGAAGAGGAGGTCGAACTCGCGCCCCAGCACCTCTCCGGCCGCCCACCCGTACACCGCCTCGGCGCCGGGCGACCAGCTGGTGATCCGCCGGTCGGGGCCGATGGTGAGGATGGCGTAGTCGCGCGCGCCCTCCACGATCGCGCGGTGCTGCTCCTCGCTGGCCGGCGCGGCGGCGCGGGCTCCGGCGCTCTCCACGGCCCGGTGGAACACGCCGGCCACGCCGCCGCGCTCGTCGTGCACGGGGGAGAAGGTGAGGGTGAATCCGCGCGGCGGGGCGGCGTCTCCGCCCTCCTCCGCCGTCACGCGCTCGTCCACCACCGGCGGCCCTCCCGCCAGGATGCCGCCCAGGAGCGGCCCCAGGAGCGCGCGCGCGCCCGCCCACGCCGCCAGCGCCGGCGCGCCGAAGAGGGCGGGGTGCCGCTCGGGCGCGATCGCCGCGTACGCGTCGTTGTACAGCAGCAGGTGCTCCGGCCCCCACAGCACCGCCGCCGGATCGGGCGCGTGGAGAACGATGTCCACGGCCGTCCGCAGCGTGGCCGGCCACCCGTCCAGCGGCCCCAGCGGCGTGGCCGACCAGTCACGCTCGCGGATCAGCGCACCCGTTTCGCCGCCGCCCACGGGCCAGGGCGTGTTCCCGTCCATGCGCATCTCCCTCGTTCAGCTCGCCACATCTCCACGCGAGAACCCGGCCGCGCGCCGCGGCCGGGAAGCGGGCGGGATGGGGAGATCCGTCTCGTCCCCCGATCGGCCCGCCCCGTGGCCGCTCCTCCGTCCACCGTTCGCCGCCGCGCCCCTCGAGGGCCGTTCACCGGATGGGGTGACGCGGTCGCGCGGCCATCTTCCCCACGCTCCGCCCCGGCGGAGTCGGCGCGTTCACTGGGCGAATCGGGGGAGCGGCCACACCCGCCCTCGTCCGCGTGTAGGGGAATCCCCGGACAGGGCTCTTTCACTCCCGATACCGTGCACATTGCGCACCCCGTACGTTAACCGCTTCCACCGCACCGGGTTCGACGCGCCCGGCCGACCCCTCGGCCCCACGGCGCGCGGACCGCCCATGCCGGAGCACGATGGCGACGTTCACGCCCGAGGAGCTGGAAGCGTTACGCAGGTCGATCCGGACGCGCGCCGACGAGATCGCGCGCCGCAAGCGCGAGGTGGATGTGATGCGCCGCGCGCTCTGGCTGCGGATGGAGGTGGTGCGCGAGCACTGCGCGCGCCCCCTCTGGTCCCTCCCCGGCGGCGAGCCGGAGATCCGTTCCGCGGCCGATTTCGTACCTGCCCCCCTGGCGCCGGATCTCGTCACGGTCCCCGCGTCGACCCTGGCTCCCGCCGCGCCCCCCGCAACCGACACGCGCGCCCTCGCGGCGGAAGCCGGCGTGCTCGTGCTCCAGGAGGCGATCCTGCGCCTGCGCGTGGACGCGCTGATGGCGGTGGCGGGAGCCGGGCCTCTGGCACGCGCGGGCTGACGCGTGCATTCATCCGTTACCGGGCCCTCGCGGGGCGCCCCGGCACGGGGATCTTCCAGGTCCGCCCACTCGCCGATCCCATGCCGTTCCAATCTCCGTTCCAGGGCAGGATCAGCGGCGCCCGCGAGCGCGTGGCCGAGCTGCGCCGCCGCATGACCGAGGCCGGCGAGGGCGACGTGCTGGACGGCGCGATGGACGAGCGGGTGTCGGCGCTCGAAGCGCTGGACGTGAGCGACGCGGAGCCGCGCGCGCGGGCCGAGGGCCTGGCCACCAGCCAGCCGCGCCATGCCGGCCTCTTCCACCACGCCCCCGGGCCCTGCCCGGTGGCCGGGCCCGACGCCACCATCCGCGAGCGCAGCGGCGCCGCCCGCGAGCCGCTGGGCGCGCTGGAGCGGACGCTGGCGGGGAAGCCCGTGCCGGGGTTCGTGGCCGCAGGCGAGCGCCGCGCCTTCCGCGACCGGGTGAACCGCGCGGCCGCACCATCGATCCCGCCGCGCGCGCCCCTCCCGGCGGGCAGTCGCTCGGGTGGATGCGGCGCCGCATGAACGAGCTGCACCGCGCCGCCGAGGCCGAGCGCCTGCTGGCCGCCGAGCAGGCGGCCCACGCCGCCGCCGACCAGGCGCGCGGCCGGCTGGCGGCGATCCTCGAGGCCACCTCCGACGCCTTCTTCGGCGTGGACGCCGGCGAGCGCTTCACCCACGTGAACGGCCGCGCGGCCGAGGCGTGGGGCCGCCCGCCCGGCGAGCTGATCGGCCGGCCGCTGGAGGAGTGCTTCGTGGTGGAGGCCGAGCTCGCGGCGGTGCGCATGGCGCTGAGCGAGCAGCGGCCGGTGCGCGTGGAGATGCACTCGCCCGCGATGGGGCGGTGGGTGGAGGTGCACGCATTTCCGATGGATGGCGGCGCGGCCGCCTTCTTCCACGACGTGGAGGAGCGCCACCGCCGCGCGGCCGCCGACCGGCTCCTTTCCCGCACCGGCGAGGCGCTGGCGGGCTCGCTGGAGATGGCCGAGATGCTGCGCGCCCTGGCGCGGGCCGCCAGCGGCGCGTTCGCGGACTGGTGCGTGGCGCACGTCCCCGGCGCGGCGGGCGTGGGCGCCTGTGCCTGGGCGCACGCCGAGCCGGGGCAGGGCGCGCGGCTGGACGGGCTGATGGGCGAGCTGCGGGTGGACCCGCTCGGCGCGCACCCGGTGGCGGTGGCGCTGCGCACCGGCCAGGCGGCGCTCCTCGCCGCCAGCGAAGAGGTGCTGGCCGCCGCCTTCCCCGTGGAGCACGGCCGCGACGCCGCGCGCGAGCTGGGCGCCGACAGCGCGCTGGTGGTGCCGATGCAGGCGCGCGGGCGAACGCTGGGGGTGCTCACCCTCGTCCGCGGCTGCGGGCTGCGGGCGTTCGACGGCGACGACCTGGCGGTGGCGCAGGAGGTGGCGCGCCGCGCCGCGCTGGCGGTCGACAACGCGCGCCTGTACGAGGAGGCCCGCGCCGCCACCCGCGCCCGCGAGGAGGTGCTGGCCGTGGTGAGCCACGACCTGCGCAACCCGCTGAACGCGGTGCTGCTGGGCGCCGTGATCCTGGACGACTACAGCGAGCCCGACCGCTGGAACGAGCGCGACCTGCGGCAGATCCGCGCCATCCGCAGCAGCGCCGAGCAGATGACCACGCTGATCCACGATCTGGTGGAGGTGGTGGCGCTCGAATCGGGGACGCGGGTGATGCAGGCCGGCCGGCTGGAGCCGCTCAAGGCCATCCGCAGCGTGGCCGAGATGTACGAGGGGCTCGCCGCCGAGAACGGCGTGGCCATGGCCGTGCCCCCCTGCGACGTTCCCGACGTGCGGGCCGACCGCGCGCGGGTGCTGCAGGTGCTTTCCAACCTGGTGGGGAACGCGCTCAAGTTCACCCCCGCCGGCGGCACCGTGGCGGTGACGGCCGAGACGAGCGGCGAGGCCGTGGTCTTCCACGTGGCCGACACGGGCGAGGGGATCTGCCCCGAGCACCTGCCGCGCCTCTTCGACCGCTTCTGGCAGGCGGAGCGCGGCGACCGCAAGGGCCTGGGGCTGGGGCTGGCCATCGCCAAGGGGATCGTGGAGGCGCACGGCGGCCGCATCTGGGCCGAGAGCACGCCCGGCCAGGGAAGCACCTTCAGCTTCACCCTCCCGGTCTTCCGGGGGGATTGATCCGCCGGCGTCTGCCTACGACGCACGAGAACGGCCCGCGACCTCTCCAAGCGTCGCGGGCCGTCGTTGTTGGAGGAAGGCGGCCGCGCACGTGTGGACACCGGGTCTCCGGGCGGGCCGGCGATCTCCAGCGCCAACCGGATGATGGAGCACGCTCCGGCCTCTCCATCCGTCCGCTCCCACGCACTCGCGGACCGGCCGCGTCCGTCGCGCGAATGTACATCGACGGGCGATTGTCGAAGAACCAGACAGCGACGGGACCCGTCGAAATGTGATAAACCATTGAATCGAAACGAATTACAAGCCGTTGCGATCGGGCACGCAACTTCCCTCGTACAGGTCGTCCGGCTCCCTCCCTCCCGCCGTCGCTCCCGCGCCCATCATGTCATCCCACGTTGCATGTCGCGAATTGGCAGAGACTTGCGCCACGTGCCACTCGGCGGGACATTCAAGATCCGCCCCCCGTGAATTGCCGCGCTTCGCCCGCCCGCGCTTCCCCGCCGCCATGACCCGCCTCTCCGTGCCGCTCCCGTCCCGGTTTCGCCCTGGCGCCGCCCTGCTCGACGCGCTGCTCGTGCTGGCGTTCGCGCTGGCCGCGCTGATGGTGGCGCGGCACGTGGACGCGTTCGAGTGGCTGTCCGCCATGCTGGCCGCTTACGGCCAGGCCGACGAGATGGTGGTCGCGGTGATGGCGCTGTGCGGTGGCTCGCTGTACTTCGGCGCGCGGCGCTGGCGCGAGCTGGCGCGGGCGTACGACGCGCTGCACGAGGCCGGCGAGGCGCTGCGTGACCGCGAGCTGCGCGTGCGCACGCTGGTGGAGCACGCCTCCGAGGCCATCGTGGTGGCCGGCGCCGACGGACGGATCGAAGACGTGAACCACGCCGCGGCCACCCTCCTGGGCCACGCCGGCGAGGCGCTCGTGGGCCGGCCGCTGGAAACGCTGGTGGCGCCCGCCGACCTGGCGCGCACGCCGCTGCGCATGGCCGAGCTCCGCGCCGGGCACGCGGTGCGCAGCGAGCGCCGGCTCCTTCGCGCCGACGGCGCCGAGGTGCCGGTGGAGGTCGGCGCGCGCATGATGCTCGACGGGCGCGTGCTCGCCATCGTCCGCGACGTGTCGGAGCGCGAGCGCGCGGCCGCCGAGCTGCGCGACCGCGAGCGGCGGCTGCGGATGGTCACCGGCCAGCTCCCCGCCGTGGTGTGGACCACCGACACCCTGCCGCGCTTCACCTCGGCGCTCGGATCGGGGCTGCGCGAGCTGGGGCTCGACCCGCAGGAGTGCGTGGGCCAGCCGCTGGCCGCGTATTTCGGCGACGATCCGTCGCACCCCTCGCTCCACGCGCACCAGCTGGCGCTGGACGGGCACTCGCACAGCTACACCATGGAGTTCGGCGGGCGCGTCTTCGCGTCGCACGTGGAGCCGCTCACCGGCGAGGACGGGCGCCGCGTGGGGGTGATCGGCGTGGCGCTCGACGAGACCGGGCGCGCCGAGGCCGAGCGCGCCCTCCGCACGGCCGAGGCGCACTACCGGCGCCTGGTGGAGCACTCGCCGTACGGGATCTACGTGACCGACTCGGAGCGCTGCTGCGTGGAGGCCAACGCGGCGATGGAGCGCATCCTGGGGCGCTCGTTCGAGGAGATGCGCGGCCGCTCCTTCTTCGAGGTGGTGGAAGAGGCCGAGACGCTGCGCCGCGTGATCGGGATGCGGCAGCAGGGCGACACCGGGGTGGTGGAGTTCGAGGTCACCGTGGTGCACCCCGGCGGCCAGCGCCGGCGCGTGCACGTCACCTCCAGCACGGTGGTGGAGAACGGCGAGATCACCGGCACCTTCGGGATGGTGCGCGACGTGACCGAGGAGCGCGCCGGCGCCGCCCGCCTGCGCGAGCTGAGCGCCGCCCTGGAGCTGGCGGTGGAGGGGATCGCCTGGCTCGACGAGGGCGGCGCGGTGGCCGAGGCCAACCCCGCCTTCGCCGCCACCTTCGGCCTCGCCCCGCAGGAGCTCGCCGGCACGCCCTGGAAGTCGCTGGTGCACGCCGACGACTTCGGCCTTGCGCGCGAGGCGCGCGAGCGGATGCGCGTGGCCGGGCGCGCCGGGCTCCTCTGCCGCGGCGTGCGCGCCGACGGCGCGGTGGTGCAGCTCGAGGCGGTGCTGGTGGCGCAGCGCGACGCCGATGGAGTGCTCGCCGGGCACCACTGCTTCCTGCGCGACGTCACCGAGCGGCGCCGGCTGGAGGACCAGCTCCGCCACTCGCAGAAGATGGAGGCGGTGGGGCGGCTGGCGGGCGGCGTGGCGCACGACTTCAACAACCTGCTCACCGCCATCAAGGGATACGCCGACCTGGTGGCCGACGAGCTCCCCGCCGGCAGCGGCCTCCGCGACGACGTGGACGAGATCCGGGCGGCGGCGGTGCGCGCGGCGGGGCTCACGCGGCAGCTGCTGGCGTTCAGCCTGCGGCAGGTGCTGCAGCCGCGGATGCTGGACCTGAACGCCGTGGTCACCTCGGTGGAGAAGATGCTCCGCCGCCTGATCGGCGAAGACGTGGAGCTGGTGAACCGCCTGGCCCCCGCGGTGGGGCCGGTGTGGGCCGACCCGGGGCAGCTCGACCAGGTGCTGATGAACCTGGCCGTGAACGCGCGCGACGCCATGCCGCGCGGCGGCCGCCTCACCATCGAGACCGGCGAGGTGAAGCTCACCCCGGCGGCGGCGGCGCTCCACCCCTCCGGGCTCCCGGCCGGGGCGTACGTGGCGCTGCGCGTGGCCGACACCGGCCACGGGATGGACGAGGCCACGCTGGGGCGGATCTTCGAGCCGTTCTTCACCACCAAGGCCGAGAACGGCACGGGGCTGGGGCTGTCGACGGTGTACGGGATCGTGCAGCAGAGCGGCGGGCGCGTGTGGGCCGAGAGCGCGCCGGGGCGCGGGGCGACCTTCCACGTGTGGCTCCCCCGCGCGGCCGGCACCGGCTGCCCCCGCGACGGCGCCGCCTCGCCCGCGGCCGAGCTCCCCGGTGGAGACGAGACGGTGCTGCTGGTGGAAGACGAGGATGCCGTGCGGCAGCTGGCCGGTCGCATCCTGCGGCGCCACGGCTACCAGGTGATCGACGCCGCGGGCGGCGAGCAGGCGCTGCGGGCGCTGGCGGGCCACCCCGGCCCCATCCACCTGCTGCTGAGCGACGTGGTGATGCCGGGGATGAGCGGCCCCGACCTCGCCGCCCGCCTCACCGCCGATGATCCATCGCTGCGGGTGCTGTTCATGTCCGGCTACCCGGGCGATGCCCTGGCGCGCCACGGCGTGACCGGCGAGCGCCTGAAGCTGATCCCCAAGCCCTTCACCGCCGAGCGCCTCGTCCGCTGCGTCCGCTCGGTCCTCGACGGCGCGCCGGTGCCCGTCGGCTGAGAGATGCCGGGCGGCGGAGCCACCACCGGCTCCACTCGAACAGGCGGTTTAAACCGCGGCACCGCGGCTACAACGGCCCAAAGTCCGCCTTCGCGCCGCCTTCGCGGACTCCCTCGTCAGCTACGCGGCGCGGTGCCCGCTGTGCTCATGACGACATGATGACAACGGCCGGCGCCTCTCATGGAGGCGCGGGCCGTTGCAGTGAAGCCTCCCGCGGGCTGGGAGGCTTTCCGTGTTCGTTGCCCAGGCTTCAGCCGCCCGGCTGGAGAGGCGGCCGTCGGCTGGATGGCTACGGCGCACCCCGCGGGTCGTGGTTCCGGTCGCGAGCCAGGCCGCCAGCCAGGTCGCCACGGGGCTGCGCCGCGGCATCCGCCGTGGTGCCGCGCCGGGCATCCGTGGTGGCGTCGCGGCCGGCGGTGCGCTGGTCGGTGCGCGCCACCATCTCGCGCCAGTCGGCCAGCATCTGGCGAACGTGCTGGCGGGGCATGCGGTCCAGCCCCATCTCGCAGCTGGCGGGGTCGGCGGGGCGGGCGCAGGTGAGGGTGCCGAGCACGGTGCTGTCGGCGCCCGCCCACATCCTCGCGTACAGGTAGGGGTTCAGCCACCCGCGCACCACCGGCTCGCCCATCTCGCGGCGGTACTGCGCCTCCCAGTCGCCCGCGTGCGGAACGCCGTGCTCGCGGCGGACCGAGCGCGCGACCGACACCAGCCGCCCGTCGCGAAAGCCGAGCGCCAGCACGGGCTTGCCGGCCGGCGCGTCGAGCCCCGGCGAGCAGAACGGCTCGAACGTCTCGTCGTCGGTACAGCCGATCTCCAGTCCCAGCCGTCGCACCTCTTCCAGCGCCGCCGTCCGCCGGTCGCCCAGGTGGAACCCCACGAAGACGCTGTCCAGCCGCGGCCGTGCATCTCCCGACGACCCATGGCCGGAGCAGCCGCAGAGGAGCATGGGAAGCATCGTCATCAAACCGCTTGACCTGCCGGAACAGCCGGGACGGGCGTGGCGCATCGGGTGGGCGGGTCTGGCGGGACGGGAAAGATGCTGCTGGGGAGGCCGGTCAGTTTACGTTCGGAAGCGGCCGGGAGTCCAGCGTTTCGTGCGAATCGACGCATGCCGTGGAGTGCGGGAGTGCGAGTCGGACATCAGAACGTCAAACGCGGGAACACGCGGAGGAGCAGGGGACGCAGAGGGAGCTGGCGAAACGGAGCAACGGCTGAACCGCGCGCGGGCCAACCGTTGCTCCGGTCTTTCCGTTGTCGTTCCGTTCTCTCCGTTGTGGTTCCGTGTTCTCTTCCAGGAGAGCCTGCACGGGAACGGACCCGGCCCCGCGCTCCAGCCACCGAACCAGCGGTCACCACGCCCGGAGACATCGTCATGCGAAAACGAGCGGGGGAGCGGAGACGATCTCCGCTCCCCCGCTCGCTTCGTATCCGTCGGCCGCCGCGTCAGTAGTCCTCGGACTCGTCGCCGGGGTTGGGGGACATCAGCACCATCATCGAGCGGCCGGGGAGAACCAGGCCGGTGCCGGCCTCGTGCTCGCCCGCGGTCTGCTCGGCGGCGGGGCGGGCGGTGTCGAGCGCCAGCTGCCAGCGCGTGGGGTCCGGCGCGCCGGGGAGGATGAACTCCACCGGATCGGGCGCGGCGTTGAAGAGGAGGAGGAAGGTGTCGTCGGTCACGCGTTCGCCGGCGTCGTCCCACTCCATCATCGCGTCGCCGCCCAGCAGCATGGCGAAGCTGCGGACGAAGTGCGTTCCCCAGTCGTCGTCGTCCATCTCCTGCCCGTCCGGCCGCAGCCACTTGATGTCGCTCAGCTCCGAGCCGCGGATGGTGCGCCCGGCGAAGAAGCGGCGGCGGCGGAAGATGGGGTGCTCGCGGCGGAGCGTGGCCACGTGCCGCGTGAAGTCCAGCAGGTCCTGCCGGCGCTCGTCCAGCTCCCAGTCGAGCCAGCTGATCTCGTTGTCCTGGCAGTAGGCGTTGTTGTTGCCGCCCTGCGTGCGGCCGATCTCGTCGCCCCCGCAGATCATCGGCACGCCCTGCGACAGGAGGAGCGTGGCCAGCAGGTTCCGCTTCTGCTTCTCGCGCTCGGCGATGATCGCCGGGTCGTCGGTCTCGCCCTCCACGCCGAAGTTGATCGACAGGTTGTTGCCGTGGCCGTCGCGGTTCCCCTCGCCGTTGGCCTCGTTGTGCTTCTCGTTGTAGGTGGCCAGGTCGTGCAGCGTGAACCCGTCGTGCGCGGTGACGAAGTTGATGCTGGCGTACGCGTGCCGCCCGTCGTCGCCGTACAGGTCGCTGGAGCCGGTGAGCCGGTAGCCCAGCTCCTGCACCGTGCCGGGGTCGCTGCGCCAGTAGCTGCGCACGCTGTCGCGGAACTCGCCGTTCCACTCGGTCCACAGCACCGGGAAGTTGCCGACCTGGTAGCCGCCCTCGCCGATGTCCCACGGCTCGGCGATCAGCTTGACCTCGCTGAGCACCGGGTCCTGGTGGATCACGTCGAAGAAGGAGCTGAGCCGGTCCACGCCGAACTCCTCGCGCGCCAGCGTGGGCGCCAGGTCGAAGCGGAAGCCGTCGACGTGCATCTCCTGCACCCAGTAGCGCAGCGAGTCGTTCACCAGCTTGATCACCTGCGGGTCGCGCGCGTTCAGCGAGTTGCCGGTGCCGGTGTAGTCCATGTAGTAGCGGGGGTTCTCCGCCACCGTCCGGTAGTAGGTGGGGTTGTCGATCCCCTTGAGGGTGAGCGTGGGCCCCAGGTGGTTCCCCTCGGCGGTGTGGTTGTACACCACGTCCAGGATCACCTCGATCCCCGCCCTGTGCAGCGCCTTCACCATGTCGCGGAACTCGCGCACCTGGCCGCCGCGGTCGCCGCTCCCGCTGTAGCGCGCGTCGGGGCTGAAGTAGTTGAGGGTGTTGTACCCCCAGTAGTTGGTCAGCCCCTTCTCCAGCAGGTAGTTGTCGTCCACGAAATCGTGCACCGGGAGCAGCTCCAGCGCGGTGACGCCGATGGAGTGCAGGTGCTCGATCACGGCCGGGTGCGCCACGGCGGCGTAGGTGCCGCGCAGCTCGGGGGGCACGGCGGGGTGGCGCATGGTGAGCCCCTTCACGTGCGCCTCGTAGATCACCGTGCGGTACCACGGCGTGCGCGGCGGCGCGTCGCCCTCCCAGTCGTACGTGTTGTCGAGCACCACGGCCTTGGGGATCCCGGCGGCGCTGTCGGCATCGTCCATCGCCAGGTCCTCGTTCGGCCCGCCGAGCGGGTAGCCGAACACCGGCTGGCTCCAGTCGACCTTCCCCGCGACCGCCCTGGCGTACGGGTCCAGCAGCAGCTTGAAGGGGTTGAAGCGCAGCCCCGCCGCCGGCTCGTACGGGCCGTCCACGCGGTAGCCGTAGAGCTGCCCCGGCGCCAGGCCGGGCACGTAGCCGTGCCACACGTGCGCGGTCACCTCGCGCAGGCGCAGGCGGGCGGTCTCGCGCGTGGGGTCGTCGCTGTCGTACAGGCACAGCTCCACGGCCGTCGCGTTGCGGCTGAAGACCGCGAAGTTCACTCCGTTGCCATCCCAGGTTGCCCCCAGCGGCGAACGCCGCCCGGGCAGCACTTTCATCTCCACCGGCTATCTCCCGTCCTCGTGAATCTTCCTGGTGCGTCGTCGCGGAGGTGACGGGCAAGGGGAGTGCCGTGCATCCACGAACCCCGTCGCAACCCCGTCCTTGCGTTCGGGGGTGCGGCGGGGGGTGGAAGTGAACACGGGGCCATGGCGGGCGCGGCAGGCGCGGCGGCGGCGGCGGCGCTCCCGGGAAGAGGACACGGAACCACGACGGGAACGACGACGGAACCACGACGGGAAGAACGGAGCAACGGTTGGCCCGTCGTTGCTGGCAAGGGGATGGAGATCGTTTCGGGGGATGGGGTTACGAGGGCGTTCGTGTCGGGAGCGGTGCAGTTCGGATCATCCCGGTGCAGGTCGTCTCGGGAGCAGGACCGCGCGGGGGGTGTTGCCACTATGATCCATCCGCGGCGCTCACCAAGGGGCGCGGCGACGACCGGATGATGGACGGATGCCGATGCCCCACCGCGGGCGCGCCGCCCGTTGGACGGATATGAAAATCCACAGGGAGAGGGACCGATGACGACTTCGATCAAGAGCCTGGCCTTCGCGGCGGCACTGGCCGCCGGCGTGGCGTTCCACTCGCCCGCCGCCGCCCAGCAGGGGCAGTACGACCGCGGCCCGCGCCAGGAGCAGGGCCGGCGGATGGACCCCGCGCAGCGCACCCAGCGCCGCCTGGACCAGCTCACCCAGCGCCTGCGCCTGAGCGGCACGCAGCAGAACCAGGTGCGCGCCATCCTGCAGCGCGAGCAGGCGCAGGCCGAGCGCTTCCGCGGCCAGTGGCAGCCCGGCCAGCAGCGCCAGCAGGGGCAGCGGCGTGACGATGCCCAGCGCCGGCAGGGCTTCGAGCAGATGCGCCGGCTTCGCCAGCAGACCGACCAGCAGATCGAGCGGGTGCTGAACCGCACGCAGCTGGCCGAGTACCGCAAGCTGCAGGCGGAGCGTGGCCAGTGGGGCCGCGGCCGCGACGGCGAGCGCGGCGAGCGCCCGCAGGGTGGGCGGCGCGGCCAGGGCTGACATCCGGTCCGGGTAGATGAGGGCGGGGCGCCGGGCGATCTCTTCGCCCGGCGCCCGTTTCATCTTCTGAAACAGGCATTCTCAACGAGAGAACACGGAACCACGACGGGGGGAACGGAACGACAACGGTTGGTCCGCGCGAGGTCCACCCGTGTTGGTTTCCGTTTCCTCCGTTGTCGTTCCCGTGTTCTCTCGTCGACGCAGCCCGACGCGCGCGCGAAGTCCGCCGATTGGGAGTCGAAGGGATCCGAACGAGCAAGTCTGAGGTCACAGCGAACCACGCATGACGGCACCGTGGGCGCGACGGTGCATCTCCCCCTTGGTCCTGATCAGGGCAAGCGGTTGCCATGGTCGCACTGGTCATGCATGCAGGCACTTGTTCCTGTAGGAACTCATCTATAGTGTTCACACGAGAGGGGAGAAAGGTGCTGATTTATGGTCCGCCAAAGGGGGGGCGATGGAACATCTTTCGTTCGGAGACGTGGTCGGTCTCGTGGGTATACCCCTGGCAGTACTCGCGGTGATTGCCTCGATCGCTGTGGTGGGGCATAAGAAGGTTCGGATACTGCTAACCTCGGGGTTGATCATATGGCTCGTCGTTGCGGTTGCAGTTTTGACCCGAAGACTTGCATCGACCGATGATCGGCCGAACTCCGAGCAGCAACGGACATCACTGCCTGCGCTTCGCCCGGCCGCTGTTCCGCGATCCTACGGAGTCGCTACACCCGCATCGGGGGGGACCTCCCTTTCGCCGAATCTTCCCGATCAGCCTCGGACCGCCACGCGCGCGAGAACGGAGTTGTTAGATACGGTCGCGAGTGTGACGGAAGCGACCCGTAATGAAGCGGCCCGTCTCGTTGGGCTCGACGCGATTCGTGCGCGCCTGATTGGACGGTGGCGTGGCGTAGTTCCTCATACCGGTTCGCCGCCAGTACTGGTGACGTTGAACTTTCGAGAGGGCGGGGAACTCACCGAAGAGTTCTTGTCGACACAAGATCCTCATTACGTCGATTTGGACCAGAGTTTCCTTGAGGGATTCCGCGATGGGAGAGGAAGCTCGCGGTACGACGTTTCTGCGGCTGATTCGCTCACGATCCATACTGGCCACTGGGGTATCACGACGGATGAGGTCGTGGCGTTCAGTTTTGTGGAACCCAACAAGCTCGTCTTATTGAACTACGGATTTGGCAAAGGCCCTGGAACAGTCATTCTTGTCCGGCTGTAAATCGTCCTTCGAATGAATTAGCCTCCGTGCTGGAAGGTACCGAACTACACCTCTGTTCATCGAGCATCCCATTCTCGAACCGAATCCATCGTTCCTTTCCGAAAGCATTTCGCCAGAGTGCTCGAGACGTTCGGGCAGCCAGATAACGTTCACGCTTCTCGTACTCCTCATGGGGTCCTGCCGGCACTTCGATCTTCAGCCGCGGGCGAGCGATCAGGGGTCGCGTCGCCAGGTTAGCAGGCCGACGTCCAGTTCAGGAAACGGAGCAACGGTTGCTCGCGCGTGAAAGCAACCGTTGTCGTTTCCGTTTCCTCCGTTGTCGTTCCCGTGTTCTCTCGTCGACGGAGCCCGACGCGCGCACGAAGTCCGCCGATTGGGGGTAAAAGGATCCGAATCTCGAACGGAGACCCTTCGATCCCATGACGCTGACCGTATCCGAAGCGCCCGAAGCCACGGCACTGCAGCCGATGACCGACCTGCTCCGCGGGCGCCGCGTGGTGGTGCTGGCGGGGGCGGGGTGCAGCACCGAGTCCGGCATCCCCGACTATCGCGGCCCGCAGGGAAGCCTGCGCACCCGCAAGCCGATGCAGTACCAGGACTTCGTGCGCGGCGAACGCTTCCGCGCGCGCTACTGGGCGCGCTCGGCGGTCGGCTGGCCGCGCTTCTCGGCGGCGCGGCCCAACGCGGCGCACCACGCGCTGGCGGAGCTCGAGGCGGCGGGCGTGGTCCCGGGGATCATCACCCAGAACGTCGACGGCCTGCACCACGCCGCCGGCAGCCGCCGCGTGGTGGAGCTGCACGGCACGCTCGCCGCCGTCCGCTGCCTGGGGTGCGGCGAGACCCGGCCGCGCGCCGATTTCCAGAGCGCGCTGATGGAGATGAACGCCGAGTGGGCGGACCGCCTCCTCCGCCCCGCCGTGGTGGATGCCGTGGAGCAGGCGCCCGATGGCGACGCCGAGCTCCCCGATTCCGCCTACGACAGCTTCCAGGTGCCGCCCTGCGCCGGGTGCGGCGGGATCATCAAGCCGGACGTGGTGTTCTTCGGCGAGAACGTGCCGAAGGAATGGGTCGACGACGCGTGGAGCCTCTTCGGCCAGGGCGAGGTGCTGCTGGTGGCGGGATCGTCGCTGCACGTGTACTCGGGGCGGCGCTTCGTCTACCGCGCCAAGGAGCGGGGCATCCCCATCGCCATCCTCAACCTGGGCCCCACCCGCGCCGACGAGATGGCCGCCGCCAGGGTCGAGGCGACGCTCGGCGACGCCCTCCCGCGCATCGCGGACGCGTTGCTGCGCGGCGGCTGAACGCCGACGGCGACGGCAGGCCCGCACGGAGAAACGGAGGGACGGAGAACTGCCTGGGCAGCGCTCCGTCCCTCCGTTTCTCCGCTCCTCCGCGTGACCCCAGCCGTCGGCGGCGCCGGAGGTTACGCCTCGGCCGGCCGGCGCGGCGAGACGTTGGCGCGCACCAGCAGCCGTGCCAGCGCCCGCGGCGAGGTGGGCGACACCAGGTTGGTCGCCGGAACCAGCAGCCGCAGCTTGCGGGTGACCTGCTGCTGCGCCGCGAGCGTGGCCAGCACCGGGGTGTCGGGGTCCAGCGCCTCGATGGCGGCCACGTCGCTGGCGCACACCACGCTCAGCCGCTCGCCGCCACGCAGCGCGCGCAGGCGCTCGCCGTACGCGGCGTCGACCACCACCGCGGTCAGCGGCCCGCGCGCCAGCCGCTCCTCGATCGCCTCCACCGCGTCCTGGGTGAGCGCGGCCAGCAGCAGCGGCCGGCGCGAGGCGTCGCAGAGCGCCGCCAGCTCGGGGGCATGGTAGTGCGAGGTGGCGATCAGGTCCGCGTCGCGCAGGGCGTCGGCCAGCTCGCGGCGGCCCTCGGCGGTGTTGCCGGGGGCCACGGGGAAGGCGGCGATCCCCCACTGGTGGCTGAAGGCGTGCGCCAGCGCCGCGCGGCCGTCGGCCGTGTCGTCCACGCAGGCGCAGCGGATCTCCACGCCGGCGGTCCAGCGGCGCACCAGCTCCGGAAGCCCGGGAACGCGCACCTGCAGCGCGGCGGCCTGCTCCAGCAGCTCGGCCAGCCACTCGGCCGTCTCGCCCAGGCCGTGCTCGGCCGGGACACGCTGCGGGGCCACGCGCACGCCCTTGCGCGAGCGCACCTCCACCAGCCCCGCGGCCGCCAGCCGGCGGTACGCCAGCGCCAGCACGCGATGGTCGATCCCCGTCTCGGCCGCCGCGTCGCGGATGCTGGGAAGGCGGTCGCCGCCGCGCAGGTAGCCGGCGTGCAGCCCGGCCGCGATCCCGGCGCGCAGCCGGTCGGTGACGGTGCCCGCGGTGGCGCCTTCCAGCAGCACGCGCCGCATCTCGCTCTCGGGCCAGCAGCGCGCCGCCGCGGCGCCGTTCTGCGACGCGCGCATCAGCGCCACGGTGCCGCTCACCTCGCCCGCCGCGTCGGTCATCGGCGCCACCGTCAGCTCCACCGCCACGGCGCCGCCATCGCGCGACTCGGCCAGCGCCGCCGTCTCGGCCGGCTCGCCGCGCGCGCGGACGGCGTCGAGCGTGGCCTCGTCGGCCACGGCGGGGTTGGGGCGGCCGATCACCTCCTCTTCCGTCCACCCCAGCAGCTCGCGCGCGGCGCGGTTCCACGCCAGCACCGATCCGTCGCGGTCCATCGCCGCCGCGCCCACGGGGAGCGAGTCCCAGGCGGCGCGCAGCGTGGCGGCCGACTCCTCGGGCTCGGGCTCGGCCGCGGGCTCCACGGCGTCGCGCAGCGCCCACCCCAGCATCATCCCGCCTTCGCCGGGCACGGGCCAGACGGTGGCCTCCGTCGTCACCGGCGCGCGGTTCCGCGGCTGCAGCGTGAGCGCCAGCGTGCCGGGCGCCGCCTCGGTGGACAGGTGGTTCAGCAGGTTGCGGAAGGGGCGGCGCGAGGTGGGCGCCACGTACACGGCCAGCGGCTTGCCCGTGCCGCGGCCCGACTGCAGCGCCAGCAGCGCGCCCGCGGCGGCGTTGGCGTAGCGGATCACCCCGGCGATGTCGGTGAGGAGCATGGGGAGCGGCGCGCCGGTGAAGGCGTCGCGGAACGCGCGGTCGCTCATCGCCGACCGCTCCCGCTCCTCCCCGCTGCGCCGCGTCTCCTCGATCAGCTGCTCCTGCGTGACGCGGAGCTCCTCCACGGCCACCTTGAGCTCTTCCACCGTCTCTTCCAGCAGGCTGGTGTCCTGGGAGCCCAGCGGCTGGAGACGCGGCTCGATGGAACGGAGAAAATCGTCGAGAGAGCGATAATCGCGCATGAGTGGATCCGAGAGTGTCGCGTGGCGGCCCTGCAAGAGAGTGTTGCTTCACCTGATCGATGAACAAAGCAGCCGCAAGGATGTGGCCATCGCATCCGCGCTATCTCGGTCTGGCGCGCAGCGAGGGCCCGGGTAAAAGACGCAGATGCCGTTCCGTCACCTGTAGCAGGATGTAAACGAATGATTCTCCGAGATGCGCCGCCACATCACGTGTCTCCGTCGTGCGCGGGCTTCGACCGTCGATCCCCGCCAGGACGGGAAAACACCTGATTTCGGTCGCGGTCCGGCGTCTCCGGTGGGGCGGGGGATCCGCCGGCGAACCGCGATCCTCCCGCCGGTTTCGGCGCACTCCCGGATGTGAAGCTGCTACGTTCGCCACCTGCCCGCCGGATTTGCGGCCGGCCTCGCACCGTGCCAGAATCGACGCCGCGCGCGGGGCGCCGGTCGCCCCGGGCGGAAAGCGCGTCGACTCGAGCGGATGGAGTGGAGTGGCAACATCGCTGACCTTGCTGGCGGGCCCCGCGGCCCGGGAGATCCTTCGCGAGCGCGGGCTCCGCGCGGAAGACGTGGACGTGGTGCCCGGCGCGTCGGGCGGCCCCAAGTGGCTGGTGCTGGAGGGGCTGGACCGCTTCGTCTTCGGCGAGCTGCTGCGGGGGCCACGGGACCGGCCGCTGCACCTGGTGGGCTCGTCCATCGGCAGCTGGCGGATGGCGTGCCTGGCGCAGAACGACCCCGCGGCCGCCGTCGCGCGGCTGCGCGAGGGGTACATCGAGCAGCGCTACGCGACCCGGCCGTCGCTCGCCGAGGTGAGCGCCGTGAGCCGCCACATCCTGGACGGGATGCTGGGCGAGACCGGGGAGGAGGAGATCCTGTCGCACCCGTGGGCGCGGCTGCACGTGATCACCGCCGAGTGCCGCGGCCCGGCGGCCAGCGACCGCGCGCCGGTGCAGATGCTGGCGCTGGCGGCCGCCGCGGCCGGGAACCTGCTCAGCCGCCGCACCCTGGCGCTGCAGATGCGCCGCGTGATCTTCCACACCGCCGGTGACGACACCCCGTTCGGCGGGCTGCGCGACCTGCCCACCACGCACCTCCCCCTCACGCGCCGGAACCTGCGGCCGGCGCTGCTCGCCTCCGGCTCCATCCCGCTGGTGCTGGAGGGGGTGCCGATCCCCGGCGCCACCGGCATCCACCGCGACGGCGGCACGCTGGACTATCATCTCGACTTCGCCTACGGGCCGGGCGAGGGGCTGATCCTGTATCCGCACGTCTACCCGCACCTGGTCCCCGGCTGGTTCGACAAGGCGCTCCCCTGGCGCCGCGCGCGCGGCCACAACTTCGCCCGCGCGCTGATCATCGCGCCCAGCGCGGCGCACGTGGCCCGGTTGCCGCACGGCAGGATCCCGGACCGCAACGACTTCTACCGCATGAAGGACGGCGAGCGCATCGCCGCCTGGCGCGCCGTGACCGCCGCCAGCGTGCACATGGCCGACGAGCTCCGCGAGCTCCTCGCCACCGGCAAGCTCGCCGGCGCGGTGAAGCCGCTCACGGCGTGATCCGCTGCTCGTGGATGCAGCGGGGGCCGCGAATCGTCTCGCGGCCCCCGCTGCGTTCATGGCCCCTCCTGCTCCTCCATCTCTTCCCTGGAGAAGACGAGGATGGCGCCGCCGGTCACCTCCAGCAGGCGCCGCTGGACCCCGGCCGGCAGATCTCCCTCTCTCAGCCAGATGCACGAGAGACAGGCGCGGAACATCGGGTCTTCCCGCGCTCGTTCCTCGATCCGGTCGATGAAGGCGGCACCGTGGCCACGAACGAAGTCCTCCATCTCCGAGGCGCCGAGATGATCCGCCAGGTCCTCGTCGATCTCGCCGACGAGCCGCAGGAGCACCGGCCACGCGCGTTCGGGATCGCCCTTCGCGGTCATGTCGACGGTGCGGTACTCCGGGCGGCTCTGGAGCAGCGCCTCGTACCGGTCGCCATCCGTCGCCCATCGTCCGGTTTGGGGATCGTAGCTGTTCAAAATCGCTGCGGGAGGGAGATCCGAACGGCAACAGCAACAGGTGGACACGGAGCCACGGAGAGCACGGGGGCCACGGCAACTGCAAACGATAGGGGAAACGCATGGCGCACGAAAGCCGATGCCGCGCCGGCGCGAAGCGCCCCAGGTCCCTCTCCCGTGCTGTTTACGGGAGAGGGACAGGCTGGGCCTGTCCGGCGGGACGCCGGACCGCCAGGGTGAGGGCCGCGGCGCCGCCGGTGCCGCCCATTTCGTGCCTGCCGCGCCCCTTCCGCGTTATCTTACCGCTCGACCCACGATCCACATCGTCCCAAGCGCCCCGCGGTCGGCGGCGCCGCCACGCCCGAACTCCCATGAACACATCGGCCACGCTGCCGCGCTTGCTCGCGGCATGCCTGGGTTTCCTTCTCTGCGCCTCCGCCGCGGCCGCGCAGGGGTCTCCATCATCCCCCGCGCCCCAGCCCGGCCAGACACCCGCGCCGGTCCATGTACCCGCGCCGGTGCAGTCGTCCGCGCCGGTGCAGTCGTACACGCCGGTGCAGACGCCCGCGACCGCGGGGCCGCCGCGCGTGGCGCTGGTGCTGAGCGGGGGGGCGGCCAAGGGGCTGTCGCACATCGGCGTGCTGCGCGTGCTGGAAGAGGCGGGGGTGCGGGTGGACGTGGTCACCGGCACCAGCTTCGGGGCGCTGGTGGGCGGCCTCTACTCCATCGGATACACCCCGGCCGAGCTGGCCGACATCGTGACCGACCTGGACTGGCCGGCCATGTTCCGCGACGCGCCGCCGCGGCGCTACGCCGGGCTCGAGCGGCGGCTCACCGGGCCGCGCTCGCTCCTCAACTTTCCCATCACCCGCGGGCGGCTGGGGCTGCCGGGGGGCGTGGTGGGGGGGCAGCGCATCTCCATGCTGCTGAGCGAGCTGACCTGGCCGGTGCAGACCGAGCGCGACTTCCGGCATCTCCCCATCCCCTTCGCCGCCGTGGCGACCGACATCGAGACGGGGCAGGCCGTGCGGCTCGACACCGGCTCGGTGGTCGACGCGATGCGGGCCAGCATGGCGCTCCCCAGCATCTTCGAGCCGGTGCGGCTGCAGGGGCGCCTGCTGATCGACGGCGGGATCGCGCGCAACCTGCCGGCGCAGGACGCGCGCGACCTCGGCGCCGACGTGGTGATCTGCAGCGACGTGAGCGGGCCGCTGTACCAGGCCGACAGCCTGCGCTCGTTCGTCGACATCCTGATGCAGAGCATCTCGTTCGAGATGAACGCCTCCACGCAGGAGCAGCGGCGGCTGTGCGACGTGCTGATCCTCCCCGAGCAGGCGGGGCTCTCCACCGGCAGCTTCAACCGCGCCGCCGAGTGGATCGCGCGGGGCGACAGCGCGGCGCGGCTCAAGCTCCCCGAGCTGCGGGCGATCGCCGCGCGCGCGCCGCGGGTGGACACGGGCAACCACGCCAGCGTGCTGAACGCGCTGGAGCGGCGGGTGCGCGTGGACAGCGTGGAGGTGCGCGGGGTCACGGGGAACCGCGAGCGGCTGCTGCGCCGCGTGGCCGGGCGGATCACGCGCGACAGCGTGAGCCGCTCGGCGATGCAGGAGGTGCTGGAGCGCGGCTTCGGCACCGGCCAGTTCCAGCGCGTGGGCTACCAGATCACCACCGAGGGCGCCGACACCGTGCTGCGCCTCTCCGCCACGCCCGAGACACGCGACCGGCTGGGCTTCGGCTTTCGCTACGACGACCGCTACCGCGCCGCGCTCCTCTTCACCGCGCGCTTCCGCAACTGGGTGCGCTTCGGCAGCAGCACCACGGTGGACCTGCGCCTGGGCGAGCAGAGCCGCTTCGGCGTGCGGCACCTGGAGGTGAACCCGCTCGGCTTCCCCTTCACCTTCCAGGGCGAGGTGGCGCACACCCGCACGCCGCTGGACTTCTTCGAGGGCCGCTCGCGCGTGGCGGTGGCCAACAGCCGCGTGACGGAGATCAACGGCTTCGCGGGGGTGGCGGTGACGGCCAGCGCCACCGCCGGCGTGCAGCTGAAGCTGGAGCACTCCAGCACCACCGCCGCCGTGGCCTCGGCCGACACGTCGCGGAAGCGCACCTATCCCACCGCCGCCTTCGTGCTCTGGCGCGACGCGCTGGACCGGCCGGACTTTCCCACCCGCGGCGTGGCCTTCTCCGGCCGCTCGGAGTGGGGGTTCGGCGCGGACGCGTTCTCGCAGCAGGTGGCCGAGTTCCGCGCGGTGGTGCCGGTGACGGGGCGGCTCTCGGCCAGCGTGCAGGCCAACGGCGGCTTCAACCAGGGCGGCGGGCGGGTGCCGCTGCACTACCGCTTCTTCCTGGGCGGCGCGTACCCCGGCGCGGTGTATCGCGAGCGGCAGGTGCCGCTGGCGGGGCAGGCCTTCCAGCAGCAGTCGGGAGATGCGCTGGCCCGCGCCAGCGCCGCCCTGCAGTGGGAGCTCCGGCACGACGTGTTCGCCACCCTGCGCGGCGACGCCGGCGGCGTGGCCGACGAGCTGGGCGACGTGCTGGGCGACCCGGTGGGCGGCGTGGCGCTCTCCCTCGGTGCCCGCTCGCCGCTCGGCCCGATGGAGCTCACCGCCTCCACCAGCTCCCTCGGCCGCACGCCCCGCCTGGAGTTCACGCTGGGGTATGCGTTCTGAGCCACGCGCGAACTTCGCCGGGGCACGGATGCGCACGCCGTGCCGAGATCGTGGGACGCATCGGTCTTCGCGGAGACCCTTGCAGGCTGCGGACGCGTGCGTTAAATACTATACCATATGGTTCAGTGTGTGACGGCCCGACTCGATGCATCGTTCGCCGCGCTCTCGGATGCCACGCGCCGGGGCATCCTGGAGCAGCTCGGACGAGCGGACGCTTCGATCACGGAGCTCGCCGGGAAGTTCCACATGACGCTCACGGGGATGAAGAAGCACGTCGCCGTCCTCGAGCAGGCGGGGCTCGTCACCACCGAGAAGGTCGGGCGCGTGCGGAGGTGCCGGCTGGGCCCGCGCCGGATGGAGGAAGAGATGGCGTGGCTCGAACGCTACCGCCAGCGCTGGGACGAACGCTTCGACGAGCTGGACGGGGTGGTCGAGGAACTGACACGAATGGAGACGATCGA
>Ga0247773_1000087_pt1 | contig 41955 bp, 37 predicted proteins | sample UWRJL092311B6_FD_179934 | JGI IMG/M metagenome (GOLD analysis project Ga0247773, IMG submission 179934) | Plant litter microbial communities from Arlington Agricultural Research Station in Wisconsin, United States - UWRJ-L092-311B-6 | ecosystem: Environmental > Terrestrial > Plant litter >... | reverse complement strand
CGACGGCATTCGAGTCTCGGCTACCTGAGCCCGGTCGAGTACGAACAGCAGCTCGTCTGCCGCGCAAAAGCGGCATGACACCCGTGTCCATTAAAGACAGGCAAGTCCAACGGGCGGCGCCAGCCGCCAGGGAAAGGGCCCCCGCGCGAAGTACCGCCGCCCGCGCCCATCCGTCACCCGACACACCGAGTCCGCAGCCGCCGCTCCGACGCCGCGTACCTCGCCGCCGCCGCACGCGGAACTTGATGCCGCCGCCCGGAAACCCTACGATTCCATCCGGCACAGCACGCCCCACCATCCCCCCACCGAGGTGGACATGAGCGACCGTCCCTGGATCCAGCACTACGTGCAGGGAACCCGGCCCGAGATCCCGCCGATCCAGTACAAGCACCTGCCCGACATGTTTCGGCACGTGGCTACCCGCTACGCGACGCGCACCGCGTTCACGCAGTGCATGCCCAACGGGATGGACGCGTCGCTCAGCTACGCCGAGAACGACCGGCTGAGCGACGCATTCGCCGCGTACCTGCGCGAAACGCTGAAGCTGGCGCCCGGCGACCGCGTGGCCGTGCAGCTGCCCAACTGCCTGGCCTACCCCATCGCCGCCTTCGGCATCCTCAAGGCCGGGTGCGTGCTGGTGAACACCAACCCCCTCTACACGGCCAGCGAGATGGCGCACCAGTTCGCCGACTCGGGCGCGCGGGTGCTGGTGATCCTGGACATGTTCGCCGACCGCCTCCCCGCCGTGCTGCCCAGGACGAAGATCGAAACGGTGGTGCTGGCCAGCATCGTGGAGCGCTTCTCGCCGCTGCGCGCCATGCTGGTGAAGACGGTGCTCAAGTACGTGAAGAAGCAGGTGCCGAAGGCAACCGTGCCGCACACCGCCTTCGCCGCGGCGCTGAAGCAGGGCGAGGCCGCGCTCAGCGCGGCGAAGCTGCCGGGGTACGTGGCGGGGGTGGAGCTGGACGAGGTGGCGGCGCTGCAGTACACCGGCGGCACCACCGGCGTGAGCAAGGGCGCCATGCTCACCCACCGCAACCTGCTGGCGAACACCATGCAGCTCGAGGAGGTGAGCCAGCACTTCCTGCGCACGGGCGAGGAGACGGTGCTCACGGCGCTGCCGTTCTACCACATCTTCGCCTTCACCGTGAACCTGCTGCTCTTCTACTCGGCCGGCGCGCACGACGTGATGGTGCCCAGCCCGCGGCCGGTGAGCAACCTCAAGACAGCCTGGGCCAAGTACCCCATCAGTTGGTTCACCGGCGTCAACACGCTGTTCAACGGGCTGCTCAACGAGCCGTGGTTCCGCGAGAGCCCGCCCAGGAACCTGGTGTCGTCGCTGGCCGGGGGGATGGCGCTGCACTCGTCGGTGGCGGCGCGGTGGAAGGAGGTCACGGGAACGCCGGTGGTGGAGGGCTACGGGCTCACCGAAACGTCGCCGGTGGTCACCTTCAACCCCATCGGCGGGATGGTGAAGGACGGCACCATCGGCATCCCCCTCCCCTCCACCGAGGTGATGCTGGCCGACGACGCGGGGAACGCCGTGGGGGTGGACCAGCCGGGCGAGCTGCTGGTGCGTGGGCCCCAGGTGATGCCCGGCTACTGGCAGCGCCCCGACGAGACGGCCAAGGTGCTCGGCGCCCACGGCTGGCTGCACACCGGCGACGTGGCGGCCATGGACGACGACGGCTACGTGCGCATCGTGGACCGCAAGAAGGACATGGTGCTGGTGAGCGGCTTCAACGTGTACCCCAACGAGGTGGAGGGGGTGATCGCGCTGCTGGAGGGCGTGGCCGAGGTGGGGGTGATCGGCGTGCCCGACGAGCGCACCGGCGAGGCGGTGAAGGCCGTGATCGTCAAGAAGGATGCGGCGCTCACCGCCGAAGACGTGATCCGCCACTGCCGCGAGCACCTCACCAGCTACAAGATCCCCAAGCAGGTGGAGTTCCGCGACGAGCTGCCCAAGACCAACGTGGGCAAGATCCTGCGCAAGGACCTGCGCGCTCCCGTCGTGCCCGCCGCACCCGCGGCCGTGTAGCGTTCGGGCGGACCGCGGAAGTCCGGTCGGCACCGCGCCGGCGAGGCTCACGCTTCGCCGGCGCGTCCGCTTTCATGGCCGCGCCCGGCGCAAACACCTGCGACGAACGCACTTCGGCCGGCCGAAGTGGAACCGGTTTTGCTACCGCGTTGCCAGTTCGATGGGGACCCACCCGACCGGAGACGGCAAGACCGTGGCACTGAGAGAATATCGCGACCCCGCCGGGGTGGAGTGGCGGGTTTGGAGGGTGCAGCCCAGCACGTTCGTGGCGCCCAGCCTGGCCGGGCAGCCGGCCGACGCCGAGCGCCCGGCGTGGCTGTGCTTCGAGTGCCGCACCGAGAAGCGCCGCCTGATCCCCGCCCCCGAAGGCTGGGACGCCCGCAGCGACGCCGAGCTCGACGAGCTGCGCCGCGCCGCCGAGGTGGTGCCCCGCACGGGCGACTGCCGCACGCCGCGCTGGTGACCGGGGCTCAAACGCCATCCTCCACGCGCAACAGCAGAGAAGCAAGGAAGACACGTCCCCTCTGCTCCTCTGCTGCTCTACCTGTTGGTGTGATCCGAGTCCGCGTGAATCGTTGATGCTTCTGCGGAAGAAGAACAGCGATTCCTCACACAGGGCCAACAGAGGTAACAGTAAAGCCGCTGTTGACTGCTCACCCTGTTGACCCTGTGTGAGTCAAGTCTTTTCCCGGATTCGTGTGATCCCACGGCATGATCGCCGCTCCCCCCCGGCCCCCCGATCCACCCCCCGATCCCCCCGACCTTTCCACTCTCCCCGAGTTTTCACGAACCTTGTCCGTCCGACACCGCCTCGACCATCGCCGTTCGGTGCGCCGAAGTGCATTCGTCGCAGGCACATAGGCCGACCCGGTGGAACGTGATGTGCTTTCAAGGGACCCCATCATCGAACTGGGAGCGACAATGCGGCGATACCAGGGCCACGATGGGCGATGGTGGACGGTGGAGGAGGTGCACCCCGAGCGCGGCGCCACGCTGCGCGACCGGCGGATGGCGGCCGGGTGGCTGTCGTTCACCAGCGACTGCGGCGACCAGGCGTGGGTGGCGCCGATCCCCGCCGGCTGGAGCCGCTACGACGCCGAGCACCTGGAGGCGTTCCGGGTGGGCGGCCGCAGCGCCGGCTACTCCGACGAGCACGAGGACGATTGACACCCAGATCGCGGGAAGCCGAGCAGTTTCACACGGAGTCAGCGGAGTCAACGGACGCTGATCCGTGAACTCCGTTGACTCCGCTGACTCCGTGTGAAACCCCGCCGTTGAGCCGCCGCTCGCACGAATCCGGCTGATCATCCATACTCATCTCATCTCATACCGAATCGGCCGATGGATTGTGCATCCATCGTGACCCCGGGGATGCCATCGAGATCGCCATTGGTCCTGATTCGGTCCACCCGAGGCCACGTCCGGCAAACGGCATGAACGCGGAGCAGCGGAGAGCGCGGAGGAAACAGAGAACTGCTTGTCTTTCCTCCGTTTCCTCCGTTTCCTCCGCTGCTCCGCGTTCACGCTGTTGACGAAAGCAGGCGACTGGAGGAATTCTCGCGAGAATGCACAGCTGATCGGCTTGTCCTGCTTTGCACAGCCGATCAAGGAAGCTGGTTTCAGCCGCCACCGACTGGCATGACACGGACGCAAGACGCGACGCGGGGCGCCCCCGGAAGAAAGGAGCGCCCCGCGCCGCGTCGGGGCCGTGTAGCGGCGGCGCTAGCTGTCTTCCTCGGCCCCGACCACGGGGAACGCCTGCACCGCATCGGAGGGGAGCTCCACGGTGCGCAGCAGCTCGCGCACGGTGGCCGCGCGCGCGTCGGCCTCGGCGGCCTGGGCCATGAAGCGCTCGCGCGAGTAGAGGTTGCCCCGGTCATCCATCTTGCGCGCCATCTTCCGCGCGAACGCCGCCCGCTCCTTGAGCGACGTCATCGCCACCCACAGCGCGTTCTCCACCTGCCCGCCCTGCTCGGCCAGCAGCGTCTCCACCCCGTAGGCGTGGCCCGTGCGGCAGCGGAAGCGCACCAGCTCGCCCTCGCGCACCTCCCACAGCACGCCGTGGCACTCGGGGCAGCTGAAGGCGCTGGGGGTGCCCGGCCGCTGGTCGGCGTGCATGGCATAGGGCACCATCTCGGCGATGTCGGTCTCGAAGCGCAGGTCTTCGTCCTCCACGCCGGGGGTGGGCGGCGGAAGCGGCTCGGAAGCCAGGCGCACCAGCAGCGCGGGAAGCTCGGCCAGCGCCACGCAGTGGTCCACCCGCACCTCGGCCAGCGCGCTGGACGGCATCCCCGGGTGCGCCGCGTCGGCGGGGTCCTGCACCACGGTGGTGCCGCCGCGGCGGCGGACCGAGGCCAGCCCGGCGGTGCCGTCGTCCAGGTTGCCGGTGAGCACCACCCCCACCACCGCGCGGCCGTAGGCGCCCGCCGCGCTGCGGAAGAGCGGGTCCACCGAGGGACGGTGCCCGTTCTCGCGCGGGCCCCGCACCACCACGATCCGGTCGCGCTCCAGCAGCAGGTGCTGGTCGGGCGGAGCCAGGTAGATGGTGCCGGGCGCGATCGGGTCGCCGTTCGCCGGGTGCACCGCGGGAAGCGGCCCGGCGCGGCTCAGGATCCCCGGGAGGTTGCTGGTGGAATGAGGGGGGAAGTGGACGACGGCGAAGATCGACGCGGCGAAATCGGCCGGAAGCCCCGCGGCCACGTGGCGCAGCGCCTCCACGCCGCCCGCCGAGGCCCCGATCACGATGATGTGGCGTGTGTCCAAGCGATCACGTCCTGAGAGCGATTGGGCGCCCGGTCTCCCGCGGGCGCGCGAACGGTGTGGACGGCGGGCCGAACGTGTTGACACGTAGCGTGCGCGCGGCGGATATTCCCCGGTGCGGCGCCCGTCGTTGCTCCCTCGCCGGCCCCTCCCAGCGTTTCCCTGCACGCACCGGACCCAGCATGTCGCACACGCAGGATCCGGAAGCGCCGCGCCTGCCCCCCGTGGTGGCCATCGCCGCCTCGGCGGGGGGGATCGGGCCGCTCGGCGAGCTGCTGGGCGCGCTCCCCGCGGGCTTCCCCGGCGCGGTGCTGGCGGTGGTGCACCTCCAGGCCGGGCGCGTGAGCGTGCTCCCCGGGATGCTGGCGCGCGGCACCACCCTTCCGGTGAAGCAGGCCGAGGCCATGGACCGGCCCCGCGCGGGGCACGTGTACGTGGCCGCGCCCGACTTCCACCTGGTGATGGGGCCCTCCGGCCGGCTGCGGCTGAGCGGAGCCGAGCGCGAGAACTGGTCGCGCCCCTCGGCCGACCCGCTGTTCGAGTCGGTCGCGCGCGCGTGCGGGGACCGGGCGATCGCGGTGGTGCTGAGCGGGATGGGCGTGGATGGAAGCCGCGGCGTGCGCGAGGTGCACCGCCGCGGCGGCACGGTCATCGCGCAGGACGGCGCCACCTCGGTTCACTTCGACATGCCGTCCGCGTCCATCGCCACCGGCTTCGTGGACCACGTGGTGCCGCTTCCCGAGATCGCCCCGCTGCTGATGAGACTGCTGATGCCCGCGACCGCCCCATGACCACCCCGCCCCCCACCGACGCCGCGTTCGAGGCGCTCCTCGAGTTCGTGCGCGACGAGCGCGGCTTCGACTTCACCGGCTACAAGCGCAGCACCCTGGGCCGCCGGGTGAAGCGCCGCATGGCCGAGGTGGGGATCGACGACTTCGTGGCCTACCAGACCCACCTGGAAGCGCACCCGGGCGAGTTCACCGCGCTCTTCAACACCATCCTCATCAACGTCACCAGCTTCTTCCGCGATCCCGAGGCGTGGGAGTCGCTGGCGCGCGACTTCCTCCCCAGGGTCCTGGAGCGCAGGTCGGGCCGCGAGCCGATCCGGGTGTGGAGCGCGGGGTGCGCCAGCGGCGAGGAGACCTACACCCTGGCCATGGTGCTGGCCGAGGCGCTGGGGCGCGAGCGCTTCCACGAGCAGGTGAAGATCTACGCCACCGACGTGGACGAGGAGGCGCTGCTGCAGGCGCGCACCGCGGCCTACACCGAGCGCGACCTGGAGGCGGTGCCCGAGGCGCTGCGCGGCCAGTACTTCGAGGCGCAGGGCGGCCGCTGGGTGTTCCGCGGCGACCTGCGCCGCGGGATCATCTTCGGCCGGCACGACCTGGTGCGCGACGCGCCGATCTCGCACCTCGACCTGCTGGTCTCGCGCAACGCGCTGATGTACTTCAACGCCGAGATCCAGGCCCGCATCATCAACCGCTTCCACTTCGCCCTGGACGACGGGGGATACCTGTTCCTGGGGAAGGCCGAGATGCTGCGCGCGCACGCCAGCCTGTTCGAGGCCGCCAACCTCAAGGCGCGCATCTTCGCCAAGGCTCCGCGCGGCAACCTGCGCGACCGCCTGCTGATGCTGGGGCAGGCCGGCCGCCTGGAGAACGGCGCAGAGCGCACCACCCGCGCCGTGCGCATGCGCGAGGCGGCCCTCGACGCGCAGCACGCGGCGCAGCTGGTGGTGGACGCCGACGGCACGCTGGTGCTGGCCAACTCGCCCGCGCGCTCGCTGTTCGGGCTTTCGGCGGCCGACGAGGGGCGCCCGCTGCAGGACCTGACGGTGAGCTACCGCCCGGTGGAGCTGCGCTCGCGCATCGAGCAGGCGCGGCAGGAGCTGCGGCCGGTGCTGCTGCGCAACGTGGAGTACCCGTTCATCGACGGCGAATTCCACAGCTTCGACGTGCACGTGGCGCCGCTGCTGGACGGAGGCAAGGCGCTGCTGGGGGTGAGCATCTCGTTCGTGGACACCACCCCCTATGCGCGCCTCGAGTCGGAGCTGCAGGGCGCCAACCAGGAGCTGGAGACGGCGTTCGAGGAGCTGCAGAGCACCAACGAAGAGCTGGAGACCACCAACGAGGAGCTGCAGAGCACCATCGAGGAGCTGGAAACCACCAACGAGGAGCTCCAGAGCACCAACGAAGAGCTGGAGACCATGAACGAGGAGCTCCAGAGCACCAACGAGGAGCTGGAGACCATCAACGACGAGCTGTACCGGCGCACGGGCGAGCTGAACAACACCAACGCCTACATGAACTCCATCCTCACCTCGCTGCGTGCCGGGGTGGCGGTGCTCGACCGGCAGCTCCACATCCGCGTGTGGAACCGCAAGGCCGAGGACCTGTGGGGCCTGCGCTCCGACGAGGTGGAGGGCCAGGCCTTCCAGAATCTCGACATCGGCCTTCCCGTGGAGCGGCTGAAGACGCCGATCCGCGTTTGCCTGGAGGGGCGCAGCGAGTACGAGGACGTGGCGATCGAGGCGGTGAACCGCCGCGGCCGCACCATCAGCTGCCGCGTGTCGGCCACCCCGCTGCGCGGCATCGACCGCGAGGTGCGCGGCGTGGTGCTGGTGATGGAGGAATGGCTCGCGCCCGTGGCCATGCCCGACGAGGCGCCGGGCGCGGGCGACGCGCCGGGCGGAAACGCGTCGGCCGCGTCGGAGAATGCATCGGCTTCGGGGGATGGATCGACGGGGGGAGACACGTCGGCGGCTGGGGATGGATCGCCAGGGGCCGGACCGGGAGCGTAACCCATTCCTTCCGTGCGTTCCTCCACCGGAACGGCATCACGCAGAGGGGAACGGAGAGGACCAGAGGACCAGAGAAATCACGTGATTTCGTGCCGTCCCTCTGGTCCTCTGGTCCTCTGGTCCTCTGGTCCTCTGGTCCTCTGGTCCTCTGGTCCTCTGGTCCTCTGGTCCTCTGGTCCTCTGGTCCTCTGGTGCCTCGGTGTGATGCCGGACCGTCATACCGGATCTGGCAATCGACTGTGCATTCCGAAGAACCGTTACGGCAGAATGTCACACGGAGGAACGGAGGAAACGGAGGAAGACAGGTAGTTCTCCGTTTCCTCCGTTGCTCCGTGTGACCCAGTTCGTCTGTGGGAGAATGCACAATCGTTCAGCGCAATCGGCGGATCAGCAAACACGCCGTATCTCCGCTGAATCCGATCGATACGGGTTGAGCGAAGGGGGCGCTCCCACCGCGGGAGCGCCCCCTTCGTCCGTCAGCCGGCCCAGGCGCGGCTAGCGCACGCCGTCGCCGTCCAGGTCGCGTCCGCCCTGCAGCGGGTTGGCGCCGCCCAGGTCGTCGGTGGTGCGCAGGTTGTCGGAGGCGTGCATGCCGCCCTCGGTGCGGCGCACGTCCCCCACCTCGCGCACCTCGGCGCGCTCGCGGCGCAGGTCGGCCTCCACCGTCTCGGTCTCCTGCACCTGGTGCTTGCGCACCACGATCTCCTCGGCACCCACCGCGCGCTTCTCGGCCACCACCTCCTCGCGCGTGAGCGGCACGCTGATGTGCTCCTCGGTGAAGGCACCGGGCGCGGCGTGCAGCGCCTCGTTGCCGCTCAGCGGCCGGCGCTCCACGGTCACCTCGTCACGCGTGAGCGGCACGCTCTCGGACACGTGGTGCGTTTCCACGCGCTTCTCCACCTCCACCTGCCCGGCCTGCGTCTGCCGCTTGCCGATGGCCAGCTGCTCCTCGTTGAGCGTGATCCGCTCGTCGGCCACCATCCCGCGGTCGGTGACCTCGCGGTCGGTCAGCTCGCGCGCGCCCAGCTCGCGCTCGGAGTCGAGCGAACGCCCGCCGTTGGGGTCGAGGTGCGAGTCGTTGATGCGGTCGGCCATGGTGTCTCTCCTTCGTGTGAGTTGCGTCGTTCCCGCCCTGGGATCGCCGCTTCCGGAGGGCGAACCCCCGTGCAACACCTGTTCCCAAACCTTGGACAAACCTTACATTCCGCCGGGCGGCGTCGCGACCGTCGCCGGCCGCCGCCCGTCCGTCGCCGCGCCCGGTCAGCGCACGCCGTCGCCGTCCAGGTCGCGGCCGCCCCGCAGCGGATTGTCGGGGAGGCGGGTGCCGTCGGTGCGCAGGCTGGTGCCCGCGTCGCCGCCGTGGCGCACGTCGCCTACCTCGTGGATCTCGGCCCGCTCGCGGCGCAGGTCGGCCTCGACCGTCTGGGTCTCCTGCACCTGGCCCTTGCTGATGACCAGCTCCTCCTTGGCCACCGCCCGCTTCTCCACCACCACCTCTTCCTCCATGATGGGCACGCGGATCTCGTCGCCCTCGAAGCGCGCCTGCGGGTTGGTGGTGGGCTCGGCGATGGGGCGGCGCTCCACCGTCACCTCCTCGCGCATCACCGGCACCGACTCGCGCACGTGCTGGGTCTCCACGTGCTTGTCCACCTCCACCGCGCCGGCGCTCACGCGCTGCTTGCGCAGTTCCAGCTCCTCCTCCGACAGCGTGAGCCGCTCCTCGCCGGCGCCCACGTCGCGCCGCGCCTGGTCGGCCGCCGCGGCGCCGGTGGCGGCCACACCGGTGGCGCCCGCCACCATCCCCGCCGCGCCAGCGGCCGCGCGCCCGCCCAGCGTCTCGGCGTCGGCACCCTGGATCAGCACGCGCCGGGTGGGCGTGTCGATCTCCACGTCCTCGATGGGCACCCGCATTTCGCCCCCGCTGGCGCTCATGCCGCCGCCTTCCAGCGTGATGGCCGCCACGCGCCGGGCGTCGGGGTCCACCAGCAGCTCGTTCACGCGGCCCACCTGCCGGCCGTCGGAGAGGAAGGCGTCGAAGCCGCGGATGTCGGTGTAGCCGTCGGCCACGTCGAAGTCCGGGAGCGATTCGAGCGATACCAGCCGGTCGTTGTTCATGTGCGATCTTCCTGGTGAAGGCTCCCACCCGCGGGGACGGAGCTCGTCCCGCGCCGCGTCCGTTCTCGCCCTGGTCAGGGGGCTTTCGTGCTGTCCACCTTGATAAGCGTGTCGCTCTGGTTGGTCCCCGCGCCGCCCGTCGCGCCGGTGCCAGTGCCGGCTCCGGTGGTGTCGGTCCCGGTGCCCACGGCGCCCGCTGCGGCGGCCGTGTCGGTGCCCGTCGCGGGAGTGGTGGTGCCCGCGGCGCCGGTGTAGGCGGTGTCGGTCGCCACCGGCCCGGCCGCCGGCGCCACCACCGTGGTATCATTGGCCACGGGCACCGTGTCGTCGTCGTGGTCACGGCGGCACAGGGGAATCAGCAACAGCAGCAGGAGCGGCAGCAGCCACCACCACTTGAACCCGCCCCTGGGGGGCTCCGCGCCCCGGTGGTCGCGGTTGTCCACCTTGATCTCAGCCACCGTTCCTCCTCCTGTTGAAGTGACCTCACCCGGCCATCCACCGCCCCGGGTCGGGGCGCGGCGGGGTGGCAAGAGTCGGGCCATATGTTTCCACTCAACTTGCCCTTCCGCAACGGCTTCGGCGTACCCTCCAGGGCGCCTCGCGAGGGGTTCGCGGGCGCGTCGAAGCCCCGCCGAAGCTTGACCGCGCCCGGCATCGAGCCGCATCATACCGCGCGCTTCCCGCATCCCCCGTCACGCCCCTTACACCGCCCCGCCGCCATGCTGCGCAAGCTCGCGTACCTTCTCGCAGGGCTGGTCTTCCTCCTGGCCGTGGTGGTGGTGGCCGGGCGATGCTACGTGGGGCGTGCCGAGGCCGACCCGGCGCGCGACGCGGTGCTGCCCGGGCTGCACGGGCCGGTGGAGGTGTGGCGCGACTCGCTGGGCGTGCCGCACGTGTGGGCGCGGGACGACGAGGACCTGTTCCGCGCCGTGGGCTACGTACACGCCCAGGACCGGCTCTGGCAGATGGAGCTGTTCCGCCGCGTGGCCGACGGCCGCATGGCCGAGGTGCTGGGTGCGCCGCTCGTGTCGACGGACAGGTTCCTGCGCACCGTGGGGATGGGCCGCTCGGCGGGCGAGACCGAGCGCACGCTCGACCCCGAGAGCCGGCGCATGCTGCAGGCCTATGCCGATGGCGTGAACGCCTGGATCGACACCCACCCCGGCCCGCTCCCGCCCGAGTTCCTGGCGCTGCGCTTCACCCCCCAGCACTGGACCGTCCGCAACACCGTGGCGGTGGGCAAGATCATGGCGTGGGACCTGGCCGACTGGAACCAGGGGCTCGACCTGCAGCGCGCCGTGGACGCGGTGGGCCCCGCGCTGGCCCGCGACCTGTACTCCACCTATCCGAGCTGGGGCGTGACCATCCTGGGTGCCGACGCGCAGTGGGAAGGAAAGGACGTGGCCGCGCCCGCCGTCTCCGTCAACCCCACCGTCCCCGTCGACCCCGCCGTCCCCGCCGCCCCGATCGCCCCCGGCACGCCGCCGCCCTTGCGGGCAGACAGCGCCGCGCAGGCGCCGAGCGCCGCCGTGCCCCTGCCGCGCATCCCCGCGCTGGCGATGGAGCTGCTGGAGGGCGTCTCCTTCACCCGCGCCTCCAACGCGTGGGTGATCGGCGGCGCGCGGACCCGCAGCGGCAAGCCGATCCTGGCCAACGACACGCACCTGGCGCTGCGCGCGCCCTCGCTCTGGTACCTGGGCGCCATCCACGGGCGGAGCATCGACGCGGCGGGGATGATGATCCCCGGCGCGCCGGCGGTGGTGATCGGCCACAGCCGGCGCGTGGCCTGGGGCTACACCAACGCCATGGTGGACGACGTCGACTTCTTCGTGGAGGAAACCAACCCGGCCGACAGCACCCAATACCGCACGCCCGAGGGTTGGGTGCGCTTCGAGACCCGCCCCGAGACGATCCTGGTGAAGGGCGCCCCGCCGGTGATCCAGAACGTGCGGGTGAGCCGGCACGGCCCGGTGCTGAGCGACGTGGACCAGCGCGTGGCGGGGAAGGTGCTGGCCATGCGCTGGACCGCGCAGGACCCCAGCACCGAGATGACGGCGCTGCTGGCGATGAACCGCGCGGCGAACGCGGATGAGTTCATGCGGGCGCTGCACGGCTTCAACAACCCGCACCAGAACGTGGTGTTCGCCGACGCGGACGGAAACATCGGCTACTGGATGGGCGGCCGCGTGCCCGTGCGCCGCGGCGGCGACGGCATCCTCCCCGTGCCGGGGTGGACGGGGCAGGGCGACTGGACGGGCTGGCTGGCCTTCGACCAGCACCCCCACGCGCTGAACCCGGCGGCCGGCTTCATCGTGACCGCCAACAACCGCCAGCTCCCCGCGGGCAGCGGCTACCCGCACGCCCTCGCCACCAACTGGGCCGAGCCCTACCGCGCCCAGCGCATCACCGCCCTGGTGCAGGGCGCCCGCGGCCTCACCGCCGCCGACGTGGCGCTGCAGCAGATGGACGTGCGCGACGAGATGGCGGTGCGCTACAAGGGCTTCGCCGTGCGCGCGGCACGGCTCGCGGGCGACGCCGCCGCCGAGCGCGAGCTTTCCGCCTGGCCCGGCGACGCGTCCACCGGCTCGCGCGCGGCCGCCCTCTTTTACGTTTTCCTCGAGAACCTGCGCCACCGCATCGGCGACGACGAGTTCCGCGGCAAGCCGGTCTACTTCCCGCGCAGCGCGCTGGAGGCCGTGCTCGACCGCGGCGGCGGCGCCTGGGTGGACGACGTGGGCACGGCGAAGGCCGAGACGCTGGACGAGCAGCTCGCCGCCGCCATGCGCGACGCCGCGCGCACGGTGGGCGCGCGCACCTGGGGCGAGATCCACGTCACCCAGATCGACCACCCGCTGGGCGTGAGCATGGCGCTCGACCGCGGGCTGGGGCTCAACATCGGCCCGTTCCCCAACGGCGGGTCGGGGAACACGGTGAAGGTGGCGGGCTACGGAGGGCGCCAGCCTCCCTTCATCAACAAGTACGGCCCCAGCCAGCGCCACGTGGTGGACATGGCCGACGTAGACGGCGACGGCGGCTTCGTGATCCCCACCGGCCAGAGCGGCGTGCCCACCTCGCGCCACTACCGCGACCAGACGCCGCTGTGGCGCACCGGCCGGCTCTGGCGCATCCCGCTGGACCACGGCCGCGCACAGGCGCGCCGCGTGAGCCGCCTCGTCCTTCGCCCGCGATGAGCCCCCATGCCCGAGATGAAGTGCCCCAAGTGCGGCAGCCCCATGACCACCGGCTTCGTGCTGGACATGAACCAGGGCGCCAAGGTGGCCGAGTGGGTCGAAGGCGCGGTCGAGAAGAGCGCGTGGACCGGCCTCAAGCTCAAGAACCGCCGCCGCTTCCCCATCACCGCCGACCGCTGCGAGCGCTGCGGCTTCCTCGAGTTCTACGCCTGAACAACAAAAACAGGCCTCACGCAGAGTCAGCAGAGTGAGCAGTTGACAACAGCTGTTCACTGCTCGCTCTGCTGACTCTGCGTGAGGCACGTTTTTACGGGGTTCCGGGCTCGCGCTCGAGTCGGCAGTCGTGTGAGAACGTCCGCGTCCATGCAATTCAAGAGATGGGAAGGCACCGCAGGCGCGTCTCGCCTGTCACCTTTGAAGACGCTTCTTGATTGCTGGGGATGGTTTGGTGAGATTGGGCACGCTGGACCTTCCCCTCTCCCGAATCCCTCAGAGGAGCCGCCCATGTCCAAGATGTCGCTGAACCCCGACGACCTGCAGGTGACCACGTTCCAGACCGACCAGGCGCAGATGGCGATCTCCACCATCGGCGGCGGCAACTCGTGGCCCGACATGTGTACCTGCATCGGCATCTGCCGGCCGAGCGAGGACCTCTACTGCAGCGGCGGCTGCGCCCCGGGGACCCTCCAGCCCATCGACCAGGCGGCGTACTGACGCACCGTGCCGAACGCACGACGAAGCCCCCGCCGCGAGCGTTTCGCGGCGGGGGCTTCGTCGATCGGGCGGTGTGCCTTGCCGCTAGCTCCGGTCGGCCGAGCGGATGGAGATGGGCAGCGGCACGCGCACCCAGTAGTCGCCCGGCCGCGCGGCGCCCACCGCGGCGCCGGTGAGGGTGCTGGCCCCGGTCAGCGGCAGCCCCAGCACCATCACCCCGGTGCTGGGGTTGAAGATGCAGTCGGCGCAGTCGCTGCCGCCCGCCTTGGACGCCAGCACGAACAGCCCGGTGGCCGTGGCGCCGCCCAGCAGCCCCCACACGGCACCGCGCAGCGCGCCGGCGGTGGAGGAGCGGCGCCGGGTGGCCAGGTCGATGTGGCGCACGTACACCAGCGGCACCGTCAGCCGCTCGCTGCCGCGAAGCACGGTGATGTCGGCGGTGTCCACCGCCGTCAGCTCGCCCACCAGCGTGCGCGGCTCCAGGAAGTGCTGGACCACCCGCACCCGCGACAGCGAGTCGAGCTGGGTCACCCGCGCGGGCGCCTGCTGCGCCGCGGCCGCGGGTGCCAGGGAAAGCAGGGCCAGCGCGGCCACGATCGATCGTCTCGTCAACGTCCTGCTCCGCTCGTCGGTTGCGGGAGGAGAACTTCCGAACCATAGAACGTACGGCCTCGGCTATCCGGACGCACGCTTTTCGTCATGCGGGCGGCAGCACCACCTGCATCGCCCCGTGCACCAGGCGGTAGTGGAAGGGCGCCGGCATGCGCAGCGTCTCGCCGTCCACCGCCAGGTACGCCAGCCGCTTGGGCATGGCGATGGTGCACTCGTCCACCAGGAACGCGTCCAGCGTCGGCCGGTTCGAGACGGCGGCGATCCCGCGCGCGGCGGCCGCGATCCCCAGCGCGGTGAGCCGCGCCACCGCCTTCCCCTCCACCGCGATCACCTGCAGCCCCGGGCGTCCGTTCTCCACCCGCCCGCCGAAGGTGGGGAAGCGCGTCTCGCGCTCGCCCACGCCGATGAACACCATGGCCGTGCGGTAGCTCTTCACCTCGCCCTCCACCCGCAGCTGCACGTCGAAGCTGCGCAGCCGCACCATCATCCGGAGCCCCGACACGAAGCTGGCCATCCGGTAGCCCATCCACCGCTCCAGGTGGTCGCGGTGCCGCACGAAGCCCACGTACGCGCCCACCGAGCTGGTGTTCAGGAACGGCCGGTCGTTCACGAAGCCCAGGTCCACCGCGCGCGCGCTCCCCGTGGCGGCCAGCTCCAGCGCCTCGGGCAGCTCGGTGGGGATCCCGTGGTCCTTCGCGAAGTGGTTGAGCGTGCCGCCCGGCAGCACCGCCAGCTCCATCTCGGTCTCGCACGCCACGGCCGCGGCGGCCGCCACCGTGCCGTCGCCGCCCGACACCAGCACGCGCCGCGCGCCCGCCTCCACCTCACGGCGGATCGCCTCGGTGAGCCCTTCGGCGCCCACGTCGCGTAGCACGAAGCGGGGGTCGGCGCGGATCACCTCCATCGCCTGCTGGCCCTGCCCCGACGCGGGGTTGGCGAAGGCGGGGATCGGGCCGCCGCTGGGTGCTGGTGCGTGGGGCAAGGCCCGCCGCCGGGGTACAGGTGTGGCCGTGTGGGATGGTCGGCGCCCGTACGGAGCACGGATCGCGCCGCGGGAGCGGGGAGGCGCGGCGGAGCGGGCGTTCGGAGCCTGCGGGGGAAGGCGGCTCAGAGCCGGCCCGCGTGACGGACGACCAGTGAAAACAGCCGCCGATCCCTGACGCAGGATCAGCAGGTCGGCAGACGCCCCGTCGACGTCTGCCGGCCGTGATACCATCGCTGCCGTGCGTTTCTTCGAGATGCAGGGCGAGTCTGATCCACCGGCGGAATCTCACACGGAGTCAGCGGAGTTAGCGGAGTCAGCAGCCGCTATTCAGTGAAACCCGCTGACTGCATGTTCGTGTGAAACGTTCCGCCATCGTGATCGATAGATGCACGATCCATCTACCGAATGGTGATGCGGCCGGTGTCACACCCACATCGTGAACACCGCGAGCTCGGGGACGGAGCCGAAGCGCACCGGCAGCACCGACTCGCCGATCCCGCGTGACACGTACAGGGGCACCTTGCCGTCGCCCCGGAACCACCCGCGCACGTAGCCGGCGCTCCCCGGCGGAAGGAGCGGCGCGAAGCCGAACAGCGCCACCTGCCCGCCATGCGTGTGCCCCGCGAGCATCGCGCGGAACTCGGCGGCCAAGCCCTGGACGCCGGCGCCCAGCCGCGCGCCGCCTGCCCACGCCTCGGCCGCGTCGGCGTGCAGCCGGTCGCGGTAGCCGGGCGAATGGGCCAGCAGGAGTCGGGCGTGTGCCGGCTCGGCGCTGGCCAGGGCGCCGCGCAGCTCGGGCGTGCCGCCCACCATGTCGTCCAGCCCGGTGATGCCCAGCCGGCGGCCGGCGTGCGGGTGCACCACCGTCTCGTTCACCAGCAGCCGCCCGTTGTGCCGCGCGTACAGCTCGCCCAGGCCCCGCAGGTCGATGCCGCCCCAGTGCTCCCAGTTGCCCAGGATGGCGTACTTGGGGGTGCCGGGGTCGAGCAGCGCCAGGAAGCGCTCGAACGCGGGCACGCCGGCCGGGTCGTCCACCGAGTCGCCGGTGAAGACGACCAGGTGCGGCCGGATCTCGGCCAGCCGCGCGGCGATGGCGTGGTGGACGCGGCCCACGTGGTGGATGTGCAGGTCGGTGACCTGCGCAACGACGAGCCGCGCCCGGGCGTATCCCGGGCGCGGCTCGATGGTGTGGTGCGTGACCTCCAGGCGGCTGGGCTCCACCACCCCCGCGTACGCCCCCGCGCCGCCGCAGGCCCCGCCCAGCGCGGCCAGGAAGCGGCGGCGGTTCACGCGCCGCTCAGGCGCGGGCGGTCGCCGGGGCGGGCGAGCGCTGCGCGGCGCGGCGGGTGACCGCCACGTACCCCGCCACCCCGATCGCCGCGATCAGCAGGCTGATCAGCTGCGCCACCGTCAGCGCGCCCAGGAAGCGGTCGTCCTTGGCGCGGAAGATCTCCACGATGAAACGCTCCACCCCCGCCAGCGTGAGCCAGATGAACCAGATGGCGCCCGGCACGGCGATGCGGTGGCGCAGCTTCCACAGGAGGAAGAAGATGGCCAGCGACATCGCCGTCTCGTAGAGCTGCGTGGGGTGCACCGTCATCACCACGTTGTCGGGGATGCTGGCGGGCACGCTCACGCCGAACTCGCGCAGGTTGCCGGCGGTGCTGGGCGGCGCGCCCTGCGGGAAGGCGATCCCCCACGGCCGGCTGGTGGGGCCGCCGTAGTCGTCGCCCACCAGGAAGCAGCCCACGCGCCCCACGGCGTAGCCCAGCGCCAGCGCCGGCGCGATCCCGTCGGCGAAGGTGAGGATGGGGAGCTTGAGCCGGTGCAGGCGCCACAGGATGGCCAGCGCCGCCAGGATGAAGCCGCCGTACCAAACCAGCCCCGAGCGCGACAGGATCATGTGGCGCGGGTCGGCCACGGTCTGCTGCCAGTTCAGGATCAGGTAGTACAGCTTGGCGCCCAGGATGCCGAAGATGGCGGCCCAGCCGGCCAGGTCCCACGCCTGCTCGGGGTCCTGCCCCTTGCGCTTGAGCTCCTTCGCCAGGATCCACCCGCCGGCGACGAACGACAGCGCGATCATCACGCCGAACGAGGTGACGGTGAACCCGCCGATTCTGAACAGGACTGGGAACATGGAGACTACGCGGTTGAAGGCGCGGCGAGCGGCCGCGACGGGGCTCTCGTGCGGTTTCGGAAACGTCGGCAATCATAAGAAGTTACGTCACCCCGGCCCGGTGGTAAAGCCTGGTGGGGCCGTCGTCATGCCGGGGCGCCTCAGTCGAACATGTCCCACGCGGCGCCCAGGTCCTGCTTGCTGTAGACGCGGAAGGCGGTGAGGGTGTTGGTGCGCTCGATCCCCTGGATCTGCGCGATCTCCTCGGTGACGATCTCGGCGATGCGCTCGTACTCCTTCACGCGCACGATGGCGATCAGGTCGTACTCGCCCGAGACGGAGTAGACCTCGGCCACGCCGTCGATGCCGGCGATGCGGCGCGCCAGCGCGGGCACGTCGCCGGGCACGGAGCGGATCAGCACCACGCAGGCTACCATCTGGCTCATCGGGTCACCGGGGTTTCGTTCGTGATCAGGCGTTGAGGAACAGGTGCGGGAGTGCGGAGTGCGGAGTGCGGGAGTTCGCCAGTAATCCCCTCGCCGCTCACTTCACCCGCCCCGCCTCCTCCATCGCCTCGCGCGAGGCGGGCACCTCCACCGCGTCGTCGGGGAGCGGGGTGCGCCGGGGAAGAAGCCACAGGCCGGCGGCCAGCGCAAGGGGAGCCAGCGCCACCAGGATCCAGCTCGGCTCGCCGGTGTCGCCGATCACCATGCGGCGCAGGTCGGGGCGCGAGACGATCACCACCGCCAGCCCGTTGTTCACGAAGTGCATCAGCATGCTGGCGAAGATCGAGCGGGTGCGCCAGACGGCGACGCCCATCAGCAGCCCGATCCACGCCGTGGGGAGGAAGCGGAGCGCCGTCTCGCCCGACAGGTGGAAGGCGCCGAAGATCAGCGCCGTGGCCGCCACCGTGCGCCACATCCGCTGCTCGCGCGCCAGCGACTGGAAGAGCACCCCGCGGAACACTACCTCTTCGCAGAACGCAGGCGTGACGGCAACGAGCAGGAGAAGCCAGAGGAAGCGCGGCAGGTCGGTGGCCGTCACCAGCTTTTCCATCGCCCCGAACAGCTCCTTCGGCACGTCGAAGTACTGCACCTGCGCCCAGCCGATGGCCCAGCCCAGGGGGATGCCGCCCAGCGCCAGCAGCAGCGCGCCGCCCAACCCCCGCGCCCCCGGCCGCCGCAGCGCCAGCGTCCGCCGCGTGTCGAACGGCCCCGCCAGCGCAAGCGCCACGGCGGGGAGGAAGAGCAGCCCCCACTCGCTGTACAGCAGCCCGCGCTCGCCGAAGCGCGCCTGCAGCGCCGTGCCCGCGTGAAAGTAGAGCAGCGCGATGGCCGCGATGAACGCCAGCGCCTCGGCCGGGAGCGGCACGCGGCGCTCGCCGGCTCGCCAGGTGGCCAGCCGCTGGCGCCACCCGCCCCGCGGCGCGGTGGAGGCGCCGCCGCCGAACAGCACGTCCTCGCGCCCGAAGGCGCGCGCCGCGAAGTGCAGCGCGAGCCCCGCGTACAGCACCGTGGTCCCGAACGCGATCAGCGAGGGAACCAGGCGGGCCGAGCCCGACATCAGCTCGCGGAACATCATGGCGATGCCCACCACGGGCACGGCGGCGAGCGCGGCGTTGAACTCGATCCCCGGCAGCGTGATCACGATGATGGGGAGCGTGCTGGCGAGCTGCACCGGCGTCAGCGCGTTCTGCGCCTCCTTGAAGCTCTGCGAGCGCACCGCGATCCCCAGGAACAGCGCCGAGAACAGCACGGCGAGGGGGACCAGCCCGACGAGGACCAGGAGCGCCGTGCTCCACGGCAGGGTGAACTGCACGTGCGCGGCCCTGGCGAACTTGAACACGCCGCTCTGGAAGGTGAGCAGCATGCTGAGCAGGTTGGCAGCCGCCGCCGCCATCCCGATCAGCGCCACCGCGGCGAACTTGCCGGCCACGATCTCGCTCGCGGGGACGGGGGCGGTGAGCAGCGTCTCCAGCGTCCCCCGCTCCTTCTCGCCCGCGGCCAGGTCGATGGCGGGGTAGAACGCCCCCAGCAGCGTCATCAGGATCAGCAGCACGGGGAGGAAGCGGCCCAGCGCGTACGCCCCCGCCTCCTGTGCCGTGGCGACGGACGAATCGGCCACCGCGATCGGCCGGGCGAAGGCGGGGGGCAGCCCGCGCTCGGCCAGCCGCCGCGCCAGCAGCGTGTCGTTCCACGCCCCCAGCGCCCGGCTCGCCACCCCCTGCGCCCGCTGCGAGCGGTCGTCCGACGCGTCGTAGAGGACGCGCACACTGTCCGTCCCCGCTCCGACGGACGGTGTCGTTGCGGTCGACGACGTCGTCGTCGTCCCCGGTGGCGTCGAGCTTGGAGCCGTGGCGGTCGGAGCCGTGGGCGACGGACTCATGGCCGGCGTCGTCGCAGTCTGCGGGGGTGACGCGATGGAAGACGCGGAGCGGAAGACGACGATGGCCGCCTCGGCATCGCGCTGGCGGACGGCTGCCACGGTGGCGCTCTCGGGCGGGAGCACGCGGATGGCGGTGTCGCGGCGCAGGAAGGCGGCGAGCGCCGGGTCGGCGCCCTGCACGGCCACGGCGGCGGGGCGCGCGCCCAGCTTGCGCTGGCCGAACAGGGTGAGCTGCTCCAACACCACCATGATCCCCGGGTACAGCAGGGTGGGGATCACGATCATCATGAACAGCGTGCGGCGGTCGCGGAGCGTTTCCCTCAGCTCCTTCGCGAGAACGGTGCGGACGAGGCGGAGGTTCACGCGGCCTCCCGCACGATCGCGAGGAAGGCGCGCGCCAGGTTGTGCTCGCCGGTGCGCGCCACGATCTCGTCGGCCGTCCCCTCGGCCACCAGCCGGCCGCCGGCGATGATGCCCACGCGGTCGGCCAGCAGCTCCACCTCGCTCATCTGGTGGGTGGAGAAGATGACGGCGCGGCCGCGCGCCTTGGCGTCGGCCACGAAGCGGAAGATGGACTCGCTGCTCAGCACGTCGAGCCCCAGCGTGGGCTCGTCCAGCACCAGCGCGGGCGGGTCGTGCACCACGGCGCGGGCGATGGACACGCGCTGCCGCTGGCCGGTGGACAGCTTGCCGCACAGCCTGTCGGCGAACTCGCCCAGGCCGAACGCGGCCACCATCTCCTCCACCCGCCGCTCGCCCACGTCGTCGGCGATGCCGTTGAGGCGCGCGAAGTAGCGCAGCAGCTCGCGCGCGGTGAGCCGCTGGTACAGCCCCATCGACGCGGCCAGGAACCCCAGCCGCCGCCGCACCTCCAGCGGCGCCGCGACCGAGTCGAAGCCGTCGATGCGGGCGGCGCCCGAGGTGGGGCGCAGCAGCGTGGCCAGGCAGCGCAGCGCCGTGGTCTTCCCCGCCCCGTTGGCGCCCAGCAGCGCGTACACCTCGCCCCCGCCCACGCGGAGCGACAGGTCGCGCACCGCCAGCAGGTCGCCGTAAGACTTGGACAGCCGGTCGAACTCGATCACGCGGAGACGGTGCGCAGGGTTGGATCTACCGTGGACGTTTGCGCAGATGGCACGACGCGCGCCCGGAAGCTACGCGGCCCGCTTCCGCTCAGCGAGACGCCTTCGCAGGCTCACGCCGGATGGGTCGATGGACGATGCATCCCCAACTGCGTGAACACGGAGCAGCGGAGGAGAGCGGAGGAAGCGGAGGCGCGCACCAACCATCCTCCGTTTCCTCCGTGCTCTCCGCTGCTCCGTGTTCACGCCGTAGCGGATCCGACGCTTGGAAGAAAGTCCGTCGCGCATGGGAACGGCCGGCCGGCACCGGCGCTCACTCAGCACTCAGCACTCAGCAACCCTGCCGAATCATCCCCCGAGGAAGTGGCTGACGTACCAGTGGATGATCGCCTGGCCCCACGGCTCGGTGATCCCCGCGCCCAGCGCCAGGAAGATGCCGAAGGGCACCAGCTTTCCCGTCTTCATGCTGATGGGCCCGAAGATCAGGCTGCCGGCCAGCGCGCCCAGGAAGATGGTGAGCAGCACGCCGGGCGGGCCCAGGAACGCGCCCACCATCGCCATCATCTTGATGTCGCCCCCGCCCATGGCCGGCTTGCGGAACAGCGCCTCGCCCAGCACGGCGATCAGCCACAGGAGGAGGAAGCCCAGCCCCGCCCCCAGCACCGACTGCAGCGGGCTGATCCCCCCCGGGGCAAAGGCGAGCGCCAGCCCCATCACCAGCCCGCCCAGCGTGAACTGGTCGGGGATGATGTAGGTGCGCGCGTCGGTCAGCGCGATCCCCAGCAGCAGCGTGAAGAACAGCGCCGACGACAGCGCCTGCCAGCCGAAGCCGTGCCGCAGCACCGCCGCCACCCACAGCGAGGCCGTGGTCAGCTCGATCAGCGGGTACTGGATGGAGATGCGGGTGCCGCACTCCCTGCACTTTCCGCGCAGCAGCAGCCACCCGAGGATGGGGATGTTGTCGCGCGCGCGGATCGGCGTTTCGCACGACGGGCAGCGCGAGCGCGGCCGCACCACCGACAGCCCCTCGGGCCAGCGGTAGATGCACACGTTCAGGAACGAGCCCACGCAGGCGCCCACCAGGGCGGCGTAGACCCACAGGAGAATGTCCGGCATCTAGCCCCGAGCGTCGTTGCGAAGGAGTTCGTACAGCAGGATGGCGCCCGCGGCGCCCACGTTCAGGCTCTCGGCGCGCCCGCGCAGCGGGATGCCGGCGCGCAGCGCGGCGTGCGCGAGCGTCTCTTCCCCCACGCCCGCGCCTTCGTTCCCCAGCACCAGCGCCGCACGCCCGGGCGGTGAAGATGGAAGCGGCCCGGCGCCGACCACGGCGGCCACGGCAGTGATGTCCCTCTCAGCCAGCCACGGCGCCAGCTCGCCCCAGCCGGCCGCCACGATGGGCAGGCGGAAGCTGGAGCCCATCGCCGCGCGCACCGACTTTGGGTTCCACGGGTCCACCGTGCCCGGCAGCGCCACCACCCCGGCCGCGCCCAGCGCCTCGGCGGTGCGCACCAGCGTGCCGAAGTTGCCGGGGTCCTGCACCGCGTCCAGCACCAGGATCACAGCCGGCTCCGCGTCCACCGAGATCGCCGCGAGCCCGCGCCGCGGGATGGCGGCGGCGGCGAGGACGCCCTGCGGGTGCTCGGTGCCGGCCAGCTCGCGCAGCTCGCGATCGTCCACGAGGCGCAGCGGAACTCCTTGCGCCTCAAGCGTTTGCAGGAGCAGTTCGCCGCGCTCGCTGTCCCCCAGCGAGGACGATACGGCCACTAGACGGACGGCGAGCGGCGAAGCGGCGAGGTCTTCCACGGCACGCACGCCCTCGGCCAGGAACAGCCCTTCGGCCTCGCGGTGCTTGCGAAGCGAGAGGGAGCGAAGCAGGCGTTCCTCACGGCGCGACAACGGGGGCGGCATCTGGTCCGCAACTTGCCTTTCCAACCGCCGATCCGGTTTAACCCGAACCGATGGAGAACGTTATGAGATCCGGACTTAGAAGCTTCCGGGCGGGCGCCGCGGCGCTGGCCCTGGGCACCGCGGCCACGGCTGGCGCCTGCGCCCCCGCGCTCACCACCCAGCAGGAGCAGCAGGCCGGCGCCGACTACGCGCGCCAGATCAACGCGCAGCTCCCGATCATCCGCGACGCGTCGACCAACAACTACATCAACCAGCTGGGGCGGCAGATCGCCGCGCAGGCCGACCCGCGGGGGATCCCGTACACGTTTTACGTGGTGAACTCCGACGTTGTCAACGCCTTCTCGATCCCCGGCGGCTACATCTACATCAACCGCGGCATCCTGGAGCGGGCCGACAACGTGTCGCAGGTGGCCGGTGTGCTGGCGCACGAGATCGGGCACGTGGTGGAGCGCCACGGGGTGCAGCAGGCCCAGCGCGCGCAGAACGCCAACACCATGCTGAGCGTGCTCTACGGCGTGCTGCTGCGGCGCAACCCGGGCGGGGTGGAGCAGGCGGCGGTGCAGGTGGGCGGCACCGCGGTGTTCGCCGGCTACAGCCGCGAGGCCGAGCGCGAGGCCGACCGCGACGCGGTGACCTTCATGATGCGCGCCGGCTACAGCCCCAACGGGCTGCCGCAGTTCTTCGCCAAGATGAACGCCGAGCAGCAGCGCAACCCCGGCAAGGTGGAGCAGTGGTTCGCCACGCACCCGGGCACCAGCGAGCGCATCCAGAACACGCAGGCCATCATCGCGCAGACGCCCGGCGCCAGCAACTCGCGGCTGGTGAGCGACACGCGCGAGTTCCAGAACTTCCGCGCCCGCGTGCGCTCGCTCACGCCGGCGCCGCAGGACCGCCGGTGACCCCGCGCGCCGGCGGCGGCGTGCCCCGGACCCGCCACGGGCGGTTCCGCCTGGCGGCCCTGGGGCTGGCGCTGCTGCCGGCGCTGGCGGGGTGTGTCAGCGAGGCGCAGGAGAAGGACCTGGGCGGCCAGATCGCCGCCAACCTGAACCAGCGCCTCCCGCTGGTGCAGGACGCCCCGCTCAACCTGTACGTGAACGACCTGGGACGGCTGGTGGCCAGCCACAGCGCCCGCCCCGACCTGCAGTACCGCTTCTTCATCGTGGACACCGACGCGGTGAACGCGTTCGCGCTGCCGGGCGGCTACGTGTACGTGGACCGCGGGCTGATCGAGCGCACCAGCAACGTGGCGGAGCTGGCGGGGGTGCTGGCGCACGAGGTGGCGCACGTGGCGCTGCGCCACGGCGCCAAGAACCTGCAGCGGCAGATGCGCACCAGCGGGATGTCGGCGCTGCTCTACCGCAAGATCCTGGGGCGCGCGCCGCTGCTCGACCAGCAGGCGCTGCAGGTGGGCAACCAGCTGTGGGCCGCCTCGCACTCGCGCAGCGACGAGACCGAGGCCGACCGCGAAGCGGTGAAGTACCTGCTCGCCACGGGCGTGGACCCCAACGGCATGGTGGAGCTGTTCCACGAGCTGATGCGCGAGGAGCGCGAGGACCCGCGCGACGAAAGCTCGGAGTGGTTCAGCACGCACCCCAACACGGCGCGGCGGCTGCAGCTCACCGAGCAGAACATCCGCCTGCTCACGCCCCAGGGCGCCCGCGGGCTGGCGCGCAACAACGCCTCGTACCCGCTCTTCCTGCAGCGCATGCAGATGCTGCCCCCCGCCCCGCCGCTGATCCCCGGCGCGCAGGTGCCGCTGCCGTAGGCGGCGGATCGGAAGCGCCGGCGGTGGGGTTTGGGCTCCCACGCTCAAGGCCGGCACCGGCAACGGGTGCGTGAGTGCGGAGTGCGCGAGTGCGTTCGAACGACGAGAGGCCCCGGAGCGTTCATCCGGGGCCTCTCGCCGTTGTCGAAACATCGCACGAACCAACAGCGAAGTCTCACGCAGAATCAGCAGAGAAAGCCGCTGTTCTCTGCTGACTCCGCTGACTCTGCGTGAGACAAGTTTTTTCCGGGACCTAGTGATATGACACTCGCGATCGGTCCGTTCTGGAGAGGGTGGAAGCTCTACGAGCAAGGTCCGACTCCGCACTCCGCACTCCGCACTCCGCACTCCGCACTCTCGTACTCTCACCCGACGCCCTACTCCCCGCCCTCCATCTCCGGCAGCTGCGGCGGCTTCATCAGCGTGGCGCGCACCTCGCGCACGCCGTGGCCCTCCACGGCCGTCACCTCGAAGCGCACGTCGTCGTACTCCACCACGTCGCCCACCAGGGGAGGGCGACCCAGCAGGTCCAGCACCAGGCCGCTCACGCTGTCCACCTCTTCGTGCTCCAGCACCACGCCCAGGAACTCGCCCACCTCCTCCACCCGCACCGTGCCCGCCACCAGCGCGCGCCCGCGGCCGTCGCGCGACATGTCGGGGCGGCGCGAGCCGCTTTCCTCGATGTCGCCCACCACCTCCTCGAACATGTCCTCGATGGTCACGATCCCCGCGGTGCCGCCGTGCTCGTCCATCACCACGGCCATCTGCGTGCGCGCGGCCCGCAGCGCGCCGATCACCGCGTCGATGTCGGCGGTCTCGGGCACGTAGGGCACCTCGCGCGCGTCGGCGGGGTGCACCGCGCGGCGGCTGCGCAGGCGGCGGAACAGGTCCTTGATGTGGACCATCCCCACGATGTGGTCGAGGTCGCCGTCGTAGATGGGGTAGCGCGTGTGCGGATGGCGCCGCACGATCGCCACCACCTCGTCGAAGGGGGTGTCCACCTCCAGCCCCACCACGCGCACCCGCGGCACCATCACCTCGCCCGCCGTCAGCTCGCCGAAGTCGAGGAGCTCCTGCACCACCGCCGCGCTCTCGCGCCGCAGCATCCCGCCCGCCTGGCTCTCGCGCACGATGTAGCGCAGCTCCTCGGGGGTGCGCACGTGCTCGTGGCTGAGCGCCTGCCGGTCGACCCCGAACACCTTGAGCAGCCCGTTCCCCGCGAAGCTCAGCACCCGGATCAGCGGCAGCGCCACCGTCTGCAGCACCAGCAGCGGCGGCGTCACCAGCCGCACCATGCGGTCGGGCTGCTGCAGCGAGAGCGACTTGGGGATCATCTCCCCCAGCACGATGTGGAAGTAGGTGAGCACCACCACGGCCAGGACGCTGGCCAGGGCGTGCGCCGTGATCCACGACGCCTCGCCCATCCCCGCCCCGTGCAGCCCGGCGGCGATCCACTCGGCCAGCACGTGCTCGCCGTACATCCCCAGCAGCAGGCTGGCCACGCTGATCCCCAGCTGCGCCGTGGCGATGTAGCGGTCGCGCCGCGCGGGCTCGCGCAGGATCTTCCACACCACGCGCGCCAGCCGGTCGCCGCGGTGCGCCGACGCCTCGATGGTGGAGCGGGGCACGCTCACGATGGCGAACTCGGCCGCCACGAACAGCGCGTTCAGCAGCACCAGCGCCAGGATGATGACGATCGCCAGGAGCTTATCCATCGCGCGCCTCCGCATCGCGCCCCAGGCGCTCGTCCTCGGGGTCGCGGCGCGGGGTGGCCACCACCCACGCCACGGCGTGGTGGAACACGCTCTCCACCTCCAGCCGCACGCCCAGGATCTCGACCGTCTCGCCCACGGCGGGCACGTGCCCCAGCTCCTCGGTCACGCGGCCGCCCAGCGTGTCGCTCTCGCCCTGCAGGTACGCGCCGATCCAGGGCTCGGCCTCGTCCACGCGCAGCCACCCGGGAAGGCGCACGCGGCCGTCGGCCAGCGTCTCGGGGCCGGGCTCGTCGCCCTTCAGCTCGTCGCCCACGTCGCCCATCACCTCGGTCAGCACGTCGTCCAGGGTGACCAGTCCGCTCACCCCGCCGAACTCGTCCAGGAGCACCGCCTGGTGGGTGCGGCTCTCGCGCATGCGGGCCAGCAGCTGCTCGGCGGTCACCGTCTCGGGCACCTGGAGCACGGGGCGCAGCATGGGCTCCACGCTCTCGGGCGGGGTGCCGCCCATGGCCTGCACGAACAGGTCGCGGGTGTGCAGCACGCCCAGGATGTGGTCCACGTCGCCGCGGTACACGGGGAGACGCGTGTACGGGCTCTCGGCCACGATCCGCATCACCTCCTCCACCGGCTGGGCGATGTCCACCGCGGCGATCTGGTTGCGCGGCACCATCAGGTGGCGCGCCGGGCGCACCCCCAGCTGCAGCGCGCGCCGCAGCCGGCGGTGCTCGTCGGGCTCCAGCATCCCCCCCTCGCGGCTCTCGGCGATCAGCAGGTCGATCTCCTCGGGCGAGTGGATGTGGCGGTGGCTCTCGCCCGGCATCCCCAGCAGCCGCAGCACCGCGTTGGCGCTGCCGTTCAGGAAGGTGAGGAAGGGGCTGAACAGGGTGAGCGACCACTTCATCGGGAGGACGGTGAAGAGCGCCACCTGCGTGGGCCGGGCCAGCGCCAGGTACTTGGGCACCAGCTCCGACAGCACCATCTGCATGGCGGTGAGCACCAGCAGCACCACTACCGTGGCGATGGACGCCGCGGTCTTGGGCGAGGTGCGCACCAGGCTCAGCACCCAGGGCGCCAGCGTAACGGCCAGCGTGCCCTGCGCGAAGGCGCCCACGGCCAGCGAGGTGATGGTGATCCCCACCTGGCTGGCCGAGATGTAGCGGTCGAGCTTGCGGGGGTCGTCGAGCACCCGCAGCAGCCTGGCGGCCTGCGCGCTCCCCTGCTCGGCGCGCTGGCGGATGCGGGCCCGGCGCACCGAGACCGCCGAGAACTCGGCCGCCACGTAGAGCGCGCTGAAGAGGAGGAGGAGAAAAACGACCAGCAGGGGTCCGACCATCTCTCGGCGGAGCGGGGGAGTGCGCGCGGGAGCCTTTCCCCGGGCGCGGCGCGGCCCGCTCGCCCGGCCGCCCAGGGGTGAGGGCGGCCCCGGGTGGGCGGGACGTGGGTGACGTGTGGAGAAACAGACGCACGAGGCAAGCCAGCTGCGCGCCCGGGCCCGGCGCCGCCGTTGCGCGCGCGCCGTACGAATGGGGACGCTACGCCCCCCGGGGGCGCGCCGCAAGCGCCGGGCGCGCGGCCCCTCCGTCGGTAAAGTGACCCCGTGGGCGTTGCAATCCGGCGGGAAAGAGCGAAATTGACGGCCGCATGCTACATTGACCCCCTTTGGGTCCGGCCGCCTACTCCGACTCCGCCCAGGGAGAGCACTCGATGGAACCCGATTCCGGGCTCAGCGATCGTCTCCGGGACCGCATATTGAACGCGCTGCACCTGGGCCTGCTGCGCCCCGGTGACCGCCTGCCCAGCATCCGCACCCTGTGGCGCGAGATGGGAGTGGACCACCGCGTGGTGGCCCAGGCCTACCGCACGCTCGAGGCCGAGGGGCTGGTGGAGGTGCGCGGCCGCTCGGGCGTGTACCTGGCCCCGCAGGACCAGTTCGGCGGCGAGCTGCTGGCCGAGACGGCGCGCTGGCTCGCCGGCGTGCTGGTGGAGGCCTGGAAGCGCCGCCTCACCATCGCCGACGTCCCCGAGCTGATCCGCCGCTGCACGCAGACGCGCACGCTGCGCTGCGCCTGCGTGGAGAGCAACGTGGACCAGATGACGGCCTACACCTCGGAGCTGGCCGAGCAGTTCGGGCTGGCGCCGTACCCGGTGAGCATCTCGCCGATTCCCCTTCCCCGCCCCGAGCGCTCGGTGGAGTTCCACTGGGTGGAGGACGAGCTGCGCGGGTGCGACCTGGTGGTCACCACCAGCTACCACGCGCGGCTGGTGCGCAAGGCCGCCGAGAACGTGGGGATCCCCGCGGTGGTCCTCACGGTCAACCCCGAGGTGGTGGAGACCATCCAGAAGCGCCTCAAGGAAGCGCCGCTCACGGTGGTGGCCATTGAGGAGTCGTTCGGCGACCGGATGCGGGCGATGTATGCCGACGACACCCCCGACCGCATCCGCGTGGTGCTGGCCGACGACGCGCAGGGGCTGGCCGCGCTGGACGGCACCGAGCCGGTGCTGCTCACGCGCGCCGCGCGCATGGCGCTGGGCCCGCACGCCACGCTGCCGCTGGTGCTGCCGCACGCCCCCACCTTCTCGCCGCACACCGCGCGCGAGCTGCTGGGGGTGATCATCCGGCTCAACCTGGAGGCCGCCGCCGCGGCCGACCAGGCCCCGGTGCTGCGCCACGCCGAGCCCGCCTCGCTCGACACCTGAGCGCGGCGGGCCTGGGCCGGGCGGCTGGCTGGGCGGGTTCGACGGAACGAATCACGGCGGCCCGGCCGCCCGACAGCCCCGCGGCCGGGCTTCCGCCAAGACTTTGTGTCAGGTCCATTGCCAACCCGGCCGCGCCTTGCTACACTATAGGTCGCAGTCAGGCACGCCTGCCGATCGCGCGCTCCCGCGCCTCCCCAACGCAGTCACCCGAGACATTCCTATGACCCACGCCAGCAAGCATACGCCCGCCGCGTCCACGCGCCAGCCGTGGGAGGCGCCGCGCGTGACCGAGCTTCCGCGCCTGACCGAGCTCACGCTGACCACCGGCCCCACGATTCCCGGCGGCGGTGGCCCCGGCGGCGGCGGCAGCACGGTCATCCCCTAAGCCGTTCCAGGGACGACCTCCGGCTCCAGCGGCCTCGCCCCGGCACCCGTGCCGGGGCGAGGCCCGTTCGCGCATCCGCGCCGCACGATCGGGCCGGGTGAACGCCGGGTCGGGCCGCGTGCTCGTCTTCTTCCATCTTTCCGCTCGCCGTGTGCATTCCCCCTCCTGCACGGCGCACGAATGAATCCGTAAAAACGCTGGCTCACACAGGGCCAACAGGGACAACAGTCGACCGCGGTTTGCTGCTACCCCTGTTGACCCCGGGTGAGCAATCGCTGTTCTTCTTCGTGTGTGGCAACCGGCGATTCGTGCGGATTCGGGAGACGGAGGGAATCGCGTGATTCCGCCGGCTCCCGTGGTTCTCGCGGCGGCGGTGCCTCCGCGTGATGTCGTGGATGGCAGCATGCCGAATGCATGACCCGACGGGGCCGCATCTCCCACCGCGGCACCGGCCCCGACCGTCCGTCGTCCCACCCTCCCGTCCGCTCGCCCCACCTCTCGCCGGCCTCCCGGGGCGCCGGCTGGTCCGTCCATCCCATCGCCCTTGTCGCGGCGGCAATCTCCTTGCGTAAGCGTCGCCGCGGACGCTAGACATACCTTGTTCAACGCTTCCGCTTCCGTCCACCGCCTGCGGGGCCGATGAGCCGACACCGCTTCACCCTGTACGTCGCCGGCGACACCACGCGCTCGCAGCAGGCGTACGCCAGCCTGCGGCGGATCTGCGCGCAGGCGCTGGGCGACCAGTGGGAGGTGGCGCTGGTGGACGTGACCCGCGAGCCCGACGCCGCCGAGCGCGAGCGCATCCTCACCACCCCCACCGTGGTGAAGGAGTCGCCCGAGCCCCGCCGGCGCATCACCGGCGACCTGTCCGACGCCGGCAAGGTGCTCACCGGGCTGGGGATGACCCCCGGCTGGCCCGATCCCCTCTCCCTCACGGAAGCATGACGGCTGCACCGCGCCCCATCGAGAAGATCGAGACGGGGATCCCCGGCTTCGACCACGTGGCCGACGGCGGCCTGCCGAAGCACCGCGCCACCCTGGTGGCCGGCACCGCGGGGAGCGCCAAGACGGTGTTCGCCGCCCACTTCCTGGTGGCGGGGATCGAGCGGGGCGAGCCCGGCGTGTTCGTCACCTTCGAGGACAGCGTGGCCGACATCCGCCGCAACGTGGCCTCGATGGGGTGGAACGTGCCCGACTGGGAGGAGCGCGGCCTGTGGAGCTTCGTGGACGCCGCCCCCGACCCCGACCAGCCCACCACCGTGGTGGGCGAGTTCGACCTGAGCGGCCTCCTGTCGCGCATCGAGCACGCGGTGAAGAAGACCAGGGCCACGCGCGTCTCCATCGACTCGCTCAACGCGCTGTTCGTGCAGTTCCGCGACCACGCGCTGCTGCGCGGCGAGCTGTTCCGCATCATCACGCACCTCAAGCGGCTGGGCGTCACGCTGATCTTCACCGCCGAGCGCACCGAGGAGTACGGCGAGGTGAGCCGCTTCGGGGTGGAGGAGTTCGTGGCCGACAACGTGATCATCCTGCGCAACCTGCTGGTGGACGAGCGCCGCCGCCGCACGCTGGAGCTGCTGAAGATGCGCGGCGCGGCGCACCAGCGCGGCGAATGGCCGTTCACCATCACCGGCGACGGGATCGTGGTGCTGCCGCTTTCGGGGCTCACCCTCACGCAGACGTCGTCCAGCGTGCGGCTGGCCACCGGCAACGCCGAGCTCGACGCGATGTGCGGCGGCGGCTTCTTCCGCGACTCCATCATCCTCCTTTCCGGCGCCACGGGCACGGGGAAGACGCTGACGGTCACGCAGTACCTGGCCGCGGGGTTCGAGGCCGGCGAGCGCTCGCTCCTCTTCGCCTTCGAGGAGAGCCGCGACCAGCTGTACCGCAACGCCGCGGCCTGGGGGTACGACTTCGCGCGGATGGAGGAGGACGGCAAGCTGAAGGTGGTGAACAGCTACCCCCACGCCATGGCCATGGAGGACCACCTGGTGCTGATGCGCGAGACGATCGAGGCGTTCGAGCCGCACCGGGTGGCGGTGGACTCGCTCTCGGCGCTCGAGCGGGTGACCAGCGTGCGCTCGTTCCGCGAGTTCGTGATCTCGCTCACCAGCTTCCTCAAGCTCAAGGAGACGGCGGGGCTGTTCACCAGCACCACCCCCTCCCTGATGGGCGGCACCAGCGTGACCGAGAAGCACATCAGCACGCTCACCGACACCATCATCCTGCTGCGCTACGTGGAAAGCTACGGGGCGATGCGGCGCGGGCTGGCGGTGCTGAAGATGCGCGGCTCGGCGCACGACCACGACATCCGCGAGTACACCATCGACGGCGGGGGGATGCACATCGGGGGGCCGTTCCGCGACGTGAGCGGCGTGCTGTCGGGGAACCCCACCTTCCTTGCGGGCGACCTGGTGTCGCACGCCGGGGGAGAGCAGGAGCAGGGCGAAGGATGACACCGGCGGGACCGCTCCGCCCCGACGGGGCCGCGCCACGCTCCGAGGAGCGGCTGAAGGGGATCATCGACCGCCTGGCCGACGGGATCGTGATCGTGGGCCACGACGGCGTGGTGCGCTTCGCCAACCCGGCGGCGGTGCGGCTCTTCGGCCGCGCGGCCGAGGAGCTGGAGGGGCAGGAGCTGGGCTTTCCCACCCTGGCCGGCGAGACCACCGAGATCGACGTGGTGCGCCGCGGCGGCGAGCTGGCCGCGGCCGAGCTGCGCGCGGTGGAGACCGACTGGGAGGGCGAGCCCGCGTTCCTGGTGAGCCTGCGCGAGGTGACCGACCGGCGCCTGGCCGAGGAGCGCCGCCGCCAGGCCGAGGCCGACCAGGCCGCCCGCCTCCACGCCGAGGCCGAGGCCCGCCGCGCGCGCTTCCTGTCCAACGTGAGCGCCGTGCTGTCCAGCAGCTTCGACGTCCACGCCACGCTTGCCACGCTGGCCGAGCTGGCCGTGCCCGAGCTGGCCGACTGGTGCCTGATCGACGTGCGCGAGGAGGACGGCCGCATCGAGCGCACCGCCGCCGCGCACCAGGACGACGACCGCTGCCCGCTGCTGGACGTGCTGCGCGCCGAGTTTCCCCTGCGCCCCGGCTCGCCCGAGCCCGCCGCCGAGGCGCTGCGCACGGGGCGGCCGGTGTACGTGCCGCGGGCCGGCGAGGAGTGGCTGGCGCGGACCACCACCGGGCCCGAGCACGCCGCGCTGGTGCGGGCGCTGGGGGTGCGGTCGGTGATCGCGGTGCCGCTGGTGGCGCGCTCGGAGAGCCTGGGCGCCATCACGCTGGTGGGCGCGGGCCGGCAGTATTCGCGCAACGACCTGGCCACCGCCGAAGACTTCGCGCAGCGCGCGGCGCTCTCCATCAGCAACGCGCGGCTGTTCGCGGCGGCGCAGGAGGCCAGCCGCGCCAAGAGCGAGTTCCTGGCGGTGATGAGCCACGAGCTGCGCACGCCGCTGAACGCCGTGCTGGGGTACGCCGACCTGCTGCAGGCGGGGATCGGCGGCGAGGTGAGCGACCGCCAGCGCGCGCACCTCGACCGGATCAAGGAGTGCGCGCGCCACCTGGAGGGGATCATCGACGAGATCCTGGCCTTCTCGCGGATGGAGGCGGGGAGCGAGACGGTGCGCCTGCGCCGCGTGGACCTGCGCGACGTGGTGCGCAAGGCGTCGGCGCTGCTTCGCCCCCTGGCCCGCCAGAAGCGTCTCGGCTTCGAGCTGCGCCTTCCCGACGAGCCGGCGATCGTGGAGACCGAGCCCGAGAAGATCCAGCAGATCCTGCGCAACCTGGTGACCAACGCGGTGAAGTTCACCGACGAGGGCGAGATCCGGATCGAGGGGGTGCGCGACGGCACGCACCACCTGCTGCGCATCGTGGACACGGGGATCGGGATCGCCCCGGAGCACCACGAGCGCGTGTTCGCACCCTTCTGGCAGGTGGAGCAGCACAACCGGCGCGAGGTGGGCGGCACCGGGCTGGGGCTGTCGGTGGCCCGCCGCACGGCCGAGCTGCTGGGTGGCCGGCTCACGCTGGACAGCGCCTCCGGCCGCGGCAGCACCTTCACCCTGGCGATCCCCGCGGCCGACACCGAGGAGGGCGAGGCGCTGGCCGGCGCGACGGCCGCGGTGAAGGCCGAGGTTGCGCGCGGCAAGGACCCGGCCCCGGGTGCCGGCGACTGAGCCACCCCGGGAACCGTCCTCTCCGCGTGCTGCACGACCGATCCGCCGCCCCACCTTCCGCTCCCCCCGCTCTTCCTCACCCGGCCCGCACCGAACACCAGTACCAGGTCTCCAGCCGTTGTGCGCATTCCATCCCCGGAACAGCATCACACAGAGGGGAACGGAGAGGGACCAGAGAACCAGAGGGGAATCACGTGTTCCGGTCGCTCCTCTGGTCCTCCGGTTCACCTGGCGGCTCTGTCTCTTATTATGAGGCTGTTTGGTGGACACTTTGAATGCACGATCAATCGATCAGACTGGTAATCCTGGCCGTGACGGCGGCCGTCACCCGCGCAATCGTAGTCGCACCAGACGGCGTGAACACGGAGCAGCGGAGAGAACGGAGGGAGCGGAGGACGACACGGACGCCCTCCGCTCCCTCCGTTCCTCCGTGTGACCCTGCCGTTCGTTGTCGCCGGATCGGCCGAGCAGTACCTGCCGGCGTGAATCGTCGATGGCCGACGGAAGAACCAACAGCTTTGCCTCACGCAGAGTCAGCAGAGTCAGCAGAGAAACGGCGGTTCTCTGCTGCTGTCTCTGCTGACTCTGCGTGAGGCAAAGCTGTTCCCCGGGTCTGGAGACAATCCGTCCGAGTCAGCCGGGAAGCCAGGCGAGCAATAAACGGGATGAAGAGGGCTAGGCGGTGCCGTGCCCGGTGAGCTGCCGGCCGCCGATCACGTGGACGTGCAGGTGCGCCACCGTCTGGCCGCCCTCGGCGCCGGTGTTGATCACGGTGCGGTAGCCGCTGGCCGCCACGCCCTCCTGCCGCGCCACGTCGCGCGCGGCCAGCAGCAGCGTGCCCGCCAGCGGCCCGTCGCCGTCGCCCAGGGCGTCCACCGACTCCACGTGGCGGCGCGGGATCACCAGCACGTGCACCGGCGCGGCGGGGTTGATGTCGCGGATGGCGATCCAGTCGTCGCCCTCGGCCACGCGCGGCGACGGGATCTCGCCGCGGATGATCTTGCAGAAGATGCAGTTGTCCATGTGCTCGCCGGTTGGATGGGTGCGGCCCGGGGTGACCTCTTTCGGACCGGGAAAGTGCGGCGCCCGGCGAAGCTCCACAAGCTCCGCCGGCGCGCCATCTCCCTACCATGCTTCAGAGCTGGCTCTCCGGTGCGGCACTCGCGCGCCACCGCCATCCGGATCTGCATCCCTCCGGCCGGCCGCTGAGCGTGATACCAGATCCGGCTGAACTGCTTTCTCACACAGAGGCACAGAGACGCAGAGAACTGCGGATGTTTCTGTGCCTTGTGCCTCCGTGTGACATTTCAGCAGGCCTGCTCCGCGATGATTCAGTCACGCTCGCGGCCGCTTCTGCTTCCCGGCGGGCCGGCGCGCGGGTGCATCGCCCGAGGGCGGCGGCGCGAAGACGGGGTGGCGCGAGGCGAGGACCACGGGCTCGTTCTCCTCCGCCGCCGCCTCCACCTGCCGGATGGCGGCGCGGAGCTCCTTCGCGCGCACGTCCAGCTTCGCCAGCTCGGCCGGGTCGTGGCGCGGCTGGATTAGGAGCATGGCGGTGGCACGCGCGGTAGCCGCGAGCTCCTGGTTCAGCCGGGCGAGGTCGTCCGCGGCGGCGGAAGTGGAAAGGGTCGGCATCGATGAGATCGCGTCGGTCGGGTCCAATGGGGTTCGGGCTGCGGCTCGCGGGGGCGCAACGAGGGACGTCCCCCCGGTACGGGTGACCGGAGCCGTGCGCAAGATAACGCCGGGGGTTTGTCTGCGGGAATGGACGGCAGGGTGCCGAAGCGGGATCGGGGGCCGAGGCATGCGGCGCCACCAAGGACCGTTTATATAAAAGGGCCTTTCGGTGCTGTGTCTGGCCCGTGTCGTGGAGCCTGGACAGGGCCGTGCCCGCTACGCGTCGCCCGGCCGGTCGCGGCTGGCGGCCCCGCGGGCGGCGTGCCACGCGCGGAGCTTGCCCACCGTGCGGATGTAAGGCTCGGCGCCGTCGAGGAACTTGGAGAGCCCGGTGGCGCTCATCCCCACCTCGCGCGCGGCCTGGCGCAGGCTCACCTCGTCCAGGTGCCTGCGCAGGGCGGCGCGGATCTCCGCCACCTGCCGGGCGAAGGCGGCGGGGTCGCGCTCGCGCTCGGCGCGCAGGCTGGTGCCGGGCTCCTTCTCCACGTCACGCCTCCTGCCCCGTGGCGCACCCTTCCCCCGAGGGGCGCCTCATCCTCCCGAAGCCAGCCAACCCCGCCGTTCGCCGGGCCGCGTGAGAATCACCGGCTCGTCGTCCTCGGCCGCCGGCGGCTGCGCCTGGCCGATGGCGGCGCGGAGGTTCCGCGCGCGCACGTCCAGCTCGGCCAGCTCGGCTTCGTCGTAGCGCGGCAGGGTGAGGAGCCGGGCCGCCGCGCGCGCGGTCGCCGCCAACTCTTCGTTCAGCCGCTCGAGGTCGCCTGCGGGAGGGGGTGGCGAAGACTTTCGCATGGGCGAGATTGGCCCGATGAGGGTGTGCCATGAAATGAATCCGGAACCAGCGTCCCGGACGACGAAGCGAGGGCTGCCACCCGAGGTGTGACGCCGCACGGCCCGGGGGCCGCGAACGATTTCGGATCGGCGAACCGGCCTATCCGCGGGTCGGCGTACCCGGCACGCCGGGAGAGCCGCTCCGGTGACAGCCCGCGCGGATAACAAAGTAAACGGCGTGACAGGTGCTTTGAAAGCCAGGAGCACGAAGCGGCCGGGCGTGGCGGTCCGCTCGGCGTTCGTGACTGTTTCGGGGCGCTAACACGCACCTTTTGTGACGGAGGGAGCCAGATCGCCTTGCCACCATGGTCTGGCGAAGCCTCCGTGCGCGACGAAAGGGAGGAGGCCGGGTGCCAAGGGGCGCGGGGCAGCCGAACGCTTCGAACGCTCCTTATGGCCGCCTCCGGCTCATTCAGAGCGGACAACGGAAGGTGCACGTACTATGTTCACCATGCGGACTTTCCCGCGATCCATCTTTCAACTCGCCCGGAGGCGACCCATGAAGCTTCGCATCGCCGCACTCGCCGCTCTCGTCGCCCTTGCCGCCTGTGGCACCAAAAGCCCGACCGCACCGCAAACGCCTCCCCCGCCGCCCCGTCATGACGGTACCGGCTTCCTGGGCGGCGGCTCCTGATACCGGGCCGGTCGATCACCGGTGCATCCTGGCACGACCGCTACGGAAGAATGTCACACAGAGCAACGGAGGAAATGGAGGAAGGACGAGCGGTTCTCCGTTGCCCCGTTGCTCCGTGTGATACCCATTCCGCCGACTGGTCGTGCATCGCCAGCGGGAGTCCCTTGCGAGCGGCTGATCCTGAAAGGGAGTTTCACACGGAGTGAACGGAGTTAGCGGAGTTCACTGAACAACGGCCGTTGACTCCGCTGACTCCGCTGACTCCGTGTGAAACGGTTCTTCTCCAGAATGCGCTGGGGGCCTGGATGGACGTCGGATGGCCGCACCCCGTGATTCGGGTGACGTCCTCAGGATCGTGAGGAGTGCACGAAACGTCGCCAGACCTGGAATGAGTCGTCAGGGATGCGGTCGAACGCAAACCGGGCGGTGGCAGCTACGCCACCGCCCGATGCTCCTGCAGGAGCCGCAGCACCTCGTCCACCAGGTTCCCTGCCCGGCGCGGCGGCGGCCGTTCGGGCGAGGCGCGGCCGGCAGACAGCAGCGACGCGAGCAGCGCCTCGGCCTCGAGCACCGACTGCGGCTCGCCGCGGCTCCGCGCGAGCTCGGCGGCCTGCCGCGCCGGCAGCCGCGCCCGCGCCACCTCGCCGCGGAAGGCCGCGCCGTGCGCGAGGTTCAGCAGGATGGTGATGCCGTAGGGCTCGCTCATCCCCTCGTCCAGCAGCACCTTGGCCTGGGCCCACGCGCGTTCGAACACGTCTTCGTCGCCGGCGCCGGCGGCGGCCCGGGCGATGTCGGACCAGGCCAGCGCGCGAAGCCCCGGCGTGGCGAAGTGCCGCAGCACCTCCTGGGCGAGCGGAAGCGCCCGGTCGAAGTAGCCGCGCAGGATCCACCGGTACGCCAGGTCACGCGCGAGCCGCGCCCGCCTGGGAGAGTCGTCGGGGTACTTCGCCAGCGCCTTCACCACCAGGCCCTCGGCCCGGTCCCAGTTCCCGGCCACGGCCTCGAGGGTGAAGAGGTAGTGGTACGCGTTCGCCGCCTGCTCGTCCACGTGGTTGCGCAGCGCGGCCCGCAGCGCGCGCTGCAGCAGGCGCCGCGCGCGCGGAAAGTTGCCGCGCTCGGCGAACAGGCCGGCGAGCCCGCAGTAGGCGTCGGAGTAGGCGTACCAGTCGCCCACCCGGCGGGCGTTGTGGATGGCGTGGTCGTACCAGCTCGCCGAACGGCTCCACTCGGCCCGTTCCTTCAGCAGCCGGGCCGCGCGTGCCGCGTACATCGGGTGATCGGGATAGGCCACGCTCGCCACCTGGGCGAACTCGACGGCGGTGCCCAGCTTGCCGCGCAGCTCACACCACTCGGCGATGGTGTCGCAGCCCCGGGCCACCGCCGCCGCGTCGCCCGGCGCCGTCCGCGAAAGCTCGGCCAGAACGCGAAGCGCCGGAACGATCTCCGCGAACGCCGCGTCGAGCCGTGGGATGAAGCCCGCCCAATCGGCCCCGCCGTGGTACAGCCGTGCGCCGGTGGCGGCGCCCGCCCACAGCTCGGCATCCTGGAAGGCCGACCAGAGCACGTAGGCCGGCAGCTCGTCGTGCTCGCCCAGGATCTCCGAGCCGCGGAACGACCGGGTGTCGAGCCTGTGCAGAATGGGCGGTGGAGCGCGCCGCGGGGCGTAGGGCTTTCGGCGGGGATGCAGCGGGCGCGTCATTTTGCGGAAACCTCGCCGAGCGGCACGGGATGAACGGACTCGGAAAGAGAATACGCGCGCGGCGCGAAAGCCGAAAGGCTGTGTCGCGAAACGATTGACGGCATCCCCCCGCCGCCGCGTCTCTTGCTGTCGGACAGCCGGCGTGAGACGAGCCGGGGCATCGTCGTTCCGTCCTCCACCTTCCCGGCACGGTCTTCCAGCGCAGCCTCGCCAGGCCATGCGCGAGCATCCCCAGCAACACGCCCGGCCCGCGCGTTGCACCTCCCCACCCGCGGCAATGAGCGAACGCGGGGACGATCCGCACCGGAGCGCCCGTCCCGCACGCCGGGTGCGGCACCCGTCACCAGGAACCGGCAATGAGCACAACGCAACCGCGGCGGCCCGGCAGGGTCGCGTCCACCCCCCGGTGAGCGGACGCCCCGAAGCGCTCGCGGCGTTCCAGTCGCGGCTGGGCGACCGGCTGCGCGACCTGCCCGACGCGCGCCAGATCGCATCGGCCGCCGCCGAGATGGTGGGCGAGCGGCTGAACGCCGGGCGCGTGGTGTATGCCGTGGTGGACGACACCGGCAGCACCGCCACCGTGGAAGCCGCCTGGAGCGACGGCACCCTTCCCGAGCTGGGTGGCACCCTCGCGCTGGGCGAGCTGGGCGCCGTCGGACCCGGGGGAGCGATCCACCGCGTGGACGACGTTCCCCCTCCGCCCGGAACCGTGGCGGGCGATGCCGTCCACGGCGCGCCCGCGGTGCGCGCCGCGCTGGCGGTGCCGCTGCTGCGCGGCGCCAGGCTGTGCGCGGTGCTGGCCGCGCACGCCCCCGCCCCGCGCCACTGGACCGACGCCGAGGTGGCGCTGCTGCGCGACGTGGGCGAGCGCGTGTGGGCCGAGACCGAGCGCGCCCGCGCCCAGGCCGCGCTGCACGAGAGCGAGACCCGCCACCGCATGATCGTGGAGGGCGCGCTCGACTACGCCATCTACACCGCCGACGCGCAGGGCCGCATCGAAAGCTGGCCGCCGGGCGCGCAGGCGGTGTTCGGCTGGACGGCCGAGGAAGCCATCGGCCAGCCGGTCGACATCACCTTCGTGCCCGAAGACCGCGAGCGCGGCGCGCCGCAGACCGAGCTGGAGGTGGCGCGCGAGCAGGGCACCGCGGGCGACGTGCGCTGGCACCTGCGCAAGGACGGCTCGCGGGTGTTCATCGACGGAACCACCCGCCTGCTGCGCGACGCCAGCGGCGCGGTGAGCTTCCTCAAGATCGGCCAGGACGTGACGCTGCGCCGCGCGGCCGAGGCGGCGCTGCGCGAGAGCGAGGCGCGCCAGCGCTTCCTGCTTACCCTGGGCGACCGGCTGCGCGAGATGGACGACCCGGGCCAGGTGGCGTTCGCCGCGGCCGACATGCTGGGCCGGCACATGGGGGTGGACCGGGTGGTGTATGCCGAGGTGGACGAGGCGGGCGAGCACGCCACCGTCACCGCCGAGTGGACCGGCCTCGCGCGCCCCGGCATGCTGGGGCGCTACCGGCTGGACGACTTCGGCGTGGGCGACGGATACCGGCGGGGGCGCATGCGCTGGTGCCACGACACCCGCGTGGAGCTGCGCGGCCGCCCGAGCCTCGAGCGCTACGAGGCGCTGGGGATCCGCGCCTCGGTGGGGGCGCCCATCCTCAAGGGCGGCCGCCTGCACGGGGTGCTGGCGGTGCACCACGCCGTGCCGCGCCAGTGGACCGACGCCGAGGTGGAGCTGGTGCGCGACGTGGCCGACCGGGTGTGGGCCGAGGCCGAGCGCGCCCGGGCGCAGGCGGCGCTGCGCGACAGCGAGACGCGGCACCGCACCATCGTGGAGGGCGCCCGCGGCTACGCCATCTTCACCACCGACGACCAGCGCCGCATCGAGACCTGGCCGCCGGGGGCGCAGGCCGTGTTCGGCTGGACGGCGGAGGAGGCCATCGGACAGCGGGTGGACATCCTCTTCGTGCCCGAAGACGTGGCGGCCGGCGAGCCCGAGAAGGAGATCGCCACCGCGCGCAGCCGGGGCGCGGCGCTCGACGTGCGCTGGCACCTGCGCAAGGACGGCTCGCGCGTGTTCATCGAGGGGAGCATGCGCGCCATCCGCGACGCGGGCGGGGTGCTGCGCTTCGTGAAGATGGGCCAGGACGCCACGCGCCGGCACCAGGCCGAGGCGGCGCTGCGCGAGAGCGAGGCGCGCTTCCGGCTCCTCTTCGACTCGATCGACGAAGGCTTCTGCATCGTGGAAGTGCTGTGCGACGAGGGCGGTACACCGGCGGACTACCGCTTCCTGGAGGTCAATCCCGCCTTCGAGCGGCACACCGGCTTGGCCGGCGCCGCGGGGAAGACCATGCGCGCGCTGGCGCCCGGCCACGAGGAGTACTGGTTCGAGACCTACGGCCGCATCGCCCGGTGCGGCGAGCCCGCCCGCTTCCAGGCGCGCGCCGGGGCGCTGGGTGGCCGCTGGTATGACGTGTACGCCTTTCGCATGGGCGAGCCCGCGCAGCGGCGCCTTGCCGTGCTCTTCCGCGACATCACCGCGCAGCGCGAGGCCGCCGCCGCGCTGGAGCAGGCCCACGCCGACCTGGAGCGGCGCGTGGCCGAGCGCACCGCCGAGCTGGCCATCTCCAACGAGGTGCTGGCCACGCAGATCGCGCAGCGCGAGGCGCTGGAGCTCGCCCGCGACGAGCTGCTGCGGCAGCTGGCCCGCGCCGAGGAGCAGGAGCGGCTGCGCCTTTCGCGCGAGCTGCACGACCAGATGGGGCAGCTGGTGGCCGCGCTGCTGCTGGGGCTGCGTTCGCTGGCGCCGGGCGCCGGGCCGGCGGGCGGGGCGCTGGGCGAGCTGGAGCGCCTGGCCGAGCAGATCGCGCGCGAGGTGCACACCGTGGCGCTGGAGCTGCGCCCCCCCGCGCTCGACCGGCTGGGGCTGCGGCGTGCGCTGGAGGGACGGCTGAACGACTGGGCCGCGCGGCACGGCGTGGAGGCCGACTTCCAGGCGGTGGGGATCGTGGACGAGCGCTTCGGGGCCGAGGTGGAGACCACGCTCTTCCGCGCGGTGCAGGAGGGGCTCACCAACGCGGCGCGCCACGCCGGCGCCACCTCGGTGAGCCTGGTGCTGGAGCGGCGCCCCGGCTCGGTGGCGGTGATCCTGGAGGACGACGGCCGCGGCTTCGACGTGGAGGCGGCGACCACGCCGGCCGGCGGGCGGCTGGGGCTGCTGGGGATGCAGGAGCGGGCACGGCTGCTGGGGGGCGCCATGGAGATCGAGTCGGCGCCCGGAGCGGGGACCACGCTGTTCGTGCGCCTGCCCGTGCGCGACGACGCCGGCGGCGGCGGCGGCGGCCGGGAGGGGGGCGAATGACCACCCTGCGCATCGTGCTGGCCGACGACCACGAGGTGGTGCGCGCGGGGCTGCGCGCGCTGGTGGACGGCACGCCGGGGATGACGGTGGTGGGCGAGGCGCGCGACGGCGGCGAGGCGTGCCGGATGGCCGCGCTCCTCCACCCCGACGTGCTGGTGATGGACGTGTCGATGCCCGTGCTGGACGGCGCCGAGGCCACCGAGCGGATTCGGCGTGACACTCCCGGCGTGCGCGTGCTGGCGCTGACCATGCACGAGGACCGCGGCCACCTCACCCGGCTGCTGCAGGCCGGTGCCAGCGGCTACCTGCTCAAGCGCGCC